>Ga0172380_10009424_pt1 | contig 10409 bp, 11 predicted proteins | sample Leawe162metaG_FD_119747 | JGI IMG/M metagenome (GOLD analysis project Ga0172380, IMG submission 119747) | Leachate microbial communities from a municipal landfill in Southern Ontario, Canada - Leachate well 162 metaG | ecosystem: Engineered > Solid waste > Landfill > Unclassified | place...
ACGGAGATTCCCTACCAGGTAAACAAGTCCACGCTCATTGAGAACATGGCGATTTTGGTAACGGACGGCAAGATTGATGGAATTAAGGACATCCGCGACGAGTCCGACCGCACGGGTATGCGCGTCATTATTGAGTTAAAGCGCGACGCCCAACCCCAGAAAATTTTAAACAACCTGTACAAGTACACCGACCTGCAACGAACTTTCCACCTCAATATGATTGCCCTGGTGGACGGTATCCAACCGCAGGTGCTGAATTTGAAAGAGGTTCTCGAGCAGTACTTGGCGCACAAGTTTGTGGTGGTAAAGCGTCGTACCGAGTATGACTTGGCGGCCGCCCGCGCCCGCGCGCACATTTTAGAAGGGTTAAAAAAGGCACTCGATCACATTGATGAGGTCATCAAGACGATCCGTGCCTCCAAAGACCGAGCCGACGCGCACGCAAACTTGCGCAAGAAATTTGAATTTAGCGAGTTGCAGGCAAACGCTATCTTGGATATGCGTTTGCAGAACTTGGCGAACCTGGAGCGCCAGAAAGTGGAAAACGAACTGAAAGAGAAATTAGCCCTCATTAAGGGATTTGTCGCGCTTTTGGCGAGTGAGACAAAAATGTGGACGCTCATTAAGAAAGAACTGAACGAAGTGTCTGCCCAATACACTGACCCGCGCCGCACCAAGGTGCACGCGCAAAGCGCTGGTGCATTTAGCGAAGAGGATTTAATCCCGAAAGAGTAGACCATTATTTCGTTGACCCAGGACGGCTATATTAAGCGTGTTATGCCGTCTCTGTACAAAGTCCAGCACCGTGGCGGAAAGGGGATTATTGGAATGGAAACACGCGGAGAGGATGTCGTTTCGCACTTCTTGTCCGCCTCCACGCACGACCGTCTCCTGTTCTTCACGAACCGTGGCCGTGTGTTCCAGACGCTAGCGTACGAGATTCCCGCTTCCACCCGCACGGGCCGGGGCAAGGCACTCGTGAACTTCTTAGATTTACAAAAAGACGAATCCGTAACAGCGGTTATTCCGCTCGACCGCGGAAAAGGTAAAGACGCGGCCGGACCCAAGGGAGAGTTTATGGTTATGGTGACCCATCAGGGCACGATTAAGAAAACACCGCTCAAGGACTTTGAGAATGTGCGCCGAAACGGGCTCATCGCTATCCACCTTAAGAAGGGGGACACGCTTGGCTGGGTCGGAACTTCTAGCGGAAAGGACTCCATACTTCTCGTATCGCGTAAGGGGCAGTCAATCCGCTTCGGGGAGAAGGATGTGCGCGCCATGGGGCGTTCCGCTTCTGGCGTGAAGGGAATGGCGTTAAAGGCGGGGGACGAACTCGTCTCTATGACGATCGTGCGCGACGGGGCGAAAGAATCGCACCTCTTGCTCGTTATGGAGAATGGATATGGCAAGCGCACCGCTATTTCCTTGTTTAAGGTTCAGCACCGTGGAGGCGGGGGTGTGAAGGCGGCCCAAATCACGCCCAAGACGGGTAATGTTGCCGCCGCCCAGGCGATTTCGGACGAGGAGGAACTCATTGTGATTTCGGCGAAGGGGCAGGTTATCCGCACCCCAATCAAGAATATCGCAAAATTAGGGCGGGCGACGCAGGGCGTGCGTATTATGAAGATGGCAAGCGGTGATAGTGTTGCCTCCGCCACAACGGTATAGGGAGTGGTATAGTGGGAGTATCTAGTTGTTCTTCGTATGACTTTTTTAGACCCGCGTGAAGCGGCGAAAGGGTTCGGCGTTAAGGAAGGCATGACGGTTGCCGATTTTGGCTCGGGTGCCGGACACTTCGTAATGGCGCTTGCACCGCTCGTGGGCCGTAGTGGCCTCGTGTACGCGATAGATATTCGCGAAGAAGTGTTGGAGGTAACCCGTGGTTCGGCGATGATGCAGGGAGTATTGCAGGTGCGCGTGGTACGGGGCGACCTAGAGCGACCCGGTGGCTCTACCCTGGCGGAAGATTCGGTAGACATCGTGCTCTGTTCCAATATTTTGCACCAAGTAGAAGACGCATCCGCGGTTCTGAGGGAGGCAAACCGCGTCCTTAGGCCTCATGGATCCCTCGTTATATTAGAGTGGGATACTACTTCCCCGATGGCTCCCGAGGGGGCGATTGGGAAAGAAGAGATGCAGGCGTTAGCCCTTGAGGCTGGGTTTGTCGCCTCAAGGAGTATTCCAGTTGGAGAGTTTCACTACGGACTTATATTTGAGGTCAAGGAGTAGTCCTCTTATTAATTATTGAGTGGCGTATAGGTTTATGGGTATACAGTATATAATAATTGTATGACATATATGATGATGCAGATTCAAAAAGAGAATAACCACAAGGTTCTCATAGCGGTAGGAATATTTTTCGCATTAATTGCGATAATCAGCGCCCCACAGCATGTTTTCGCGTACGCGCCTATGGTTGGGTCGCAAGGAGGAGATGGTAGTTTTTGTGGCATGAATAGTAGTGGTAGTTCAGTGCAGTGTCGTGCGGGAGATCAATGTGTTACCGCCGCGAGCTCATCGAATAACTACACGGGTGATTGCAAGACAGGAAACACACAAGGCGGGACGACGACCAATACACAATCGGGAGGAGGGTCACCTATCACACTACCCAATCCGCTCGGAAATGATTCGGATTTTTACGATTTGCTTAGTCGCTTTATTCGAATTCTAACATTCTTCAGCGCGCCGATTCTTTCCGCTCTCGTCGTGTACGCGGGGTTCTTGTACCTAACGGGTGGTTCTGACCCGGGAAAGCGCACCACCGCAACGAATATCATTAAGTATGGTATAATAGGATTTGTTATCATCATTCTCGCGAATGTCATCGTCGCGGTTGTCCGTGGCGCCATCGGCGCGTAGCGAGGAGAATTTCTAAACACACTAGAAAGGTCGTGCTGACATGCTAAAATTTCATTCTATGACACACGCAATTCTTCAAAAAAATACACTCCTGGTCGCGATGCTCGCGTTGGCAATTTTCTTAGTAGGCGTTGCCCCTGCTTTCGCGCAGAGTGCCGGAACCTGTAAGGTCCGCGCGGCTATAAGTAGTCAAGAATCCCAAGAGTTGACTGGAAACTCAACAGCGTACAACTCTGGTCAGGATCTTTCACTAACGGGGAGCGCTGCGGGGGATAACGGTATTATTTGTACTTACTCCCTCATTAAGTTCCTCGTGAATGTGGGAACTTTTGTTATCTTTACCGTAGCGACATTGTTGTTCTTGGTTGCTGGGTTCTTGTACCTTACTGCCGGAGCTAATGCTTCAAATAAGGATAAGGCAAAGGACTACATGGTATTTGGTGTGGTTGGTTTGATCGTCGCTCTTCTTGCCCGTGTTATTCCCGCCATTGTGCGCGGAGTTATTACCGGGTAAGGTTTTTCTTTAGATGTATCACCTAAAAACCCCGTTAACCACGGGGTTTTTAGGTGATGGGGTAGTATTGACAATATATGCTAAAAATGATATAATATAATATCCAACCTGAAGACCGCGCGAGCGTATTCAGGGAGGTGCTTTTTCACAATTCCGGCCTTTGAGGCCGATACATAGCAACATAATTGTTTAGACGAGAGGGAGGTGCCGCGTGGCACTGAATATTTCCAGTTTCACACAGGTTGGAGAAGCCGGCCGCACTTCCAAGGGATGGAATGTTGGGGTCGAAGTTCGTCAAGTTCCGCCGCGGGCAGGTCTTCGGATCGCGTTCTCGGTCAAAGGGGCTGGTGAGTACGGCTCGGTACCCACGGATTCGACGGGTACAGTGCGCTTCCTGTTTCAGGACCTGCCTGCCGGGGAGCTCGTCCTTCGGGCTGAGCTCAAGGAAAATGGCAGTTTCCGCGAGTGCAAGGTTGTACTCGCGGATCCGCCCGCGTCGAAGAAGAAGGATTCACTCACACCGAAAGTGCAGGTGGATCGTACTGGACCGGGCGTGTATCGACTTTCCATTTCTGCCGTTCAGGGCGATGGAGTGGCAGTCGCGGGCATTCCGGTTGTCGTTCATAGCGATGACGGAGAGGATGCTCTTACAACCCTAGAAGGCGGGATAATCACGCACATCGTGAATGTCCCGCCTGGAGACCGGAAAACAGTAATAGTCACTGTGGAAGGTAAGCCGTGGAAGGCCACGCTTTTCAACTTCAGTGGCGCAAGTGAGGAGGCATAAAACATGCCAAAGATGAGCGACTTTATCCATGCGGTGGGCATCACCTACCTCGTCGAAGAACTGAAGAATGTGGTCCTCGGTTTTGGTAGAGATTTCGCCAAGGATCGTATCGCGAAGCGATTCGAGGAGCACCGCGAGGAGTACTACCAGTGGCTCTGGTCCTCATTCAAGGACCGAGAGCCGGACGCGTATCAGAGGTTGTGGCATCAGCAGAGGCGACGCCACGACTGGGAAGCTTCTGGGGGTGTCTTCAATCGCGCGAGCGAAGACGAGATGAACAAGGCCCTTGGGGACTTGTACGTGAGCATCATGACCTCAAAGGTTTCTGATCTCGCGGCAGGGGTTACCGAAGGTTCGCCGAAAAGCATCCGCGAGGCGCTTTCCATCCTGGACAGGGGCTATGACGCGGAAGAACTCTGCTTCACTGTCTTCCAGGAACTGGCCGCCATGGACGACCACGATTTCGAGGTCGCCTTGGATGCTCTTACCGAGGATGGTCCCATTCGGTACCTCTTGATGGTAAGCGATGCTACGCGGAACTTCTTCGCGCAGCAGTGGCCACGATTCGACGCCGCGGACCGCGCTCTGGCGACGCGCATCAGGGACAGGAGAGCCCGGATAGGGTTCTGGAGAGGACCGTTCTAATGCACACGGCCTGGGAAAGCTACCTGTACGCGCGAGCCATTTCGGCGTGGGCTGTTCGGCTCATCGTCTTCTGGTTCGTGCTACTCATCATCGCCACCCTGTTGGGAGGCATTCATCCTGCCATCAAGCAGGGGCTCGTGACACTCCTCATGGCGACCACGGTTGCTGGAGGCGTACTGTTTCTGCACGGACTCGTGTTGGAGCTCGGCATTGCAGCGGCGACACCAAGCTCCAGGGCTCCTGTCGGATTGCCGCGAGAAGCGATTCTCGCGGCCGCCAAGCTGGTGGGCGTGGTGTTCGTGGGACAGCTGGCGGCCAGTATCTATGTGTACCTCTTGCCGCTACACGCCGTCTGGATGTTCTTGCCCGTTCTTCTTGCGTCCATCCTAATGGTGCTCGTCATCGGACGACTCCTGGGATGGTCACCGCGTCCTGGCCTTGTGGGCCTGTGGGCAATGTCTATGCTTCTTTTCGTCGGGATTACACTCCTGGCGGTGAAGGAGAGTGGGTACGCCGACGGTCTCGTGGGGTCGGTTCGGAACTTCATGCCGTCCGTTTCGGCGGCGGGAGTGGAAGTTGTGACTTCCCGAGTGTACCAGCATCCCGTGCAAGATGTGTGCCCCACGCCGATGGAGTGGAGGGGGAGCCAACTCGGGGTTCTCGCTCGCTCTGAGTGCTGGAGTCCTACAATCGTAGTTCCGGTCTCTGCGACCGAGTACTCGATCTCTAACCCAGCAGAATGTTGGGAGGCGTTCTACCCGGACGCTACTGGCGACACGCTTGTCGCTGGCCAACGAGGATTCGTGCAGAAGTGCACGGATCCTTCGTTGAATCGTCGCGGGATTTTCAAGGTTCGGACGCAAGCGGCGCCCTCTATCGTGGAAATCTCGTATCAGAAGTAGTTCATTGAAGGGAGAAGGTCATGCGAATGACCACCGGGCCGCCGAACGCGCTTACCACCCAGGTAAGATGCGTTCGGCGGCTTTTTCGTTTTTCAAAGCACCCAGGTTGTGGTATAGAAAAGAACATGCCCAGGTGGAGGAACTGGTAGACTCACTAGCCTTAGGAGCTAGTGCTCGTGAGGGCGTGAGGGTTCAAATCCCTCCCTGGGCACCGAAATAATCAAGAAAAACATCTTCGGAGATGTTTTTCTTGATTTTAGACTCGTTTGCGGTAGGATAGTTACATACGCGTGCAGAGAAAGGAATGCGTACGAACAAGTTCTTTACGCGCAGGGCGCGAGCGGGAAGAGGCGATCATTCCCCAGGAGGGGTGTCATGACGCTTTTGAGAAACATGAGGTGGTTCTTCGCCGTAGTGGTGATTGGTGTTCTTGCCATGCTCGTCATGGTCGGCACCACGACCACGCGCGCGGAGGCCTCGATCACGAGGAACTACGACGCGGTGGCCATGGCCACCGACAGCTCGCCGCCGGCTCTGCTGCTGGTGGAGCGCGACACCGCAGGCACGACCGCCACGCGGATGTCGACGCTGGAGGGAGTCGTTCGTTCGGCAGACCGTCCGCTTGACGGTCGGACCGCTCGCGACGGCATCTCTTCTATCTGGATTCTTCCGGTGGCACTGGTGGGCGTGGGAATTCTCGCCCGCCAGCTGCTGTCGGGAAGCGGTAACTGGCATCTGTGGCGAAGCTCTCCGGCTGAGCAGAAGGGGAATCCCCGGCGCACCAGCGCCGGCATGAAACCCGGGTTGGGCGGCATCCGCTCGTAACCTGAGAAACCAGCCCTTTCTTTCGAGAAGAATTAGCAGGGTGGGCTCCTTGCAAAAACGAGCATCTCCCAGGATGGAGATGAGAGTAGGGTATCAGGACTCTACTCCGGAACAACGCCGTGCTGGACTTCATATCCGGCACGGCGTTTCTGTTTCTATACTTTCTATTCGAGTGGATTACGGTTAACGGGGTAGTTTTCCGCGGAACGGTAGTTGGAGTAGAATGTTTGCTCTTCAAATACCGCTCCGTTGGCGTTGGTTACGGTTTGCTTGACCCACGCTTTTACCGCGCCATTTTCTTGTTGGTCGTACAATGTTGGGCCGATGACTTCAACATTCCTGCCGTCATCCTGCCCGTAGATTTCAAAGATAAGTTTCGTGCCCACAATGCGGTACTGTATAAGGATGTGGCCCGGTGTATTGTTGCGGAAGCGCATATCGGGGAACGGGGGGTAGATGGTCGCGTCAAACCCAGGCGTGCCGTAGTAGCGCACTACATAGGAGTGGTTCTGGCGGGCGGTAATATCCATTCCCGCGTATACCGCGGCGCGAAAGAGCGTCGTTGAAACCTGGCAGATGCCCCCGCCGTATTCGGGTACGGTTTGGTTGTTTTTAATGACAAGTTCCGGCAGGTACCCATTGGCCGCGTCCACCTCTCCCAATATTTGGTTGAAAGAGAATTCTTCACCAGGAGCAACCATCATTCCCTGGTACTTATTTGAACCTACTTTGATATTGTGGATACGGTTGGCGGGTGAGCCCGCGAAATCACTTTCCCCACGCCCTAGGAGCGCGTTGATGTTTAAGTTTTCAATATCTTCAATGGAGATAGAGGGGGCAGTTGTGTCAAAGAGAAGCGTGGCGCGTTTTGAGTCGGCCAGAAGCGCTTGCCGTACTACTTCAGCACTCTCCACGAGGCGCAGTTGGTACCCAGGGCGTTCTAGTTGGAATGCTTCCACGCGTCCGTTTACGATGGCAAATTGCGCGTCACGGGCGGGAGTGTTTAATCCCGGCGCCAGTTCTGCCAGGTACGATTCAATAGCGTCTTGGTCAAAGGTAACGGTGAGTTCGTAGTCGCCCGCGGAAGTTTGTCGGGGTTCAAATACAATCCAGAGCGCCAAGTCCTCGTCCGTTACTTTCCACGAGTCGTCCTGGGTGGCAAGGGTCATTCCGCGCGCGAGTATCGCTTGGGCTTGGGCGAGCGCCTCTTCGGTACCTGTGGTCGCGGTAATGGGCTGTTGGTCTTTACGCACCACGGTAATTTCTTCAGAGGAAAGGGATTGCGCGCGTTTTCGTAAATCGTTCTGGAGTAGCGCTAAATCAATAACAGTGCCCTCTTGGGGCGCGACGAAGTCAAACGAGTCCGCGGTGGTGTTGTAGGAGTAGGAAGCGTTCTGGGCCGGGGTGTGAAGAGGGCCGAAAACATTCGTAACAAAACGATCAAATTCTTTTTCGTCAAAGGAAACAGAAAGTTCTACCGTGTGCCCCAGGAGTGCCGCGCGAATTTGTTCGGCGATTCGTTGGGCTAGGTTCCCCGTGCGTCCTACGCGGTACGCTTCATCAAGTGTTTCGGTGAGAGAAATTTCCATTCCCGTAAACGCGGGCAAACTTGCGCGCTGGGCGCTACCAGCCCGAAAAGAAATTTCTTGGGCATAGAATTCATCCAGGTGGGCTTGGAGTTGGACACGCGCGTCTTCATAGGCGACTTCGCGTAACGCGATGGAGGAAACCCGCACTCCGTACACTGCTTCTTGCCGGGCGTTTGTGGCGTACAGTGTACCAATACCGAGTAGGGAAATAACAAAAACGCCCCCCGCGAGGGCTATACTGATGCGCGCGCTCCGAGAGGAGGGCGTAAGGCGGGACAGGCGTGGCATATGGTTGGGCTACTCTGAGTCGATAACAAGCTTTCGTTCTTCAGAGCGAGAGAGTTTTGGGAGGCGAATGGTGAGCACACCCTTCTTGAGGGATGCTTTGGCGTGGTCGGGGTCGATTTCGGTGGGCAAGATGACCGAACGGGAGAACGCGCCCCAGAAGCACTCCTGGTAGAAGTATGAATCAGAGCTTACCTTTTCTTCTTGGGTGCGGGAGCAACGGATTGAAATAGAGTCAGGTGTAATGTTGATATCTAATTCGGAAGGGTCCACGCCGGCTACGGTAGATTTGACGACAATTTCGGTGTCTGTTTCGTATACATCAATCGTAAGGCGACCCTCCACGCCATTCTTGCTGGTCGCGGGCTTCTTGGCAACAGCGCGAGGTGCTACGCGACGCGCGGGTGCTTTGGGGGCGACGCGTTTTCGCGCCACGCTCACGGAGGCAAGAGAGGTAGTTACCTCGTCGGGGCTGAGAACGGGCTCGTCAGGTTCTTCAATGGGTGCCATGGGAACTTCTGCCGGCATCAAGGGTTCTTCGGCGGGAAGTTCTTGGGGGGCGTACTGGGGTTCTTGCTCGGGCTCGAGTGTTTCTTGGGGTTCTTCCGTAACTTCTTGCGCCTTCAAAAAATCCTGTTCAGTAAGGTTTGCCTCTGGGTACTGCTCATCTTCTAGTTGAAGCGAGCGGCCTAATTTTTCAAAAAAGTTTCGACGGTCAGTCATAGAGTTATTGCTTAGGTGCTAATGCGCGAAACGCGATAAGCACGACGGCGCAGGAGAGGGCAAGGAGTATCGCGACGAGCGACCAACTAAAAGCGATACTCGCACTCAACCCCTCATGCGCGAGAGCGTTCCTTTCTATGTTTATTATAAAAGTATTGTACAACCCATGCAACATCGTGGCGAATATAACACCAACTGTTATGGTCTTAAACCGTTCTTGCGCTACTTCGGCGCGGAGAGAAATCGCGAGGAAGTAACCCAGGGAAGCCGAGGCGATAACATGGAGCGAGGTGGCGGTAACGCCACGCTGGAGGATGATAAAGAAGACGTCCGCGTGGCTTTGGGCGAGGGCCGCCGCGTATACGAGGTTTTCAATTGCCGCAAATCCGAGCGCTGCGGCTACCATGTACAGAACCGCATCCTGGGGTTGGTTAAAGAATGTTCTCCCGACCACTTTTGCCCGAACAACCGCGTACTTGGCGAATTCTTCCACGAGCGAGATGCCAACGAAAATATAGAGGAACCAACCCAGGGGTGTTGGCGAGCGAGCGTCCCCGATGAAAATCCACTGGAACCCGAGTTCGATAATCGTTACGGGAATCGCGATGAATACTCCCCAGGCGGCAACGCGGCTGATATCCCAGATTTTTTCTCGGTGCGTGGCGGACGCATAAAAAAACGCGAGCCAAAGAATGCTCGGAATGATGGCGAGTGGAAGGGAGAGGAGGCAGCTTTCGGTACAGGAGAAGGTAAAGAAGGGCATGAGATCCTATGTATTGTTATTGAGGGGCCACGTTTCAACCATAAGGAGTTCACGCTCTTTGAATGGCAGTTCTTGCCATATCATTTCGGTAACGAACGGCATGAATGGGTGGAGGAGTTTGAGCAAGTCCCGCAGGATAACGCGCAACACGTACTGGCGCGCGTGTTTTGTTGCCTCATCATCCAAGAGTGGTTTTGATTCTTCCAGGACTTCGTCGGCGAAGGTGTGCCACGCGTAGTGGTATAGTTTTTCACTCGCCAAGTGGAGGCGGTACGATTCAATGTCACCTGTTACATCGGCGGCCATAGTGGCAAACGCGGCAAGGATTGCCTCGTCCGATTCGGAGAGTACGGGCGCGCTACCTTCCTGAAAATCTTCGGTGCGCATGAGGATGAAGCGCGTAATATTCCATAGTTTGTTGGCGAAGTGTTGGTACCCGCGTACTTTGTCTTCCGAAAGCTTTAAATCCATTCCGGGAGAGGCGCCCACGATAAGGGAGAGGCGGGTGGCG
>Ga0172380_10009425_pt1 | contig 10407 bp, 11 predicted proteins | sample Leawe162metaG_FD_119747 | JGI IMG/M metagenome (GOLD analysis project Ga0172380, IMG submission 119747) | Leachate microbial communities from a municipal landfill in Southern Ontario, Canada - Leachate well 162 metaG | ecosystem: Engineered > Solid waste > Landfill > Unclassified | place...
GCAATGACATCTTCGTGCTCGATTGCGGATTCGCGTTCAGCGAGGATGACACACCGGGTATCGACTACATATTGCCCAATACCGGCTATCTCGAGGAGCGCCGCGATAAGATCCGCGGGCTGCTCATTTCGCACGGACACCTCGACCACATTGGCGGCATCCCGTATATTCTCGACCGTATCGGCAATCCGACCATTTATACCCGCCGCCTCACCGGCAAGATGATCCAGAAGCGTCAGGAGGAATTCACCGGACAACCGGTCGTGATCCGCGAAGTCGAGAAAGACGAAGTACTCAAGCTTGGGAACCACACCGTTCGCTTCTTCGGCGTGACGCACACCGTTCCGGACTCCATGGGTATCATCATCGAGACCGCATGGGGCGACGTCGTCTTCACCGGTGACATCAAGCTCAATCACGAAGCCGGCGAACCGTCCGACGAAGAGAAGCGCGAATTCGGCATTTTCAAAGACCGCCAGGTGCTCGCTCTCCTCATGGACTCGACCAACGTCTGGCAACCGGGGTTCTCTATCCCCGAGTCAAACGTGTATCGCACGCTCGAAGCCATCATTAAGGATTCGAAAAGCCGCCTCATCATCGCGATGTTCGCGTCGCACCTCGAGCGCCTCATTCGCGTCGTGCATTTCGCGGAACAGTACGGCAAGAAGATCGTCATCGATGGACGCTCGATGCGCACCAACATCGAGATCGCGCGCGAGCTCGGTATCATCAAATACAAAGACGACACCGTCGTCGCCGTCGAGAATATGGCTCAGTACGCTCCGGAAAAGCTCATCATTCTCGCGACCGGCGCACAGGGCGATGAATTCGCTTCGCTCGCCCGTATCGGCAACAAGACGCACAAGCACATCCGTCTCACGCCGACCGACACCATCGTGCTCTCCTCATCGGTCATTCCGGGCAACGAACGCGCCGTGCAAAAGCTCAAGGATAATCTCTCACGTCAGGGCGCGCACATCATCACGTACCACGCGTCCGACGTGCACGCCTCGGGCCACGGCAACCGCGAGGAAGCGGTATGGATACACAAGCAGATCAGGCCACGATTCTTCATCCCCGTACACGGCTATCACTACATGCTGCGTGTTCACGGCGTTCTCGCCGTCGAAATGGGAGTGAAGCAGGAAAACGTGATCATTCCGGACAACGGCACGCTCATCGAGATCAAGAACGGAGAGAAGATCGGCAAGCATGCGCTCAAAGCGCCGGCCGAACTTCGCGTCGTCGAAGGTCAGACCGTATCGGAACTCTCGGACGTGCTCATGCGCGACCGCAAAGCGCTCGGCCAGGAAGGCTTCTGTGTCGTCGTCGCCACCGTGGATCGCCGCACGGGTAAGCTCCACAAGTCACCCGATATCATTTCCCGTGGCTTCGTCTACCTCCGCGACAACAAAGATCTCATGGACCAGACGCGCCTCATCATACGCAAATCGGTGGAAGGCTCGATGCGCAACCCGCGCGCGACCGACCTCGACGTGGCCCGCGACGATCTCGCTGAGGCCGTCTCTCGCTTCCTTCTGCAGCGCACCATGAAGCGCCCGATTGTGATTCCCGTTATCGTAAGCATCTAACTCGACAGCGAGTATCTTAAAATACGGAGGTCGCACCTCCGTATGTACCTACGCGATCCGCCACTGCCCCTTTTCTTTCACGATAAGCCCGTCGCGCACCAAACGCACGAGGGCATCCTCCATTCTCTCCTTTTCGAAGGGCAGCCCCTTTAACAAGGATGGTCCTTTATGGAGCTCTCTTAAAATAGCGCCGCGGACCTGGCGGAGGCTACCCTCAAACCTTGATTGCTTGGTATATGCGGAACTGCGCCGTGCGGGATTATTGTGGAGCTTCTTGATATGCGCACCGTAGTCCATGAGCGCCCAGTGCCACGTGCGAGGATCCTGCCTTCCCGCCGCCCTCTCTACGAGTGGTACCAACTCCTTATCCGATATAAAGGACGGTCCTTTATGAAAGTGGTGAATGAAAGCGGCGCGGATGTTGGTTTCCAACATCGTGTGCGGTTCGTTGAATGCGAATACGCGCACTGCCGCGCGCGTATACGGGCCCACACCCGGCAGCAGTCCCGCGAGTGCTTCTTTTATATTGCCGATGCGGACAATTTCTCTGGCAGCATCTCGTAGAGACTTTGCTCGCCTGTTATAGCCGAGCCCGCTCCACACCTTCAGCACATCTGACAGCGGCGCTTTCGCGAGCGCCTGTACCGCCGGGAACCTATTGAGAAACTCTTTGTACTTTTCGATTACGCGCGGCACTTGCGTCTGCTGCAACATCGCCTCGGAGACCAGGATCTTGTACGGATCTTTTGTTTTGCGCCATGGGAGATCATGCCGCCCGTGCTCATGATAATGCTTCCACACCGTGGCACGAAAAACACGTATGCGCGCCGCATTTTTTCTTCGACGAACATCGCCTGCCGCCCGCCTGCCACGCTTTTTGTCCTTCGCACCATGGGAACCTGCCATATTTCAAGATCGGGGTTCGGCGGGAGAAAATGCGGCGCGCCCTTTCTTATAATTCGTATACAACATCCTTCCGTTCGACGACGACATTCCACTGCATACGCTTGGCGTACCGGTACAGTTTCGAATTCGGATTGAAGCAGATCGGCTTGGCGACCATATCAAGAAATGGAATATCGGTCTCGGTATCGCCTACGCCGACGGAGTGTGCGAGCGTCAGACCTTCTTTTTCTATTGCGCGCTTCAAAATGCTCGCTTTGTTCATGATCAGGTGCTCATCGGCAACGCTCCCCGTAAAGAGATCTTGTGGACCGATATCGTAGATGATGCCGTAGGACTTATCGAATCCCATCTTCGGGCAGAATTTGTCCAAGACCGTCTTTGGCGAATGCGACACCGCAAGCAAGAAGTACCCGCGATCTTTGAGATCTTTGATCAGCTCGCGGGTATAGCGATAGGTACGTTTCCATTGCTCGTCGACGAGGTCGTCGGCGGCTTCCACCAGCTCAGCATAATGAATGCCTTTCAGATGTGAACGAAATGCCCTGACCACGGCCATGATGTACTCTTCGTAGTCACCTTCGCGGTCCAACCATTTTTGCCGCTGTTTCTCGTAGACCTTTTGCGTTTCTTTCGGGAAGGCGTTGCGCTCGATGAGCTTGTCGACGATCTGTATCAGAAGTGACGAACGGAAGATGGTTCCGTCCACATCGAATACCGCCACCCGCCGTTCTGCCATTGCCCCATCGTGCCCGACAGAAAGAAACTTGCAAGCCTCCGTTATTGCACCTTCGGGCCACCGACCTTCTGTAATATCTCGGACTGAAAGGCGACCGTTGTATTCTTCTTTGCCATGAAACGATCCTCTGCGAGCTTGATAAGGCCGGTCACGAGTTCCATGCTCGACACACCGGCTTGCTTCCAATTGTGATGATAGAGGCTGCCCGGCAGCGTATTCACTTCGTTCATATAAACGGTGTTGGCGACGCTGTCGATAAGGAAGTCGACGCGCGCTATACCCGAGCAGCCCAGCGTCTTATACACTTTGATGCCGATCTCCTTGACCCTCCTTGAGAGTTCATCACTTATCTTGGCCGGCAGTTCGCGCACCGCCGTATTCGCGCCGGAACTCTTCTTGCCGCCAGAAAGGTATTTATCAGAGAAGTCAAAGAATTCGGTCTGGTTGAGCGGCCGCTCGATGAGTGCAGTGACCGGCTCGTCGTTGCCCATAATGGGGAGCGTGACCTCGATAAGATTATTCACTCCCTCTTCCACGAGGACCTTGTCATCGTAGTGAATGGCGACTTCGATCGCCTGTTCAAGCTCTTCGTCGTTTTTCGCTTTGCTGATGCCTATCGACGAACCGAGGTGCACCGGCTTTACGAACAGCGGCCGACGCAATCGATCGATCTTTTTGCGTATCGTCGGTGCCTCCTTTTCCCACTCTGTCCTGGTGAACCATACGTACGGAACGACAGGCACCCCCTCAGCGGCAGTGACCTGCTTGGTGAGCACTTTGTCCATCGCAACCGCCGACGCGAACATGTCGCACCCGACGAACGGCACGTTCGCCATGCGCAGCAGTCCCATGAGAGACCCGTCCTCTCCGTATGTTCCGTGCATCGATGGGAAAACGACATCAATATGTACCTGCTTCTTGAACATCCCCCAACTGGCGGACGGCCATATGAGATCGAGCCCGTTCTCGAACGAAAGCTGTAAGGGCTTTTGTCCCTCAAGCCGTTGTTCATATCCCGGATCCTTAAAGTAGGCGAGGTCGTTCATCGCTTTGTCCGAATACCATTTCCCCTCTTTTGAAATGTAGACGGGCCAGATGTCATACCCGCCACTCGCTTTAAGCGATTCGATGATGGGAATGTGTGCCGTGATAATGGACACATCGTGTTCAGCACTGCGTCCTCCAAAAATTACCGCAACAGTTTTCATGAGCGCTCATTGTATCAAACAACGGAGGAGCGAGCGTGATCGCATGTTGGGGAGCCTCTGGCAGCGACCGAGCGTTGAGCGAGGAAGTACTGAGCGCAGCAGCGCGAATGTGGCCGACGGATTAGCTCGTGAGCGCTGCGCCAACAGGCGCAGACAGCGACCCCAAAATGTCATGACCGAGCCTAGCAATACTGATCCGGCCAATCGTTCTGCAAAAGCACCACATCCCCCGACACCGTCATATGAGGCAGTGCCGCGTAGGCGAGGAGCGCATGATCGAACCACGTCACAACACCCGAGTATCCGGCGTCGGTCAAACCCTTTTCTATAAAAGGCGTCACAGAATTCCTGATGAGCACGACCTGCTCGATGTGCGCCGCCGCCAGTCGTGTACCGATAGTGCGGTGTACTTCTTCGGTGCGCGGGCCCATTTCGACCAAACCCGGCGTCACGTAGAACCGGCGGCCTTGTAATGATGCGAGAAAATCAATGACCGCAGCGACGCCATCGGGATTCCCGTTGTAACTGTCGTCGAGCGTCACAACGCCGCTGCCGTCCGTTTTTGGCTCGAGCCGGTGCTCGAACGCACAGGTGCGACTCGCTCCTTCTTCCACTTGTGCGACCGTAAGGCCAAGCGCGAGCCCCATATGCACTGCGGCGGCGAGCGGGCCGATCATATGCATTCCGAGCAGCTTCGACGACACTGATACGACGATCGCACCATTCCGCATCGTGAATTTCGTGCCGGAAAGGTCGGTGCGCGCGTTCTCGATACGCCACTCGCCGACCCGCTCCCGCGAATATGCGATCGCTTCCTGCGGCGCATGCACTTTGGATACATCGTTCTCCTCGTTCACATAGAGCGGCTTGCCGTCGAGATATTCCGACAGTTCAAATATGGTCGCGGCTGTTCGCTCGAGCGAACCGAATTTCTCAAGGTGCGCTTCGTTCACGCCGGTGATAATGCCCCACTCCGGCTCGACGAATTCGCACAGCTTTTTTACATCTCCGGGATAATACTCACCGAGCTCGAAAATAAGGACCTCCTCATCGCCGCCGAGCGTATCGATGAACGTCGCAATGCCGAGCGGAGTGTTATAGCTCCCCGGCGCCGCCGCGGCCTTCTTTCCCGCCGACAGGACCGTCTTCAATATCTCGCGCATGCTCGTCTTACCGTAGCTGCCCGCGATCGCGACCCTGAGACCACTGTGAGCGCGCAGTTTCTTTTGCGCCGTTGCGACCCGCGTGCGCTCAAGCGGTCGTTGCACGAGTTGCCCAAGAAATACCGCAAGAGAGAGCGCATACGGCAATACAAACGCATTCATGATCATCAGCGCGATCGCGCCGATCGCGGCGAGCCACCACACGGTCAAAAAAAAGTTCAAAAGCGCTTCGAGAATGAAAGCGGCAGAAACGCACCACCCGATCGTGTAGAGGAGACGCGCCTTCTGACTCCACACGATCGCCTTACGGATCTCCACCTGCCGGAAGTCGCGCGTTCGAACGCACCATTTCAAGAAATCGCGCACATTGTATTCAGAGGCCTGCAGCATGTACACGAGGGAGCGCGTATACCGGGACGAGAAACGGGAAAGGAGTCTGTTCATATAAAAGCAGCGATGCTCGCAGCGACCTTGTCGGGATGCTCACGATGAACAAAATGTCCGGCCGCCTCAATGAGCGAGAAGGTCGAGCCCTTGATGAGTTTTGACAAGCGCACCCCCTCGCTCAGCGGCGTTTGCGGATCGGCGCTTCCCCATATAAGGAGTGTTGGTATCTCGATCTTCGCGGCTTCCGCACTTAGATCCAGTGCGATCGTCTTCACAAAGGTCTCTCGCAGACGCCCTGTCTGCGCATAATCACTCTTGATGCCCGCATATAATCTTTGTCGAAGTTGGTCACGCATTCGTTTGGGGAGCGGCAGCGCGGCGATCTTCGCGACCTTCGCGAGCGCCCTGAGCGACGCGTTCTTGACCGTTTTTCGTTCTGCGACTCCGGCGGATGCGATAAGCACGATCTTCTGTGCGGCGAATACACCCTGTCCGATGCCCCAGAGCGTAAGCCGTCCGCCGAACGAATGCCCAATGACCGCATGTGCACTCACGTTGGCCTTCCGCATGAACGCCGCCACGAATGCCGCATACTCGGGGACTCCCCACGCGTCCTTCGGCATTTCGCTGCCTCCAAATCCCGGCAGGTCAACACGTATCACTCGATGATTCTCTGCGAGCGCCGGAACGAGCGGATCGAAGGTGTGTAAGGTATCTTTCCAACCATGAAGCATCAGCACGACGGGGCCATTACCCTCGTCGCGATACTCGATTGCCAGTCCATCGACGATGACCTTCATATCATTTTGCCCTGGGCCATACGGCCCCGGCCTGCGGCCACAGTTTGGTGAGTGGGTGTGCTGCACAGTCGTGTTCGCGCGCATTACATACATAGCGTCCGTAGAGCACGAGTCCATTGTTCACGTACTTCCAATCTTTTTTCGGCACGAGCGCCTCAAGCTCTTTCGATATCTTCGTGAGATCCTTATTGTCGACGAGATCGAAACGCATCGCGAAACGGCGCACGTGTGTATCGGTCGGTATTCCCTCCCAGGAATCGTAGAGTTCACCGAGCACGACGTTCGCCGTTTTGTATGCGACACCCGGAAGCGTGATGAGTTCGGCAACGGTATGCGGTACTTTCCCCGCGAATCCGCCGGCCGACGGATCTTTCTCAATAATTTTCGCAGCGGCGATAGCAGTCTTCGCTTTATTACGGAAGAACGAGAGCGAGGATATCTCTTTGGTGAGCGTTTTCAGATCGGCATTCGCAAAGTCTTTTGGCGTTTTGTACTTCTTAAAGATGCGGTCGGTCACTTTGTTGACCGCCTTATCGGTGCATTGCGCCGAAAGCATGACCGCGACGACGAGCTGGAACGGCGTGTCGTAGTGAAGTTCGGTCTTCGGCGCGGGATAGGCCTTTTTCAGATAGGCAACAAGCTTCTTCGCACGCGTTTTGCGTTCCTCGAACTTCGACATCTGGCCATCCTAGCATGTGCAAAAAAGTGGTATAAAGAGGACCGATCCGTGGAGGACACATGATCAACAGCGATACTTCGCAGAGCAACGTAGTGCGACTGCCCGTCACCTACCGCAGGTCGGGACGTCGTATTCCCTACAGCGAATCCATCGTCGGCCACGACTACCTTGGTCGCGATGATGAAGATACGCCGGCTCCTGCACTTCCTCACGACCTGCACGAAAAATGACCGGTCCGCATCACGTTCGAGATGCGGACCGCGATTTTTTAGATAACACAAAAAACGGTACGAACGGCGATCATAATTTGTACGACACCGCTCATTTCCTGAGCGTATCCCTAGTCTTTTTGACGATGGCGCATAGCAAACACAAAAATTGACACGGTGATGTCAGTGTGGTAGAACGTTTGGAGCTTGAGGAGGATCTCATGTCTCAGAAAACAGACGGTGCGGCGACTGCGCCGGACACCAAAAGCAAGCCCGAATCGGGCCTCTGGTATGGCTATAAGCAAGAGCCACCCGAAGTGTGCGGACTTTTCGACTATCTCGGCGGCCGCTACATCTGGGAGTGCGGCGCACTCAGCCGGACACCGATGCACGAGTGGACGGCACACCTGAGAGAGCGGCGCCTCAGAATCTTCGGGGCGTGACGAGTCTCGCATAGTGCGCATACCTACGAAAACCGGAAAGGAACGGAGATGGCACGCAAACCAAGGACGCTGGCCCTTCGCATACGCAAGGCAATGGTCGGCAAAGTTCCCCGGCGCTGCTCTATCACCATGAGGCCGCCGAGGAACGCGAAGAAGTTCAACGTTCCACGGGAACACCGGGGGATGGTGGAACTTCTTGCTCAAGTCTCACGGGAGCGTGATGCAACCCCCCGGCGGAAGGCCACATTCGCCGATATGGAACGTGTCCACGTCGTAGAATTCCTTCTCTTGGAGGCCCTGCGGCGCGGTGGACGGCACTGCCCCGCGAAGACGACGTCGGTCGAATTCCACCGTCATTTTACGTTCTCGGCGTGGTGAAGTGAGGCCCGCACATATAGAAAAACGGCGCGTGGTATACGCGCCGTTTTGATTTTATGACCTACTGTATCGTTATCGGGATACTGACCGAATCATCGTTCTCGGGAAGCCCGGAAGGATTATCCCTCATGAGTACGAGGGTAGCTGGCCCCGTGTACGAGTCCACAGTGATATCGGCCTTGAATGCGACATCCTCCGTGGTCATCCAGTCGGAGAGCGCCGTCGCGAGACCGCGTCCTACGACCGCATTATTCACATCGCGGACCTGCACGGGGAACGATGCTTCGAAGTACCACGGACCTGGGGCTTTCCCGGTGACCGTGAATGTCTTGAACACCGCCGCACCCGATCTCGGAGCATCAACGACGACCCGCGAATTGAGCGGCGTCGTGCCCGGCGTATCGATGTCGGCCGAGTTCCCCGTTCCTGTCGTGGTCGCGACCGTACCGGTATTCGGCGCGGGCGTTACGATCAGGAGGTATCCGAGAACGGCAATAACGACGAATAAGAGAACGACGACGACCCACATGCCTTTCATATTCATACGTATGATGTATTTACTTGGTCATTATGCTGATAGAGACGCGTGGCCGACCTCACAATTACCGACTAGAGGCGGGAGATGATCTCGGCGATCTTTTTGGAGTCATGGCGTGCGATGTCCGCTTCGGAGAAGAAATCCCCCGTCACGACCTCGGTCGCATAGTCTTTCATACGGTCGTCGAGGAGCATGGGGAATTTATTCTCTTTTTCATAGGCGCGGACGAGATCGGGATCCATCGTTCCGGTATTGCAGATCGCATGATCGAATTTCGGCAGGCCGCTGAAACGCAACAATTCGCGGGCGGCGTCCGATGCGACGAATCCATTGGTCTCTCCCCATTTCGTCATTAGGTTCGAGACGAGGATCTTCTTTGCCTTGCTCTCTTTGAGCGCGTCGCTCATTCCTTCCACAAGAAAAGTCGGCACGAGCGATGAGTAGAGGTCACCCGGACAGACCACGATGCTGTCGGCTGCCACGATGGCGTCGCGCGTCTCGTCGAAGAGTTTCGCCGGCGGATCGAGGAAGACATCGGTGATCTTCAATTTCCCGTCGTGTTTGGGGATATCGATGTTCGTCTCGCCGATTATCTCAGTACCGTCTTCCAATTTCGCGTGGATGTGCGAGTTGTCGAGCGAGACCGGCAAGACCACTCCCTTGAGATTCAGGAGTTCCGACGCTTTCCGGATGCCCTCGATCTCTCCGCCGTATATCGACGAGAGCGCGAGCAGGAACAGATTGCCAAAACTGTGGCCGTTGAGCCCGGTGCCCCCATTGAAACGATAGGTGAAAAGATCGCGCAAGATCGACGCCTGTTCGCCTTCAGAAAGCGCGAGCAGGCATCGGCGCACATCGCCCGGCGGGAGGACGCCGAATTCATCGCGCAAAATGCCCGCGCTTCCACCCGAATCGAACATATTGACCACCGCCGTAATTTCGAGCGGAAACTCTTTGAGACCGGTGAGCATCGTGTAGCTCCCCGTTCCGCCTCCGATGGTGACGATTTTCTTCGCCCCGTCAGGGATGCGTATGGAACTCGCTGTTGATGGTGACATATCTTCGTGAACCTCCGAGGCTCATGTTCCGAACAGCTTACCGCGATACGCAGGATTTCGAAAGCGCGGCGATTGCGAATATTTTCCTCAGTGGTAGGATGCTCGCACACACCCCATACATCAAGAGTTCGGCGAGAGTTCTGGCTCGATGACCCGACGGCAACCTGCGAAAGATCGAAAGGTGCCACTTCCAGCCCTCAGAGGGAAGATGCGCACACACGAATCTCCCTACGGGAGATTATCCATTATTTATTTTATAGATCGAACAGTATGTTCCATTTACTTGAGAGATACACGACAGAGTCAGTGA
>Ga0172380_10009426_pt1 | contig 10407 bp, 8 predicted proteins | sample Leawe162metaG_FD_119747 | JGI IMG/M metagenome (GOLD analysis project Ga0172380, IMG submission 119747) | Leachate microbial communities from a municipal landfill in Southern Ontario, Canada - Leachate well 162 metaG | ecosystem: Engineered > Solid waste > Landfill > Unclassified | place...
GCTGATAATACTGCACCTGTCAGGTGTGGAAACGTAGGTCGCTGCCTAGTTGATCATTTCTACTAACAACAACTCTCACTTTTACCAATCATAAAACCAAAATTAAATTCAACTAAAATCAAATGCTCCTTACCATTCTTGCAAACTAACTCCTATCTTAAATCTCACAACAGAGATGAGATTGATTGGTGCATTAGTTAATTTTAAATTTTGCTACAATCGCTAAGTGGTCAGAATAGCCTTTGCCTTTATGTTTTCTCACTTTTGCACGAGAAATTTCCCATCTGTTTATTTTATTTTTTTTAAATAGATACTCTTTGTTAAAATTTGTAATACTTTTATTTATATAGAAGATGTCTTTTTTGCCTAAAAGTGATTGAGAGACTAAAATACTATCAAGTGTTTCTTTTTTATCCTTATAGATGTATGTATATCTATTTTCTTCATTCGTGTCATACCAAAGATTGTAAAAACTATTTTTGGTGTAGTTTATATATGAAGTACCGTTTTTTTGATTTATAGTTCCTAATATATGATTAATTCCCGTTATTCCATCGGTGTCATTATGTTTTCTTTTTCTTTTGAACTTTATATACTCTTCATAGTCAGAGTTAAAATCTCCAAGCAAAATTATATTTTTATCAAATCCAATCTCTGAAACTCTTTTTATAAGCGCTTTCGCTGAAAATACCCTTCTGCTTTCAGGTCCAGATTTTGATTTCCAGTGATTAACGAAAACATAGAGCTCTTTGCCGTCGATTTTAAATTTTGTCTCTAAAATATTTCTATATTCGTGTGTTTGAGTTATACTAAGCTCTTTTGAGTATAAAAATGGAATTTTGCTAAGAATTGCAACTTTGACCGTTGTATTTTTTTTATCTGCGATGGCGTAGTGTTCATAGTACAGACCGTTTTGTTTTAGAACAAACCGCAAATCTAGCAACGCCTGAAGCGATTCTATCTCTTGGAGGGCGATTATGTCTGCATCAATGTCTTTTATAACACGAGTAATATTTTTTAGTTTGATTTTATAGTTTTTTTGATTCCATTCCGATGGGCCGTTAGGAACATACTCGCTATACTCAAATCCGCTCTTTTGCAAATCAAAAAGATTTTCTACATTGTATGTTGCTATTTTCAAAATTTTATCTCCAAAAAGTGATGCTGAGAGCAAGAGAGCTAAGAGTAAATATTTCACTATAAAATCCCGTTTAGTCTAAGAAGATACTCAGGATTTGGCTCGCGCTCCATCACTTCTCTAAAGAGCGTATCCATGCTCTTTGCGCCGCCGCCCTCCAAAACTACATGTAGATATTTTTTTGCTATTTTTGAGCCGAATATTCCCTCGTCAACCACACTTAAAAATACATCTGCACTTAGTACTTCAGCCCATTTATAGCTGTAGTATCCAGCAGCATAACCACCTGAAAATATGTGCGAAAAGCCGTTTTGAAACTTATTGTACGAAGGCGGTTTTATAAGTGCCGTCTCTTTTCTTATAGAATCCAGCAGGCTTTGAATCTCTTCGCCTTGATAGAGTTTTGTGTGAAGTTTAAAGTCAAAAATTGAGAACTCAAGCTGTCTTAGCATTCCAAGAGCCGATAAAAAGTTTTTGCTTCGTACAAGTTTGTCTATCATCTCATCTGAGATAATCTCTTTTGTTTTATAGTGGAACGCAAAAAGTTTTAAAACAGTAGGCTCGTAGGCAAAGTTTTCCAAAAATTGCGACGGAAATTCAACCGCATCCCACTCTACGCCGTTTACACCGCTTACTTCATTCTCATTTACACCGCTTAACATATGGTGGATAGCATGTCCCATCTCATGAAAGAGTGTTACCACGTCATCGTGTCTTAGTAGAGATGGATTTTTTCCTTTTGATGGCGGAAAGTTGCATACTACAACTGCAGAGGAGAGTTGCTCATCACCTTTTTCATCTTTGCAGTGTGTTTGGAAATTGTTCATCCATGCACCTCCCTGCTTCCCTTTTCTTGATTCCAAATCAAGATATAGTCTTGATTTTAGCTTGCCCTTGTAGTACAAATCGTATGAAGAGGCTTTTTTGTGCCACAGCTCTTCATTAGTTTTTTTGAAACTTATTCCAAAGAGTCTATTTAGAAAGTCAAACATGCCATCCAAGACGCTATTTTGCTCAAAATATGGGCGGTACAGCTCTTCATCGAAATCATACTTGGCATGTTTAAGCAATTCGCTATAATAGGCAGTGTCAAAACTTTGCAGAGGTTTTTTTGCAATCTCTTGAAGCTCTTTGAGTTCGTTTTCTGCCTGTTTTTTAGAGTTTTTGATTAGTTTTTCTAAAAAATCTATAACGCTTTTTTCATCTTTTGCCATCTTGCTTGCAAGTGAATATGAAGAGTAGTTTTTAAATCCAAGAAGCCTGCTCATCTCATCTCTAAGCCCTAGAAGCTCATCGATAATCTGAGCATTTTGAGGAGCCTTTGTAACATAGGCACGGTAAAGCTCTTCTCTGATTTTTTCATTTTTTCCATAGGTCATATAGGCTATGTATGATGGCATCTGAAGCGTAAATTTGTACTTTGTAATGCCGTCTTCTTTAAATTTTGCACTTAAGAGATCACTTGGCGGGATGCCCTCTACATCTTTCTCATCTGTGATAATATATTTGTACTCATTCGTGGCATTTAAAAGATTTTGAGAAAAATTGTTTGATAACTCACTCTTTTTTATATTTATCTCTTGAAGCCTTGCTTTTGTTTTTTTATCAAGATGGGCACCGCTTAGCTCAAAGTTAAGGATATTGAGCTCCAAAACCCTTTTTTGCTCCTGATTTAGACTTTTTTCTTCGCTCTTTTGTATCTCTTTGTAGGCTTTGTAAATCTCAATATTTTGAGAGAGCTTTGTTGAATACTCTGTAATAATTGGCAGAGAGTCTGCATATACTTTTTGGGTTTTAGCCGTATTTTTTACCGAGTTTAGATGCGAGAGCTGGGTAAAAAACTGCTCCAGATGCTCATCCATCATCTCAAGCGGTTTGACAAAGTTTGCAAATGTTTTATCTTTTATCTTTAAGAGTTTGCTCACCTTTTTGTTATTCTTCTCAAGCCTCTTATTTAGCTCTTTTATAAAGCTATCCAAATCCACTTTAAACTTTAAAAATTTTGACATGTATAAAATCCTTTTTTAATCTTCTTCATCACGTTTTTGTTTTGTAGCATTAAACTTCTCTATTAAAATATCATCATAGCTATCCGAGTACTTTATAAGCCTCTCAAAGGCTATTTTGCCCTCTTTTAGCGTCAAAGATGAGTCCACAATAAGGTGTGATAGATATATGAAATTTTCATTTATGGAGAAGTGCAGATATGAAAATTTTTTGTTCTCATCAAGCAGATAGTCATAAAGCTGTGATATGTTCTCCTGTGGGATGATACAGAGCTTTGAATCACCGATGATGATGCCGTTGTCGTAGTAGTTTATCTCTATTCTAGCGGTGCCGTAATCAACCCTCCATGATGCCTGAGACCTTCTGGCTAAGGTTACGTTAACATCAAGAGAGGCTAAAATCTCTTCGAGAAGTTTTGTGCTGCCTGTGGGGTTGTACCCTTTTCTTCGCAGCTTTGCAATTTCAAGTTTTATGCCGCATGATGGGCAGTAGTCATTTTTTATATCCCGCTCGTCAATAAGGTTTTTACATGAGGGGCACTTGATAATATTCTCTGTTTTTAAGCTTTTATAGCTCTTTAGAGACTCCTCCACGTAGAAGTAGGGCAGAGCAAAACCAAGATTGTTTGAGTCTTGGATGATAAAGGTGTTGACGCCTATTACCTCTCCCTGAGTGTTTAGAAGCGGACCGCCGCTGTTTCCGGGATTTATTGCAGCATCAATCTGCACATATTCAAGCTCTCCGTAAAGTCTTGAAGCTTTTGAGACGATTCCCTCGGTTGCGCTGTAATTAAGCCCGTAAGGGTGACCGATGGCAACTACCGTATCTCCGTTTTGGATGTTTTTTGTTGAGAGCACAAGCGGATTTTTGGGTGTCTCAAAATCAAAGCTGATAAATGCAAGGTCGTAGTAGGCGTCGTCATAAACAACTTTTGCAATGCTTCTCTTTATCTTTTTTGAGCTGATTACCACCTCTTTAAGGCCTGCAACTACATGCGAGTTTGTAACAATCAAATCGCCTATTATAAAGCCAGAACCGTTTCCATACGGCGACATAATCTGAATGATATTTTCGATATAGGTTTCTAGTATTAATTGAGTGTTCATGACTATATCTCTTCGTAGTTTAGATTTTTTAGCTGCAGGTAAAAGCTGTTACTAAACTCATTAAGCGAGGTAAAATTCAGCTTCTCTCCAAAAGGTTTTAGGAGTTTAAAACGGCTTTGGTAAGGTGAGATAATGCTCTCAACTCTAGATATTATCGCTCTTTTTGCAAACGTTGAATTTTGCGAATCGTATAACTGCGTGTAGCCGAGCGCCTTAAAAAAGCTAGGGTTTTGTATCTCAACCAATGTGTGCAGAAGTTGTTTTGTAACAGGATGCAGGCCGTAGTTGTAGAGCAGATAAAGCGCTACGTACTTGTACATCGTTGGAATTATCTGGTTGTATCTGTTGTTTTTGTACCATCTTATTTTTGAGAGCGATTCGGTAATAAAAACATCAATCTCTTCATGTGATGCTTTCTCAGTCGGATTGAACGTATATTTCGCATTATAAAAGTTCTTTTTAAACTCCTCATAATCCATTACTTTGAGCTCTTCTATGTAGGTGAGGAGCTCTTCATTTTTGGCTTCTACGGTTAGATTTTCATCGCTGAAATACTCTTGGACTTTCTTGCTTGATTTTTGAAAAATACTATATTTTGGAACTAACATGTAGTCTATTTTAAAGATAAGGTAGAGGAGTATAAAAGACTGCATACCGGCATTGTCATTTGTCGGCAGAGTAGAGATTTTAGACTTTGTTTCCTCTATCCACGAAAGCATAAACTCATATTTTAAGCGAAGCTCTTTTTCATTCAGAGGTGTTATATGCTCTATGTCTTCTATGACAACATCAGGAAATTCGCTTTTTGTATACTCTTTGTCAAAGTCTGCATTAAGTGCGATTTCGCGAAGCGGGAAAAAGACTTTTTGCGGGCTCATGGTAATGTTGTCATGTGAGAGTTTCAGTTTTATATGTTCATCATCGCTAAAGTAGTAGCTGTATGTCAGTTGGTAGTTTCTCTCTAAGATGAGTCGCTTTAGAGCAACGTTTGCGGATGATTTTTTTGTAAGAATTGCTTCGGCGTAGAGACTCTCTTTTGTTATCGTCCCCTTTATTTTGGCGCATCCCTGATACATAACAAAGTTCAGTTTCTCGCCCTCTCTATGTGATGTTATATTTTGATTTGGGACGCCATTTGTAAAGTTCTCAAGAGATTTGAAGAAGTACTCATAGGCGCTGAGTATATCTTTTGCTTCAAATGCCTCGTAGGATTTGTTGAAGAAATCCTCTTCATCATTAGAGAGGTTTGCGTTTATTCCTCTGCCAAACTGATGTTTCAACTCAGCTTTTGTATCAAAAAAATTTAACCAGCTCATCGTTTCTCTTTGTAAATATTTAGAACTGCATTATAGTAAAACCTTCTTTATAAAAGGCTAGTTTTTATTGTGGTAAAGAAACTTTTAATATTTTAAGTTTTAATATATGCAAGTAGTTGTTTTTTGTGTTAATGAAGCAGGGTATTTAATTTGTAAACAGGATGCAGAATATGGAAAATTTAAATCAAAAGAAAAAAGTAAGAAGTTTTTACTTTTTTCTTTTGATTACGGCGATTCCCGTAGTCGGAGTTGCAATAATCTTTTTATCTGCATATTTTCATATTCAAGATGAAATAAAGTTCGCATCTCATGAACTAAAGAGTTTAAAAGTAGTAGAGCATATAGATAAAACTATTTTTAGTATCCAAAAAATAAGGGGGTTGGTTTGTATTGAGGAGGCAAACGGCGACTCTTTAGGGAGAATAGAGTCTTTAAAAAAAGAGATAAGCAGTGATTTGGCTCTGCTAAAAAAGATTTTGGTTTCCGTGAATGACAATATTACCCCCCCCCCTCAAAGATGAGCTGATAGAATTTATATCTTTTGTAGAAAATAGTTCACTGGAGTTGTTGAATTTTGAACAGATTACACAGATAGTAAGTAGATTTATGCTTTTTTCAAATAGCATAGCTTATGAAGATATGTTATTAATAGAGCCTGATTTGGTTCTTTTTACTCTGATGAATAATGTTGTATTTTTGCTTCCTGAGCTCATAGAGTATAACGGGCATATAAGAGCTGCCTCGTCAAGTGCAAAAGATGGTTCTTATACGATAGAACAAAAAATACATATGGCAATAGAGCTGGAAAAAATTCAAGAAAATCTAGGCAAACTAGATTACAATATGGGTTTACTCAAAAAGATATCTCAAAATAGCCATTTTGAAGCTGGCTATGAAAAAATGCTTAGGGCACAAAAAAATATAATAGACTTTACCCAAATAGAGCTCTTAAAAGAGGATAGTTCGGCTATTGAGGCTGATGATATATATCTAAGAATAACAGAGTGTATAGGTTATATTATTGATCTGCACGGTGCTAACTTAAATACTTTAAGAAACAACATAGAAGATAAATTAGAAGATAATACTAGAACTTCAATCTATATTTTAATGGGTGCTATAGGCTTAATCTTGTTTATAATCGCCGTAAATATGGTTTTTTACCTTAAAAACAGAGAATTTATAGAGAAGATAGAAGAGCTTACTATTACAGATGGAATGAGTGGGCTGTACAATAGAAGATATTTTGACAAGGTTTTTGAAGATAGTTTAAGAGTTCAGCAGAGAACAAAACAGCTACTAGTATTTATCATGTTGGATATAGACTTTTTTAAACAATATAATGATACCTACGGGCATCAAGCAGGTGATGAGGCAATAAAAATCGTTTCAAAACATTTAAAACTATCGTTAAAAAGAGCAAGTGATAAGGCTTTTAGACTAGGGGGCGAGGAGTTTGGCATCTTAAGTGTGAGTATGAATGAATCTGAAGTGCTTGCATTTGCAAATAGCATAAGAACAAATATAGAAAATGAGAAGATTGAGCATAAAAAGAGCAAGGCTAGCAAATATTTGACAATTTCTATGGGAGTTATTATCGTTAAAGCCGGTCATATAGAGAGTGTGAATCATATGTACAAATGCGCTGACAGAGCGCTTTATGAGGCAAAAGAGAACGGACGTAACCAAGTTGCGCTTTATGATGCGGAAGCACTTTGCGGTATAACGTAATTTTTTACATTAACAATAAGAATATTGTCTGCAATATGTCATTTCTCTCTTTAAATAAAGATGTTTTTAAAAATATATAATATTGTATAAAATTTATACAAAAATACTGATTAAAAATTATACCTTATAGATACAATTTCTTTATCACAACAGTGAAATACTTTTTTTATTTTTAAGGAGTGTCCCATGTCTTACTTGGTTCCTACGGAGTTTGTTACAAAAATGGTAGACGCAGGCGAATCAAAAGTCTATATGTCAACAAAAGATACGATAATCAGAGCTTTTATGGCGGGAGCGATTTTAGCTCTTGCAGCCGCATTTGCTATAACGGTTTCTATGAAAACAGGCTCACCGCTTGTGGGTGCGATGCTCTTTCCCGTTGGCTTTATCATGCTCTATCTTATGGGTTTTGACTTGTTAACGGGTGTTTTTGTTTTGGTTCCGCTCGCACTTCTTGATAAAAGACCCGGAGTGACTCTGAATCAGGTTCTTAGAAACTGGGGTCTTGTTTTTTTAGGTAACTTAGGCGGTGCATTGTTAGTTGCATTTATGATATCGTTTATACTTACTTATGGATACCAAATTGAGCCCGGTGAAGTCGGCCAAAAAATCGGCTCTATCGGAGAAGCGCGAACACTTGGGTATCAAGAACACGGTATTTGGGGTTGGCTTACGGTTTTTATCCGCGGAATGCTTTGTAACTGGATGGTCTCTATGGGTGTTGTCGGTGCGATGATATCAACAACGGTGAGCGGAAAAGCCATAGCTATGTGGATGCCTGTTATGCTCTTCTTTTTTATGGGTTTTGAGCACTCAATAGTCAACATGTTCCTCTTTCCATTCTCTATGATTATGGGCGGCGGTTTTACAATTGGTGATTATATCCTTTGGAATGAGATTCCGGTTGTTCTTGGAAATCTTGTAGGCGGTCTCGCATTTACCGGGCTTACTCTTTATGCGACACATATAAAAACGGGCGCAAAAAGAAAATTGAACTAAAAGCGGTAAAAGCATGAAAAGCAGATTAGAAGTCTCTATCTCCCAACACTCCACAAAGGGGAGAAAGGAGATAAATCAGGATTTTCACGATATCTGCATCCCAGAGGAGCCTCAACTTACCTACAAGGGCATTGCTATTGCCATCGCCGATGGCATCGGCAGCAGCAGTGTCAGCCAAATTGCAAGCAAAACAGCCGTTACCTCTTTTTTGATGGACTACACAAGCACTCCGGAGTCATGGTCTGTAAAAAAATCAGCGTTACGTGTTTTGGGCGCCGCAAACTCATGGCTACACTCCCAGACTATGCAAAGCCGCTTCTCTTATGACAAAAACAGAGGTTACGTCTGTACTTTTAGCGCAATGGTGCTTCGCTCAAATACGGCATACATCTTTCATGCGGGAGACACTCGCATTTACCGTCTTCGGGATGGCGTAATGGAGCAGCTTACGCAAGATCATCGTCTTTGGGTCTCAAGAGAAAAAAGTTACTTAAGCCGCGCTTTGGGAATGGAGCCGCATGTGCGGATGGACTATAGCAGTTTTGGTGTGGAGCAGGGAGATATTTTTCTTTTTATGAGCGATGGCGTTTATGAGTTTATAAGTGATACATTTATGACCGAGACCGTGGAAGCAAACGCTGATAATTTTGACCTTATTGCAACTATCATTGCACAAAAAGCCTATGATAATGCGAGTGATGACAATATTACCATCCAGCTTGTGCGCGTGGATGCTCTGCCAAAAAAAGAGGTTAAAGAGATTTACAAACAGCTGGAGGAGAAACCTTTCGCACCTCTGCTTGAAGCAAGGGCCGAGTTTGAAGGCTATACGATAGTGCGTGAACTTAGTGCAAGCAGCAGAAGCCATCTCTATCTTGGGGTGGATAACGAAACAGCCGCCTCGGTCGTCTTAAAAATACCCTCAATCGATATGCGCGGCGACAAGGCGTACTTGGAACGCTTTTTGATGGAGGAGTGGATAGCAAGGCGCATCAGCAGTGCACATGTTTTAAAATCTTTTGCTCCTTCGCGCCAAAAGAATTATCTCTACAATATTCTTGAATTCATAGAGGGGCAAACACTCTCTCAGTGGATTATTGACAACCCAAATGCCTCTCTTGAGACGGTGCGTCGTATGGCAGAACAGATTGCAAGAGGGCTAATGGCACTGCATCGTCAAGAGATAATCCATCAAGATTTAAGACCTGAAAATATTATGATAGATAGCACGGGAACGCTTAAAATCATCGACTTCGGCTCAACTCGCATTGAGGGCATTATGGATGTAAATATCCGTCTTGAGCAGGAAAATCTTTTAGGAACTGCACTTTATAGTGCACCTGAATATTTTTTGGGCAAAGAGGGCACAACGCGCTCAGACCTCTTCTCGCTTGGCGTGATAATTTATCAGATGTTATCCGGACATTTTCCCTACGGCGTTGAGGTTGCAAGAGCCAAAAATGAAGCAGAACAAAAGAGGTTGAAATATACGCCTCTTTATAAATACAATCAAGATATACCGCTGTGGATTGATGAGGCTGTCAAAAAGGCAGTTCATGTAGACCCAAATGAGCGTTATGAGGAGCTGTCTGAGTTTTTGTACGACCTGCGTCACCCAAACAGAGAGTTTCTAAAAAAGAGCAGACCACCGCTTGTCGAGAGAAACAGTGTCACTCTTTGGCAGGGCATCTCCTTTATTCTTGGCGTTATTGTTCTTGTCATGGCTTTTCAATAAATCAGCAATCTTTTTTCTTCTATGTTACCGATAAGGATAATGCACTAAAGTATTCGCGCACAAACCAGTTATTTCCTTTTCTGTGGGTAAAATTATCATTACAAACGACGGCGATGTGATTGAAGAGTCGAAGAGAGATTTTTCAAAGCCATGTTTTTTAGATAGGCACAAAGGTGGAGCGATGAAAAACGCCAAAACACTCTCTTTTTTACACTTTTTGCTTTTTGTTTTGCCGCTAAGTGCGCAAGAAGCACAACTTCTCTCGCCCCAAAAACGGGAGTTGTTGCTTCAAGAGCAAAACAGATATGAATCAGAGAATGAAAAACTAAGAAACAACTGGATAGCACCGCTAAATCTGGGTGCTTCATGGGGGTA
>Ga0172380_10009428_pt1 | contig 10405 bp, 8 predicted proteins | sample Leawe162metaG_FD_119747 | JGI IMG/M metagenome (GOLD analysis project Ga0172380, IMG submission 119747) | Leachate microbial communities from a municipal landfill in Southern Ontario, Canada - Leachate well 162 metaG | ecosystem: Engineered > Solid waste > Landfill > Unclassified | place...
ATGCACATTCCAAATTAGGAGGTAGTACAATGTTTCACAAGTTATTTTTCGGTCTGATTGTCATTTTGACGATCGGTTTAGTTATCGGTTGTGAACGTAATCCGATCGGACCGAACGATGTCTCTATGGTGAGCGACAATGTCGCTAACGACATGGGAAATAACAATGAGCAGTCTGACGCCGGCGGAAAGTTTTCCAATCCGATCATTAATGTTCTCAAGTCAGTCTCTTTACGAGTGCCGTGGCTATCTCAGGCAATTAACGACAACGATTGGGACAATAATCATAATTGTGGTCAGACCTGCGTCGTCATGCTGCTTGGTTATTTTAAGGGCAAGGCTGTTAATTTTGATGCCATTGCAGCTCAAAATAAACTGTTGGCAAAACAGTTTAAAGATGATCGATTTGCTAAGAGCACCAAAGGCTGGACTACCGGATCTAATCACCTAAGTTATTTACTTGGGCAAGGTGGTTTAAGAACGGCCACATGTAATGCTAAAAATCCAGACGATATGCTTACTTATGTAAGTAATGGTAAACCATGTATTGCATGGGTTCATATCGACAATGGAAATTTAGTAAAAGCTGGCACTGAGCATTGGGTGTTGGTAGTTGGTTGGGATGGCAAGAACGTCATTCTTAACGATTCAGGAACTGATAGGGGCATCCGGCGCGGTGATCATATTAAGTATCCACTTGCCACATTCGATGCTTCGTGGGCACCCGATAAAAGGCTTTACATGCCTGTTTGGTAAATTTTTGGCTTGTAAAACCTAAGTAGTAGATAAAGGGCGGGTCGTAAAAAACGACCCGCCCTACCAATTTGTTATTTAAAACTTTATAATATAATCATAATATAATTTAAAATCTTATGAAAAAAGTATTGTTAATTTTACCATTTATTCTATTTTTTATTTCTGGCTGTAGTTTTTTTCCATCAATAACCAAAGATAAATTTCCTTCTAATGGAAAAACAAATCAAAATCCCGCTTGCGAATCAGCGCCACAATCAAGTAACGAAACAATATTGGAATCAACTGATATTCAAGACGAAGAACAAGTTGAAAAAGATCCTTTTAATGTGCTTGGTTTTAAAATACAAGAAATAGTTGATAATCAGGTAATTAATTCAAAAGAATTCAAATGGAATAATTCCGTTTATACTTTTAAACATTATTGTTATGGATTGAAAGAGCAAATTAACGTTGAAGGTTCACCTGATTGGAATAAGCCTTTTTGTTTGGGCAAAAACACACTATCAATAACAAAAGATAATAATAAAGAATTATTTGTTCAATCAGACAATGTTCAGCGCGCCGATTTAGCTCCGGTTTTATTGGATATTGAGCTTATTCCTTCAAAATCCGGTCGAGTCAATGCTTTGGTCACTTATTTTCCCGAAACTTGTGCTACGCTTTATTATTGTGGTGCGGGCATGCCGTCCAATTATATTTCCCATGTTTTGGATTTAAAAACTTTAAACTTTAAACGTCTGGAAAATTTCCCTCACAGCATCTCTGATAATTTTAAATCAATATGGAATGTCTCAGGTGATAAATTATTAGTTGTTCCTCAAACTTGTGGTGGCGCTGGTTGTCATGAAAGTCCTTTAATAGGGTATGATTTGGATTTGGATAAAATTATTTATGAATCAAAAGAAAAAGGATCGGAAGATGGTTTTTCTACTGCCGACGGCACGCCAAATCATTATTGGAAAAGTGTTCGTTGGTTAAGTGACGATAAAGCTGTAGCCGAACTTGTCGCTCCGACAGGGTATATTGAAAAAATAGATGTCAGTTTTTAGAATTTGACAGATTTTAAATTAAGGATTAAGATTTAGTTACAATTTAAATTTACAGGGTCAAGCGGTTTTTGCCGCTTGGCCTTTATTTTTTTGCTAATTTTTTAGTATGAATGTAGGTATTATTGGTCTAGGCCCATTTTGTAGGAGTAGTTATATTGATTATTTGAAGAAGAATAAGGACAAATACAGTATAAATATTATTTTTTTAATTGAATTAAAAAAGAACTCAATTGATGTTATTGATTTTTGTAAAAAAGAAAATTTAGACATTAAAAAATATATTTTTTTAGATAACGATGAAGAATTATCTAATGATTTAAATTCCAGAACAATAAATGAATTAAAAAAAATATGCAGTAAAGATTTGGTTGACATTGTAATTATATCTACGGAACCAAAGAGTCATTTTAAATATTTAAGGTATTTTATTGATAAAAATGTTCATATTTTAATTGATAAACCACCGGTTTGTGGTTTTGAGTGTAAAATTGGGAAAACTTTGAGTAAGAAAATTATTTATGAAGCGAAAAAAATAAATTTTCTTTTAGAAAATAAAATTAACACAAAATGTGTGGTTACTACTCAAAGGAGGGCACACACTGGTTTCCTAAGGGTCAAAGAAATTTTAAGTAAGATAGTTAGCGAGTATAATTTGCCAGTTAATTATATTGGATGTTTTCATAGTGATGGAATGTGGAATATGCCAGATGAATTAATATATAGAGACAATCACCCTTATAGATTTGGTTATGGAAAAATAATGCATTCCGGTTATCACTTTATTGATACAATGTTTTGGTTACAAAAATTGAATAATAATATTGAAAAATATAAGATTAACGCCACTAAATTTGATTGCCGCGATTTTGTCAGAAATTTAAATAATGTCAATTATCAACAATTGTTAAAAACCGACAGATTTGTTAATTTATTAAAGAATGCTAATTTATACACAGGTTTTGGAGAATTGGACAGCCATACAATCTTTCAATTTAAAAGGAATGATAATACTGTTATTTCCACCGTTTCTTTAAATTTATTACAAAATTCTTTTTCCAGGAGAGCTTGGGATGAGTTGCCAAAAGATACCTATAAATCAAATGGAAGATTAAGACATGAATTTTGGAATATTCAAATTGCTCCTGTACTTTGTGTACAAATACACAGCAGTCAATCTTATGAAGACAGAAATATTGCAGAACAAATTAATTTTAATCAAGGTGATATTGGCTCAGAAGATCATTTTGATATTAATATTTTTAGAAATAAAAGTCTTATTGGGGGTAAATCTTTTGAGCAAGTTAAATTAGGATCCCAAGAAATAAACTTAATGAAAAGGGCTAGATTTTCTATTATTGATCAACTTTTCCAGTATGTTTCTATAAAAACAAAACAAAAAAATAATTTATTAGAATCCGAATTTTCCGATCACCTTAACTCAATTGTCGCTACTGCTAAAATTTATGATTTATATAAAGTAAATAAATATGTTTCTAGAGATATTCAATATCTTAGCTAGTAAGATTAAAAATGATTTAGGGTTAACCGAGGTGGTAATGGATGAATTATTTGATGGTTTTGTGCATTGTGTGTATAAAATAAAAAATAAACATAATTTTTTTATTTTAAAAATAAGAGGCGATCATTTTAAAAATAATTCAGCAATTTCAATTGATTCAAAACAAATTTCTTTTGAAGCTACTGTTTTGAAAGCATTAGAAGATAGTGGTATGATTAATTTTCCAAAATTGATAAAATTTTATAGAAAAGAATCCGCTATGTTAATCGAAAATATTGGCGGTAAAAGCAATAATTTTTTGTTTTTACTTAATAATAATGTTTTTAAAATAAGAGATTATTTTAAAATTGCCGAATTTATTTCAAAATTATTAATTAAATTAAATCGCGAATCAATAAATGTTAGTGCGGTTGCGGTGGAAAATAATTTTGTGAGTAATATTGTTTATAGGATTAATAGACATAAATTAAACCATTTTTTCTCACTTGAAAAGAGAATAAATAATTTGAATAAATATTTTATTTGCGGAGATTTATCGCCTAAAAATATTTTTTATTTTAAGAATGATGTAAAAATTTGCGATTTAGAAAATTTTCAAAAAGCTCCGATAGAGTTTGATGTCTATTATTTATTGGCTCATATTATTTTGCATAATCTTTATAGAGACAATTTGTTTAAAATCATTGATAATTTTGAAAAAGGTTTAAAGATAATAAAAGACAAGATGCAATTTACTGATCAGGAAATTATGATTTATTGTCTCTCCGTAATGCTTTATCGTTTGGATAATGATGAAATAAAATACGAATTATTTAATTTGTCAAATAATCAAAAAAATAAATTGCTACTAAAAATTTATTTTATCTTGAGTAATCAAACAAAATTTAATAATTTAAATCAATCATTGAGATATTTGATCAATGAAGAAACTAATGAATTGGAGACGAAAATTTTAGAAGTGAATCAGGATAAGATTATTAGATTGTTGATTAAAAATAATTCAAAAAAAATTTTTGATAACATTACTACCATAGAAACTTTTGAAGCACCATTTTATCATCCAGCTCCTTTTGTTAATAATAAATTGGATGAATTAATTAGACATTTGTCGATTATTACTGATAATTTTACTAAATCATTGGATAGTATGGGTGCATATATGAGAATTCGTGAGGAAAATAAAGAGTATGAGTTGACTTTAAAATATCATATCGAAAAAGGAGGAGTAAATTATAAAATGGAAAGGGAAATAAACGTGTTTATTGATAGCAAGGAATTTTTGGGAGAAATTAAAGATTGGTTGATTAAGAATAAATTTACGAATGTTTCTTACGAGATTAAACAGCGCATTTCTTTTATCAACAGAATTCATGGGACCAGAATTGATATTGATAATTGGCAAAAACCGTCTTTGCCTACTTATTTAGAAATAGAAGGTTTTGATAAAAATTCTATAAATGATACTTGTAAAATGTTGGGTTTTGACATAAAGGATTTATCATCAATTTCAGGAAAAGAATTATTTAAAAGATATAAAGTTAAAAGGGGAATATGAAAGTTTCCTTAAGTAAATTACGTATAAAAATTAAAAAATACGTTCATTTTTTAATACCGACAGCTTCGTCTAAAGATATTATTAAGATAACTAATCATTATCTATTAGCTGAAATAGCCGGCATAAAAACTCATGGTTTGAATAAATTATTATGGGACGCTAAAGATTTTAAAGATAATTATAAAAGAAAAAGTAAAAAGATTTTTTTTAGAGATAATTTATATAGTTTTGATATGAATGGGATGATTGGTGCGTTGGGAATAGAACAATTATGTGATTTTATTAAACGTTCCGGTAAAAATTTAATTGGTGTTCATTTTAGTAATTTATCGTCTTATGGATCATTATTTTTCAGCGCTTATAATTTATCCTTAAAAGGATATTCATCAATAATTTTTAATAATACTGATAAATTTATGTCGCTTGAAAATGGTAAAGATTTATTAGGGACTAACCCTATTTGTTTAAGTTTTGCTTGCCATCCGCCGATTATATTTGATATAGCCACTTCTAAAAAGAATATTAGTTATGCCTTTGATTTGATAAATAACAGTAAAGTAAAGGCGCCTAAATATACTTATTTAGATAAGAATAAAAAATATACCACTTCGCCGGAATTAATAAAATATGTTGTACCAATGGCTGGCTATAAAGGTTTTGGACTAAGCTTAATGATAGAACTTTTTTCAGGGTTTTTTATTAAAAATAGAAAGTTATCAACTAATAAAAAATTTTTAGTTTCCGGTATGATATTTGCTTTTAAATCAAGCTGTGCTAATTTAAAAGGCGCAAATAATTTTATTAATAATTTGACTGAAAGGTATCCTGGTAGAGATAGTATTACCAATTTAAAATTAGCTCAAAGAAATAATTTAGTGGAAATTTCAGATAAAGTGTATAATTCAATATATAGTTTAGTATAAATAATATGCGTGCTATAAAGAAAGACAAGTTTTCCCGAAGTCGGGGAGGAATTTATAAAATTTTATCTATTGTTTGTGTCGCTTGCGGTCAAGAAGTTTTGGTTTATCAAAAAGATGGCTCCGGCTATCTTCATCGTGCTTACCTCAATCGCATTTTAGCTCCGGAAAAGTTTGCCAAACTTCAAGACACGGCAAAATCAACCAAAGATCTACCGAATTTAATCTGTCAATGCGGAAAAATGATCGGCGTCCCAATGCTTCATAGCGAAGGTCGTATGGCTTTTCGTTTGGTTCTCGGCACTATAGTAAAGTTGCAAAATAGATTGTAGTAAATGAGGTCGTTGACGATTTTTAGGCTTTGATATATAATTGAATTAATAAAAACAGGGTCATCTATATTTTAATATAGAACCCTGTTTTATTTAAGAAAAATTTAAAGATGTTTAAAAAAACTATAGTTATTCCAACAAAATTAGATTTATATCCAGATCAGAAAAAACGTTTGGAGTCGTTTGGGAATGTAAAATTTTTTCAAGATTCACCAATTACAACAAGTGAATGGCTTAAAAGGTGTAGTGGCGCTGATATTATATGTAGTGGTAAATTTGGTCTTACAGAGAAAATTTATAATTTAAAAAATGTTTTTATTTCATTACCATTTGTTGATATTAATTGGCTTAATAAAAATAAATTGAAGAAAAGAAATATTTCCATTTCTTACGCTCCAGGGTGTAATTCTGAATCAGTTGTTGAATGGATTATGTCTATGATTATTATACTTTTAAGAGATTTATATTATTTTATTAATAAAGAAAATATTAATTTAAAATTTACACCAAGGAAACAGGGTTTAAAAGGTAAAAAAGTAACTATTTTAGGTAAGGGAAATATTGGTTTAAGGATTGGTATTTTATGTGAATTATTTGGGATGCAAGTTAATTATTTTACTAAAGCAAATAATCTTTACGAAGTATGTAAGCAATCCGATTTAATAATCAATTGTTTAAGTTTAAATAAATCTACTATTAACATATTAGATTTGATTTTTTTTAAAAATCTTAAAAAAGGTGTTTATTTTATTAGTATAGCTCAGATGAAAACATTCAATTTAAGAGATTTAATTTATTGTATAAATAATGGTACTATATCTAATGCAGCGATTGATATTGATAGTTTTGAAAATGGAGATAAATTAAACAACGAAGATTTAATATTAATTAAAAATTCGAAAATAATAGCCACGCCACATATAGCTCATAAAACAGATGTTAATGCTAGAATAGCCTACGACATGATGATTGATAACGTTGAAGCTTGGATTTTAGGAAAACCGTTAAATATTTTATAAAATTTTATGAAATCAAAACAACAGACATTGGCAATATTTGGTGGTACGCCAGTTTCACCAAATAAATTATCTAAGAGGTCAACTATCGGTAAACAAGAAATAATCATGGCCGATAAAGTTTTAAAAGAAGGTGTTATCTCAAGAGCCGGTCGTGGAAAATATGTTAAGCTGTTTGAAAAAGAATATGCTTCATTTCATAAAGTCAAATATGCTATTTCAACTACTTCCGGTACAACAGCTTTACATACAGCTTTAGCTTCTTTAGGGATAAATAAAGGTGATGAGGTTTTGGTGCCTGATTTAACTTTTATCTCAACTGCTTCAATTATTTTACAACAGTTCGCTAAAGTTGTTTTAGTAGATATTAATCAATATGATTTTAATATAGATATTGATGATCTACAAAAGAAGATTACTACAAAAACAAAGGCTATAATAGTTGTTCATATGTATGGAGAGCCAGTTAATATTGAGCAAATTATATCTATTGCTAAAAAAAATAATCTTAAGGTTATTGAAGACTGCGCTCAAGCACATGGTGCCAAATATAAAAATAAATACGTTGGTACTTGGGGTGATCTAGGTTGTTTTAGTTTTTATCAAACAAAAAATATGACTTGCGGTGAGGGTGGAATGGTTATCACTAATAATAAGAAATTATACGAAGCTTGTTCTTGTATAACAGATCACGGGATTATTAATGGAAGATTAGAAGATTATAATTATGATAGATTAGGATTTAATTATCATATGACAGAATTGCAGGCTGCCATAGGTATTGCACAGTTACGCCGATTAAATAATTTTAATAAAGAAAGAAGAAAAAATGCTAGCATATATAAAAAATATTTAAAAGGAACAGGTATAATTTTTCAAAATCATCATTTAGAATCATATAATGTATATTACGTTCTCACAGCTTTACTTCCTGAAAAACTTAAAAAACAAAGAGATTTTTTCCTTAAGGCAGTAAGGGCTGAGAATGTTGAAATAAATTGTGTCTATCCAAGAGCATTACATAATACAGTTTTATTAAATAAAAAATTAAAAATAAAAGATTTTAAGCATTCAACTGATGTTACTGAGAGATTAATTAATTTTTATGTTAATCCAGGAATTTCTAAAAATTATATAGCATGCACATGTAAAGCTGCGATCAAGGTTTTAAATTATTTATACGAAAAATATGAATAAAAAAGATAAAATTACTGTAGCAATTATTGGTTTGGGTAAAAGAGGTAGGACGCATTTAACTAATTTTCTTAAATTTCCTGAAATTAGTTTGATTGGTGTTTCTGATATTAAAAATGTTGATTCTTTTGGAAAATCAATTAAATATTACAAAGATTATCTTGAATTATTAAATAAGAATAATCCAAAAGCGGTTAGTATTTGTCTTCCGACCGCACTTCATTATAAGGTTGCTACTGAATGTTTAAAGAAAGGCATCCATGTTCTTTTGGAGAAACCAATGACTTTAACAGTTGGTCAAGCCAAAAATTTAATTTCTTTATCTAATAAGAAAAAATCATTGTTAATGGTTGGATTTAATTTAAAATATGATATAAACATAGAAAAAATAAATAAAATTATTAAATCAGGTAAAATTGGAAAAATATTTATGATTAGGGGTAGACAGTCTCATGATTGGGGAGGTTTGAAACCTTTTAGCTGGTTAACAAATAAGGCAGTAAGTGGCGGTGGTACAATTATAGATAACGCGTCTCATTATTTAAATTTATTTGAATATTTATTGGGTAATATTTCTGAACTTCAAGCCTTTTCCAATAATTTATCTTTTGATAAAGGGATTGAAGATAACGCCATAATTTCTTTGAAGTTTAAATCAAAAGTGCTTGGCATTATTGAAACATCATGGAAGGATCCAAGTGGCAGAAATAATTTAATTACCGTATATGGTAGCAAGGGGGTTATAGAATACACTGATGCTAACGACAGAAAAAACCTAGTGGTTAGATATTATAATCGAGATAGGGATTTATGGAATATAATGAATTATTCAAATTATTACATACCTAAAGGTATTGAAACGTTACTCAAAAAGCCTTTGAAGGCGCCTATAATAACAGACAATACCAATGCAATGATTAGTCGATTTATCTCATTAATAAAGAATAATAATCAAAGAAGTGAAATTAAAAATACACTACTTGCTTTAAGGACGGTTATTTTAGTGCAAGCTTCTTATGAATCAATAAAAAAAAGTAAAGTAGTAAAAATATGATTCCTCCTAAATTTAAAAGAGTAATTCTTTTAATACTAGATAGTGTTGGCTGTGGTTACCAAAAAGATTACAAATTTTATCACTGTGAAAAATGTGATACTTTGGGCGCTTTATATAAGAGTAAAAAATTTTCTTTGCCGAATCTTGAAAAAATTGGGTTATCACAAATCATAAACAAAAAATCATTTTCAAATAAATCTGTTTATGGAAAAATGATTGAAAAAACTAAGGGAAATGATACATTCGCTGGTACATGGGAAATGATGGGTGTGATTTTTAATAAGAGATTTAGAACTTTGAAAACTGGTTTCTCTAAAAAAATAATTGGACATTTAGAATCTAAAATAAATGCAAAGATTGTTGGAAATGAATATATTTCTGGTTTTAAAGCTCTGGATAAATATTATGATCAACATAAAGCCTGTAACGGGCCAATCTTGTATTTATCTGATGATGGGGTTGTTCTTTTAGGTGGGCATGAAGATGTAATAAATCCGGAAAAGTTAAATCGTATGGGTAAAATATTTGCCAAGGAACTCAAAGATATTAATGTTTCTAGAGTGATAACTAGACCTTTTATAGGTAAAAAAGAAGAATTTATAAGGACAATTCATCGTAAAGATTTTTTGACTGTTGATAAACTTTTTAAACATTCTGCACTTTTTAATTTATATAAAAAGAAAATTAAAATTTTTACAACCGAGCACATTTTTAATATTTTAGGTCAGCCTCAAGAGGCTAATTATTTAAAAGGATCATTCCATAACAAGGAACTTCAACAAATAATAACTAAAAAAATAAAAACTAGAAAGGGCATGGAGGTAATGCTTTTTTGTTTACAAGATTTCGATATGCTTGGCCACAGTAAAAATGTTATTGGTTATAGAAAACAACTGAAAGAATTTGATAATTATTTGCCACGTCTTCTTAAAGTCTTAAGGAAAGACGATCTTTTAATAATAACCGCTGATCACGGTTGTGATCCCTGCATCGATATCAGAGGACATTCTA
>Ga0172380_10009429_pt1 | contig 10404 bp, 13 predicted proteins | sample Leawe162metaG_FD_119747 | JGI IMG/M metagenome (GOLD analysis project Ga0172380, IMG submission 119747) | Leachate microbial communities from a municipal landfill in Southern Ontario, Canada - Leachate well 162 metaG | ecosystem: Engineered > Solid waste > Landfill > Unclassified | place...
AAGCGTCTCGACGAACGTCGGCTTGAGCATGCCCTTCAGCGCCGCGTCGATGTCCTCTTCCAGCCGGTATATGATGTCGTAGTGCTGTATGGTGACGCCTTCCTGCTCGGCCACCTGTTCGGCGCCCGGAGCAGCCTTGGCGTTGAAGGCAATCACGATGCCCTGATGCGCGGCGGCGAGCAGCACATCGTTCTCGGTGATGGCGCCGCTGGCGGCGAGTACCACTCGCGGCTTCACCTCGTCCGTGCCAAGGCGCTCGATGCTCGACCGAATCGGTTCGATGCTGCCCTGTACATCGGTCTTCAGGACGATGCTCAGCTCCTTCATCTTCCCCTCGCCGATCTGGCTGGAGAGGGCGCTGAGGCTCAGCTGAGAAGGTGCCGCGCTCTGCTGGCGCTGTTCGGAGAGGGAACGTGCCTCCTTGTCATCTGCGACCACCGTGAACGGCTCGCCCGCCAGTGCAACTCCACTGAGACCCAGCACCTCCACCGGCGTCGAGGGACCTGCGGAGGCAACCCGCTGGCCCAGGTCGTTGAACATCGCCTTCACCTTGCCAAAGGAGCCGCCGGCTACCACGGTATCGCCGGGAACGAGAGTGCCACGTTGCACAAGCAACGACGCGAGCGGGCCCCGAGTCTTGTCGAGCCGTGCTTCAACGACGACTCCTTCGGCTCGGCCGGTCGGGTCGGACTTGAGGTCCATGACGTCGGCCACCAGGAAAAGGTTCTCGAGCAGTTCCGGGACGCCTTTGCCCGTCTTTGCGGAGAGCGGGACGCACACCACATCGCCTCCCCACTCCTCGATGACGAGGCCCGCTTCCGAGAGTTGCTGCTTGACACGGTCGAGGTTGGCCTCCGGCTTGTCCACCTTGTTGATTGCGACCACGATCGGCACGCCCGCCGCCCGGGCATGGTCGATGGCTTCACGTGTCTGAGGCATGATTCCGTCATCGGCAGCCACGACGAGGACAACGATGTCGGTCGCGTGTGCCCCTCTGGCGCGCATGGCAGTGAATGCCTTGTGGCCGGGCGTGTCGAGGAACGTAAGTGCGCGGCCACCCAGCACACTCTGATAGGCGCCGATGTGCTGCGTGATAGCTCCGGCCTCGCGGGAAGCCACGCTCGTCTTGCGTATGGTGTCCAGCAGGGTCGTCTTGCCGTGGTCCACGTGTCCCATTACGGTGACAACCGGGGGACGAGTGCTGAGGGTGTCTCCCTCCCGTGCCTTCTTGGAGGCGGCCGCTGCCGGCTGCTTCTTGCGAACGACCTGGAACCCGAGATCCTGGGCGACCCGTACGGCTGTCTCAAAGTCGATGACATCATTGACACTCGCCATGATGCCGCGCCGCATGATCTGCTTCACGGCCCGCGCCACATCCACCTGCAGCACTTCGGCGAGCTGCTTCACGGTCATCGATACGCCGCCAAGTTCGACCTGGGGCAACGGAGCGGGTCGCCCACCGACGGTGGGGCGGGGCGCCACGACCTCCGGTCGGTTGTCCGGCCGGGGCTGCGGCGGTGCGGGCCTCCGTGCCCTCATGGGGGGTCTATTTCTGTTCGGCGTTGTTCTTGCCATGCGATTCGGACTCCTGGAGCGTGCTCGTGTATTGTAGCAGAGCCGCTCGGTTATCGTCGGTCATATGAGTGCGGAGTGCGTGTTCGAGTCGGGCGCCCTTCAGACCTTTCTCCCAGCACGCCCTGCTCGGGCAGAGGTATGCTCCTCTGCCTTGCTGACGCGTCGAGCCGCCTATGCTCAGAACGCCGTCAGGTCCTATCTCTACGCGTATCAGCGCTCGCTTGTCCCTGCGGGCCCCGCAGGCGATGCACGTGCGCTGTGGGGCGGACTTAGGCGTCGTCAGGCTCATCACCATACGTTCGGTGCTTCTTCTTCTTGGTCTTCGTCTTGTCGGTCTTCCCGCCTCTGCGTGAACCGGGCAGGATATCCTCCGCGAACCGCAGCACCGACTCGCCCTTCCCTGAGTCCTCGTCAAATCGGAAGACCTCGCTCGCCAGCAACTGCTCCAGGGTCTTGCCCTCGACAAGTCCCTCTGCCGGAACCGCTTCGGTTGCCTCTTCTGCTACCCCTTCCTCCACGACCTGCGGCTGGGCTGCCGGCGTCGCCGCGGGGCCCGCGACAGGGGCCGTCTCCGGCGTTTCTTCCATGGACCCTGCGGTCTTCTGCACGGCAGGCGCCTCGGCGACGGCTTCCTCGGGTTGCGGCTCGGGTATCGAGATGACCTCTATCACAGGTTCACCGAGTTCAGCTTCGACGGCCGAGGTGCTCTTGATGTCTATCCGCCAGCCAGTGAGCTTCGCTGCGAGACGGGCGTTCTGGCCGCCTCTCCCGATGGCAAGCGACAGCTGCTTGTCCGGTACGATGACCGTCGCGGTCCTGAGGCTCTCATCGAGGTCGATGCGGGCCACCTGGGCCGGGCTCAACGCGTTGGCAATGAAGATCCGCGGGTCGGCATGCCATTCGACCACGTCGATCTTCTCGCCATTCAACTGGTTCACGACGCTCTGCAAACGGATGCCCCTGGGGCCCAGACACGACCCGACGGGCTCCACCGATTCCTGCCGGCTGGAGACGGCGACCTTGCTTCTGTGCCCGGGGTCACGGGCCACTGCGCGTATCTCGACAACGCCGGCGTGCACCTCCGGGATTTCGATCTCGAAGAGTCGCCGCACCAGATTGGGGTGGGACCGGGAGAGCGTGACGCGTGGGCCTCTGCCCTCCTGGATGGTCTGCAACAGGTAGAACTTGAGCTGCTGCCCGGCGTGGTATCGCTCATTCGGCAGTTGCTCGATCAAGGGCAGTATCGCTTCGCGCCGCCCGATGTTCACGTAGACAGCGTTGGGCTGCGCGAACTGGACCGAACCGGTCACCACTTCGCCTTCCTTGCCTACGAACTGCTCGAAGGTCGCATGGTGTTCCGCTTCACGCAGGCGCTGCAGCACGACCTGGCGTGCTATCTGCGCGGCGATGCGACCTGCCCCGCTTGGCGTTGACTCGAACTCGAGCACGTCTCCGAGGGCCGCGTCTTTGCGGATGCGGCGGGCATCCGCGAGCGATACCTCCCTGTCCGCGTCCGCAATCGTCTCGGTCACCGTCTTCAACAGATAGACATGGATGTCTCCCGTCGCGGTGTCAATCCTGACGACGACATCCTGCTCGGCGGTGAACACTTCCTTCTTGTACGCGGAGACGAGCGCAGCCTCGAGTGCCTCAAGGATGACCTCTCTCGGCAGGTTGCGCTCGGAGGAGAGTTGGGTGATGGCCGCCATGAACTCCGTCTTCATACGCTGTACCTTCCGTCTCTCCGTCTGCGCCAGCAACAAAAAAGTGGGTTGAACCCACTCTTTTTGCTCACGTATTTGGAGGAACTGACCTACTATAACAGGAAAGGAGACGGGCGTGCAAACGTTATGCGCCCCATCGTCATCCTTTGACAAGTACGTTGACCGGTGATAAAGTGTACCGTCGGAGTCAGCTGCAAGGCACCGGTTTCTCCTCGATTCGTTACAGAGCCAGCTAGTTAGGGCTCGCGGCTCGTGTGGAGTGGACCCGCGGCGTGGCTAGCCGGCTCTTTTGATTGTCCAGATATAGTGAGGTGTGGTACGTATGCCGACCATCAGTCAGCTGGTAAGAAAAGGTAGGAAGAAGATCGTCTCGAAGACGAAGGCTCCCGCGCTGCACTACATCCAGGATGCATCGAGGAGCAAGACGATCCTGACGAAGGGTGCACCCTTCAAGCGAGGGGTCTGCGTTCAGGTGAAGACGGTGACTCCTAAGAAGCCGAACTCGGCGCTGCGAAAGATAGCGCGTGTCCGGCTCAGCAACGGACTCGAGGTGAATGCCTATATCCCGGGTGAGGGCCACAACCTTCAGGAGCACTCGGTTGTGTTGATCAGGGGCGGCAGAGTGAAGGACCTCCCCGGCATCCGCTATCACATCGTGCGCGGGGTGCTCGACACCGAGGGTGTCCAGAACCGCAAGCAGGGTAGAAGCCTGTACGGCGCCAAACGCCCGCAGTAGCGACCATCGAGGTGTGAGACATGCCCAGAAGAGCAAAGAGAGTAAACAAGCACGTGATTCTGCCGGACGCCAAGTACGGCAGCGTGGACGTTGCCAAGTTCGTCAACCGCGTGATGATGGTGGGCAAGAAGGCCACCGCCGAGAAGATTGTCTACGGCGCAATGGCGCTCGCGGCTGAGCAGGCGAATGCTGAGCCGGTCGAAGTGCTCGAAAAGGCGGTTGACAGCGCCACGCCTCTGATCCGCGTGAAGCCACGCAGGGTCGGCGGCGCGACGTACCAGGTACCGATGGAAGTCGATAGACATGTCGGTCGCGCTCTGGCGATGAGGTGGCTGATAGTTGCCGCCCGTGCGCGGAGCGGGAAGTCGATGCAGGAGAAGCTCGCCGCTGAGCTCGTCGATGCCGTGCAGGGCAAGGGCTCTGCGGTGAGGAAGCGGGAAGAGATACACAGGATGGCCGACGCGAACAAGGCCTTCGTGCACTACCGCTGGTGACATGTCTGCAGTCAAGTCTGTTCTTGAGTCTACGGTCAAGGCGATGACGCGTTCATTTGCTATGGAGAGGGTCCGCAACATCGGCATCATTGCCCATATTGATGCCGGTAAGACGACTGTGACCGAGCGCATCCTTCACTACACTGGCCGAACGTACAAGATCGGCGGAGTGGATGAGGGCACGGCCGTCATGGACTGGATGGACCAGGAGCGGGAGCGTGGCATCACGATTATGGCCGCGGCCACGACGTGCCACTGGGCCGAGCATCGCATCAATATCATCGACACGCCCGGGCACGTTGATTTCACCGCCGAGGTGGAGCGCAGCCTTCGCGTTCTGGATGGCGGCGTCGTCATTCTGGATGCGGTGGCCGGAGTTGAGGCGCAGTCGGAGATGGTCTGGCGACAGGCCGACCGCTATCACGTCGCCCGCATCTGTTTCGTCAACAAGATGGACAGAGTGGGGGCGGATTTCTTCCGCACCCTCGCGAGCATCGAGACGCGCTTGAACGCGGTGACGATTCCAGTCCAGTTGCCTTATGGTGTCGAAGCCGGATTCCGTGGCGTCATCGATCTGATAGGCAACAGGGTCATCCTGTTTCCCGAGGACTCCCATCAGCCGCTTGAGTATCAGCCTGTGCCGGCCAGCGAAGCTGATCTGGTCGCCAGGTACCGTCATGTGATTGTTGAGAGGCTTGCGGAGCACGACGATGCGGTCCTGCTTCCCTACCTTGAGGGACAGGAAGTGTCGTCCGAGCTCATCGTCGAATCGCTCAGGCGGCTCACGGTCGCGAACAAAGTGGTGCCGGTGCTCTGCGGAAGCGCTCTACGAGGGAAGGGCGTTCGGCCCTTGCTGGATGCAATCGTCGCCTATCTCCCGTCGCCGCTCGATGTTCCTGCGGTGATAGGTCACGATCCCGCCGGCTCACAGGAGATCGTGTGTGGTCCAAGTTACGACGAACCGCTGGCGTCCCTGGCGTTCAAGGTAGTCTCCGACCCGTTCATGGGACGGTTGACCTATCTCCGGATCTACTCGGGGACGATGACGACAGGTTCCCAGGTCTTGAACACGGCGAAGATGAAGCGGGAGCGCATCGGCCGGCTCTATTTCATGCACGCCAACCGCCGTGAGGAAGTGACTGATGCCGATGCGGGGAGCATCGTCGCCGCCCTTGGCCTCAGAGGTACGGTGACGGGTGACACGCTGTGCAGTCCCTCCAGGCCGGTCGTGTTCGAGTCGATCCGGTTCGCCGAGCCGGTGCTGGCAATGGCCATCGAGCCGCGCGCCAAGGCCGATTCTGAGAAGCTGGAAGACGTGCTCGGGAAGCTGGTTGATGAGGACCCGAGCTTCAAGGTGCGCCAGGACCCGGAAACGGGACAGGCCATTATCATGGGTATGGGCGAGCTTCACCTTGAAGTCATGGTGGAGCGTATGTCACGCGAGTTCGGCGTGAAGGTCAACGTCGGCAAGCCCAGGGTGGCGTACCGCGAGGCCATCACCCGAGCCGTTGAGTCAGAGGGCAGGTTCGTTCGTCAGACGGGCGGGCATGGACAGTACGGGCACGTCTGGCTCAAGCTGGAGCCCGGTGAACGCGGCAGTGGATTCAAGTTCGTGGATGCGATCAAGGGAGCCACGATTCCGCGCGAGTACCTGCCTGCCATCCAGTCCGGCGCCCGAGAGGCGGTTGAGACCGGTGGACCTGCGGGCTATCCGGTTGTCGACGTTACGGTGACGGCGTTCGACGGGAGCTACCACGATGTGGACTCTTCCGAATTGGCGTTCAAGATTGCCAGTTCGATGGCCGTGAAAGCCGGTCTGCCGAAGGCGAAGCCGGTGGTCCTTGAGCCCATCATGAAGCTCGAGATAACCACCCCGACGCAGTTCACCGGCGACATAATCGGTGACTTGAATGCCCGCAGGGCAAGGATTGAGCGGATTGACACCCAGGCGGATTCGACCGTGGTGGGTTGTCTGATCCCTCTCGGCGAGACCTTTGGCATCGCTACGGCGCTGCGGTCTCTGAGCCAGGGCAGGGTGACGCATACCATGGAGTTCTGTCGCTACGAACCGGCACCTGCGACGGTCGCCGAACAGATAGTCAAGAAGAGTCAGTGAAGAGAACAGAGGCATCGATATGACGAGTCAGAAAGTGCGCGTGAAGGTCAAGAGCTTTGATCATCGTCTGGTGGACCAGGCGGTCCGACAGATAGTCGAGGCGGTCGAGAGTGCCGGCGGCATCATCGTCGGGCCGATCCCCCTGCCGACGAGGATCGAGAAGTTCTGCGTGACGCGTTCGCCAAATATCGACAAGGACTCGCGTGAGCAGTTTGAGATACGGACGCACAAGAGGCTCATCGATATCCAGGATCCGACGTCGAAGGCCATCGATGCTCTGACCCAGATTAACGTCGCGTCCGGCGTCGAGATTGACATCAAACTGTAAGTAGGCGAGTGAGGAGCGTTCCTGTGCGTGGCATTATCGGTAGAAAAATAGGTATGACCCAGTTGTTCCTGGACGATGGCGAATGCGTCGGCGTGACCGCAATTGAGGCGGGCCCGTGCACGGTCATCCAGGTGAAGACTGCCGAGAAGGATGGCTACGACGCGATCCAGCTCGGGTTCGGCAGTTCGAAGCGCCTGAACAAAGCGGAGAAGGGGCATTTGAAAGGGCTCGCGGAGGCCCCGCACCTGCATGAGTTCCGTGTGCCGGCAGGCACGGCATCAGTCGGAGACAAGGTGGATGTGGCCGGGTTCGCCCCGGGCGATATGCTGAGGGTCTCCGGATGGTCGAAGGGCATGGGCTTTGCGGGCGGCGTCAAGCGATACCATTTCCACGGCGGTCCCAAGACGCACGGTCAGTCGGACCGACATCGCGCTCCCGGTTCCATTGGCTCAACCACGACCCCCGGGCGCGTCCTGAAGGGAAAGAGAATGGCTGGCCACATGGGCGATGCGCATGTGACAGCAGCCGGTCTCAAGGTGGTGCGGATCGACGCTGAGCGGAACCTGCTGCTGGTGCACGGCGCGGTGCCGGGCGCAAATGGTGGCGTTGTCATCGTCGAGAAGGCGGGTGAATAAGGTGAAGACTCCGGTCCACAACATACAGGGACAGGTTGTCGGCGAGATCGAACTCGACGACAGCGTGTTTGACGTGGCATTTCGCGAGGGCGTGGTCCACCAGGCAGTCACATGTCTGCTGGCGAACAAGCGGCAGGGCACGGCGTGTGTGAAGTCAAGGGGCGAAGTGTCGGGCAGCACACGCAAGCTATATGCGCAGAAGGGAACCGGACATGCACGGCGCGGCAGCATGAAGTCGCCGCTGATGCGCGGTGGAGGCATCGTGTTTGGCCCGAGCCCGCGATCCTATCGCCAACGGTTTCCGAAGAAGATGCGCCGGCTGGCTCTGGCCTGCGCTCTGTCGATGAAGCTTCGCACAGGAGAGCTGTGGGTGATTGAGGAACTCGATGTGCAGCAGCCGCGGACGAAGGATGTGGCGGCGCTGCTCGCGAGCGCAGGCAAATCGACGTCGACTCTGATTGTCACGCCTGAGTCTCAGCCCGCGATCTACCTGTCGGCGAGAAATCTGCCGGGAACCTCCGTCAAGCCGTGCGCTACGTTGAGCACGCTCGACGTGATGTCGGCCGGCAGGATGATCGTGACGGTCCCCGCACTCCGCAGGATGGAGGCAATCTGGGGGAGCAGGGGGAGTGGCAATGAATCTGCATGACATCGTCCGTCGCCCGCTGATTACCGAAAAGGCGACTGAACTCCAGGAGGAGGACAAGTACGTCTTCGAGGTGGCCCGCACCGCCAACAAGGTGCAGGTGAAGTCGGCGGTTGAGAAGGCGTTCAACGTGCATGTGGTCGACGTGAATGTTGTGACCGTGCCCGGGAAGACGAAGCGGAAGGGTAGAAGGCAGGTGCCGTCTTCTCCGTGGAAGAAGGCGATTGTCAGCCTGAAGTCGGGCGACAAAATTGCTTACTTTGAGGGCGTGTAATGGGATCAGTACTTAAGTGGCGCAAGAAGAAGATCACGAAGCATCAGCATAAGAAGCTGCTGAAGAAGACCAGATGGCAGCGCCGTCATGTCTAGGCCAGGGCGATTGATCGACCCTGAGTAGCAGTAGAGGAAGCAAAGCTCATGGCTCTCAAGACATATAGACCCACATCTCCGGGAAGGAGAGGGAAGGTATCGGCGAACTCGGAGGAACTGACGCATACGCCTCCGACCAAGTCGCTACTCACGCCCGCAACAAAGAACTCCGGTCGCAACAGCCGCGGCGTCATCACCGTGCGGCATCGTGGCGGCGGCAGCAAGCGTATGCTGCGTCTCATCGATTTCAAGCGCAACAAGATGGACGTGCCGGGGCAGGTGTCGAGCATCGAGTACGACCCCAACCGCTCGGCCTACATCGCCCTGATCACCTATGTGGATGGCGACAAGCGCTACATACTCGCCCCGCAGGGTCTCGAGGTGGGAGGTACCGTGCTCGCGGGACATGATGTTCCCATCAAGCCGGGTAACGCCCTGCCTCTTGGCTCGATCCCTGTCGGCACGCAGGTGCACAACGTCGAGCTCACCCCGGGCAGGGGCGGCCAGATCGTGCACAGCGCCGGCGGGTCGGCTCAGCTGATGGGCAAGGAAGGCGACTACGTGGTGATGCGTCTGCCTTCTCAGGAACTGCGGCGCATCCACTGCACGTGCATGGCGACAGTGGGCCTGTTGGGGAATGTCGAGCACAAGAACGTGAAGTACGGGAAGGCCGGTGCGGTCAGATGGCTGGGCATACGGCCGACTGTGAGAGGCACCGTCATGACACCTCGTGACCACCCCCACGGTGGCGGTGAGGGCAAGACGCCGCGCGGCATGCCTCCTAAGACGCCCTGGGGAAAGCCGGCCTACGGTAAGAAGACGCGAACGCGCACGGTGTCCGATCGCTTCATAGTCAGGCGGGGAGAGTAGTATGTCAAGATCATTGAGGAAGGGACCTTACTGCCACCCGAAGCTCGTCAAGAAGATTGACGCTCTCAACAAGTCGGGCGAGAGGACGATCATACGGACGTGGGCTCGCGCCTCGACGGTGCTGCCGTCGATGATCGGCCACAATATCGCAGTCCACAATGGGCGGAAGCACGTCCCCATATTCATTACTGAGAACATGGTCGGTCACAAGCTCGGTGAGTTCGTGCCGACGTATACATTCAGAGGGCATGTAGCCAAGGCTAAGGCTGCCGCTGCCGTGAAACGGTAGAGGTTGTAGACATGAAGGTTAAGGTTGTTGCCAAGGATATCGGAATGCCGCCGCGGAAGGTGCGGCTCGTGGTCAATCTCGTGCGAGGCAAGAAGGTGAGCGACGCTCTTGCGACCTTGAGTTTCATGCCGAGCCCGGCCGCCCGGGCCGTCGCCAAGGTCGTGAAGTCGGCTGCCGCCAACGCGGAGAACAACTACCAGACACCGTCGGGTGACCTGCGCATCGTCGCGATCAATGCTGACGAAGGACGGACGTTGAAGAGGTTCCGCCCGCAGGCGAGGGGCAGGATCAGCCCCATCCTGAAGCGCTCGAGCCATGTCACCGTGCTCGTGGAGGAGGCCTAGACTTGGGTCAGAAAGTAAATCCGACTGGTTTCAGGCTGGGCATCACCAAGGAGTGGCAGGCGAAATGGTATGCCGGCAAGGGCTACGCTGCCCTGCTTGAGCAGGACATCAAGCTGCGGCGAGTGCTGCAGCGGCGCGCCCGTGAGTGCGGCATCGCGCGTGTCGACATCGAGCGAACTGGTAGCGAGGTGTTCGTCACTGTGCATTCGGCGCGTCCCGGGATTCTCATTGGCCGCGGTGGCCAGAACGTCGAGGCTCTGCGCCTCGAGCTTGAGCAG
>Ga0172380_10009430_pt1 | contig 10402 bp, 15 predicted proteins | sample Leawe162metaG_FD_119747 | JGI IMG/M metagenome (GOLD analysis project Ga0172380, IMG submission 119747) | Leachate microbial communities from a municipal landfill in Southern Ontario, Canada - Leachate well 162 metaG | ecosystem: Engineered > Solid waste > Landfill > Unclassified | place...
CGGAACACCTGGACATAGGCGGCAATGAAGCCGAGAAGGAAGGCGGTGAGCGAGATGAGGCCGCCCTCCCACAGCTTCATCTTGATGACGTCGCCGGTCTCCCAGCCGATGGCCTTGAGGATGCCGATCTCGCGCTTCTCCTCGGCGGAGAGGCCGGAGGCCTTTTCCCAGGCGAGGATGGCGAAGGCGAAGATCGCCGCCGACAGGAGGGCCAGGACGATGCCCTCGCGCCAGTCGAAGACCGAGGCGTAGGTGCGCAGCACCTCCTCGCGCAGGATCGGCCGCGAATCGGGCAGGGCGGCGGCGATCTTGGCGGCGACGTTGCGCACCTCCAGCGGATTGGCCACCGACAGGGCGATGTCGGTGTGGTGGCCCGCCGGGTAGTCGAAGAAGGCGCGGAAGTCCGCCTCGCCCATCAGCACCAGGTCGGCGGAGACCAGCTCGGACGCATGCGGCAACACGCCGGCGATGGTGAAGGCGAACAGCTTGCCGGAATAGGCGCGGAAGGAAATCGTGTTGCCCGTCGCCAGGCCGCGCGAGCGCGCCACCGCCGGCCCGACGACCAGGGTGCCGGGACGCACCGCTTCGGCCGTGGGCGCCATGAAGGTGTAGTTGGCCTTCACCACCGGGTCGTAGTAGTAGCCCCACAGGCGGCCCTCGATGGTCTGCACGCCGCGCAGTTGACCCTTTTGGCCGATCTTCTCGAGATAACCGGGCGGGATCAGGTCGTGGCGGCCGGCGACCATGCGTTGCAGGACGATCTCCGGCGACTGCCTGAGCACCTGCGCCGCCTCCTGGCGCAGGGCGTGGGTGTACAGCGCCACCGAGGCGAGCACGAACACCAGCAGCGTGTAGACCAGCAGCAGGCCGAGGTTCTTCGTCCGCCGCCGGGCCAGCGAGGCCAGGGTGAAGTCAATCAGGTGACGCTGCTTTTCGATCCAGGCGTTCATGATGTGAGACGAGCAAGGCCGGCGGCGGCAGGAGCGAACCGGTGGGGAAATGCTCCAGCGCCACCGGGTGGTCCTGGAAGGCCGAATGCAGGTCGGCCTGCGAAGGATGGCGCGTGTAGCGGGCCTCGGTGAACAGCGCGAGGTCGGTCAGTCCCAGCCGCGCCGCCAGCGCGCCGCGCTCGCCGAGTTGTTGGGCGCCGCGATCGCGCAGCCAGGCGGCGTCGGCGAAGGTCGCCGCGAAGCCGGCTGCGGCGAGGCCGAGGGCGACGAAGGCGAGGCTGGAGGGGCGCAGTTTCATCGAAGCAGCCCGCGTACCGTTTCCAGGTATTTCTCCGCCGGCGCGTTCAGTTCGAGGGCGACGGCCAGCTTGCCGTCGGGCGCCACGGCGTAGGTGCGCGTCGTGTGGTCCACCGCGTAGCTGCCGTCGGGCCGCGCCGGCTGGCGGATGTAGCCGGCGCCGAAGGCCTTGGCGACGGCGGCGATTTCCTCGGCGCTGCCGGTAACGCCGATCATCTCGGGATGGAAATAGGCGGTGTATTCCTTCAGGCGCGCCGGCGTGTCGCGCTCCGGGTCGACCGAGACCATGATCAGGCGGACCTTGCCGCGCTCTTCAGGCGAAAGCGTGTTGAGCGCCTGCGCGCCGGCGGCGAGCGAGGCCGGACAGACGTCGGGGCAGTGCGTGTAGCCGAAGTAGATGAGCAGCACCTTGCCGCGCAGGGCTTGCGTGTCGACCGGGCCGGCAGTGGAGCGCAGGACGAAATCGCCGCCCTTGGGCACGGGGGGCTCGACGCGTTGTTCGGAGCAGCCGACAAGGGCCGCGGCGAGGAGGGGAAACAAGAAGTGTAATGGTCGCATGGCTGGATGGGCAATGGACCGCATCCGGAAGATTGCAGAACGTCGGCGCACTGGCAAGTGCGCCGGATCAAGTAACGGCGACCTTCTAGAAGCGGTTGGCCGCGCGCATCAGCGCGCCGCGCAGGGCGATGGTCAGGCTGGAGCCCATGCCGATGCGCTGGGCGACGGCGGGCAGCAGGATCAGCGAAGCGAGGGCGAAACCGGCGCCCAGCAGCAGGGCGGACAGTTCGGGCTGGTTCTGATCGGTTTGGGCTGTGGTTTGCGGCTGGCTCATGGCGTGTCTCCCTGAATCGACTTGTCTGCGGCAATGCTATCCGGACAGTTGCGACAAGGGGATGCGACAAATCGTCGCATCGACCGGAAATGCCCGCCTGTCGGGCATTTGCGACAAATGGCACGACTCCGGATCGGGGGCTCCGCCGGACTGTTATCATCCCTCACAGCCATTTCCTGGAGGTCAGCCAGAATGAAAAAAACCGTTGTTGCCATGCTTGCACTGCTGCCGGCGATCGTCCTCGCGCAGGATGCGCCGCCTCAGAAGAATCCCGATTTCGCCAGGCTGGACAGGAACCAGGATGGCTTCCTCAGCCGTGCGGAGGTGAAAGCCGACAAGCGCGTCGCGAAGTTCTTCGGCAAGGCCGACATGAACCACGACGGCAAGCTCAATGAGGACGAGTGGCTGAAGGCGCGCTCGATGGCCGACCGGCAAAAGGCCGGCGAGTACGTCGACGACAGCACGATCACCGCCAAGGTGAAGTCCGCATTGCTGGCGAAGAAGGGCGTCTCCTCGGCGGAGATCTCGGTGGAGACATACCTAGGCGTGGTGCAGCTTTCCGGCTTCGTCGATACGGCCGACCAGGTCCGGTTGGCGGGCCGGACGGCGGGCGGCGTCAAGGGCGTGAAGGAAGTGAAGAACAGCCTGAACGTCAAGCCGAAACCGTAGCGGCTATTCCGCCCTGGGCACGGGCGGCGGCGTTTCGAACCAGGCCGGATCGACCAGGTCGAGTTGTTCGCCGCTCAGCACCTTCTGCAGGGCGAACACGCTTTGCGGGCGCTGGGCGACCGGCAATTTCAGGCACCAATCGATCAACTCCAGCAGTTGCAGCGAATAGCGCCTGCCCCAGCGCACCAGGGCGGGCTCCAGTTCGTCCCTGACCAGACGCAGGTCGGCCGGCTGCGGCGCCTCGCCCGCCAGGCAGTCGTAGAGCGAGGCACCCACCGAGTAGATGTCGGTCCACGGCCCCAGCGGCTCGCCCGAGCCCTGCTGCTCCGGCGCCGCGAAGCCGGGCGTGAATACCGCGTTCATGCCCGCGCCCGGGCCGAGCCCCTGGCGCGTCGCGCCGAAGTCGAGCAGCACCGGGTGGCCGTCGTTGCGTACGTAGATGTTCGCCGGCTTGATGTCCAGGTGCAGCAGCTTGCGCGTGTGCACTTCGCGCAGGCCGGAGAGCAGGTGCACGAAGACGTTGCGCAGGAAGTCTTCCGGTAGGGCGGCGCCGCGATCGAGGAGCTTGCGCGCGTGCTCCTTCAGGGTTTCGCCGTCCTCGTAGCGCATTACCAGATAGGCGGTGCCGTTGGCGCGGAAGAAGTTCTTCACGCGGACCACGTTGGGATGGTCGATGGCGGCGAGGATGCGCCCCTCGTCGAAGAAGCACTTCATGCCGGAATTGAAGGCGGCGTGGTGTTCGGGGGCGGCCTCGACGGCCGCGCCGTCGGCGCCGCGCCGCGCCAGCCCGATGGGCAGGTATTCCTTGATCGCCACCGGCTTTTCCGCTTCGTCGCGGGCCAGGTAGACGATGGCAAAACCGCCCTGGGAAAGCTGCCGCTCGATGCGGTAACTCTCCAGCGGGAAGCCCTGGGGCAGGGGCAGGTTGTCGTCTCGGGTTTGCATCGCGGCAAAAAAATCGGCGCCCGGAGCGCCGATTTCTTATCGGGATACGAAAGCTTATTCCACCTTGGTCTTGGCGCGCAGGTCCGCGATGTGCTTTTCGAGGATCTGCTGCTGCAGGCGCTGCTGGATCTGCGGCTTCACTTCGTCGAGCGGCGGGTGCTTCAGTTCGCGCACGTCGTCGAGCTGGATGACATGCCAGCCGAACTCGGTCTTCACCGGGGTTGCCGAGAATTTGCCCTTCTCAAGCGCGACCAGCGCGTCGGCGAAAGGCTTCACGTAGCCGGAGGGAGCGGCCCAGCCGAGATCGCCGCCGCGGTCCTTGTTGCCCGGATCCTTCGACTGCTTGGCCAGTTCCTCGAATTTCTCGCCCTTCTGCAGGCGGGCGACGATGCTTTTCGCGTCGTCTTCCTTTTCCACCAGGATGTGGCGCGCCTTGTATTCCTTGTTGCCCATCGCCTTGACGATGTTGTCGTATTCGCTCTTGACCGCCTCGTCCTTCACCGGGTTGGCGGCGACGAAATCCTGCAGGTAGGCATTCACGAGGATGCCCTGCCGCGCCAGTTCGAACTGGGCATTCACCGCGGGCTTCTTGTCGAAACCCTTCTTCCTCGACGCCTGCGAGAGCATTTCGCGGTTGATCAGATCGTTGCGCACGGCCGCGCGCAGTTGCTCGGAGTCCTGCTGGCCCTGGGCCAGTTGCGATTGCAGCAGTGCTTCGGCGCGGGCCACCGGGATGGCGACGCCGTTCACCGTGGCGACGGCGCCGGATTTGCCTGCCGGCTTGGCGGCCGGCTTGGCATCCTGGGCGAAGAGCGGCGCTTGCAGCAGGAAGCCCGCAACGAGCAGGGTGGTCAGGCGGGGGAGGGCGTGTTTCATCTGTTGTCCTTGTAGTCGGGTTGATCGGTTTCTTAAGCGGTTTCTTCAGGCGTCAGCGCCTTGATGCTGAGGGCATGGATTTCCCCGCGCATCATGGGCCCTAACGCCTCGTAAATCAAGCGGTGCCGCTGCATCGTGCTGCAGCCGGAAAATCGCGGCGAGACGATGGTCAGGCGGTAATGGCCGCCTTCCTTCGCACCGGCATGGCCGGCGTGTTTCGTGCTGTCGTCGACGATCTCGATCCGCAGCGGATCGAGCGCGGCCAGTTTTTCCTGCATTGACGAAACAGTGGTCAAGACGGGAACGCTTTCCTGAAGGGCAGCACCCGCGTGCCGGCGAAAACGCCCTCGCTCACATAGGGGTCGGCCGCCACCCAGGCCTGCGCTTCGGCGGCGGAATCGAACTCGGCGACGATCAGGCTGCCGACGAAGCCGGCCGGGCCGGGATCGGGCGAGTCGATGGCCGGGCAGGGGCCGGCGAGAATCAGGCGGCCGGCGTCCTGCAGTGTCTTCAGGCGCTCGAGGTGGGCCGGGCGGGCGGCGAGGCGCTTCTCCAGGCTGCCGGGCGCGTCGTCGCCGATGATGGCGTACAACATCACTTCTTCTCCTCGATGTACTTCGCCAGCAGCAGGCTCTGCGCGACGACGAAGGCCAGCATCAGGCCCATGCCGCCGAAGAGCTTGAAATTCACCCAGGTGTCGGTGGGGTAATTGAAGGCGACGATCAGGTTGGCCGCACCCATCAGGGCGAAGAAGCCGATCCAGCTGGCGTTCAACAGGCCCCATACCCTCTCGGGCAGGGAAACCTGCTCCTCCATCAGCTTGCGGATGAGGTTTCTGCGGAAGATCAGCGAGGATCCCGCCAGCACCGCGCCGAACAGCCAGTAGAGCACCGTCGGCTTCCATTTGATGAAGGTCTCGTCCTGCAGCCACAGCGTGGCGCCGCCGAAGACGACGATGATGGCGAGGCTTACCCACAGCATGGTGTCGACCTTGCGTCCGCGCGCGAGCAGCCAGCCGATCTGGGCGAAGGTGGCGGCGATGGCCGCTCCCGTCGCGACGTAGATGCCGGATACCTTGAAGGCAATGAAAAACAGGATGACCGGGAAGAGGTCGAATAGGAACTTCATGCGCCGAAATTATACCGCTAGTCCTTCTTTTCCAGCTTGAGCGAGGCGGAATTGATGCAGAAGCGCAGTCCCGTCGGCGCAGGCCCGTCCGGGAAGACGTGGCCAAGATGGGCGCCGCACCGGCTGCACAGCGCCTCGGTGCGCCGCATGAAGTGGCTGCCGTCCTCGGCGGTGGCGAGGTTGGCCGGCTCGGCCGGTTTCCAGAAGCTGGGCCAGCCGCTGCCCGAATCGAACTTGTGCTCGGAGCGGAACAGTTCGGCGCCGCAGCAGGCGCAACGATAGATGCCCTTCTCGTGGCAATCCCAGTATTCGCCGGTGAAGGCGGGCTCGGTGCCTTTTTCGCGGGCGATGCGGTACTGCTCTGGCGTAAGCTGCTCGCGCCACTCCTTGTCGGTTTTTCTCATGTCGCCTCCTTGCGTCGGGTGAGCCATGCGGCCAGCGGGGCGCAGGTGCAGCCGACGCCCAGGCTGGCAAAGGCCAGCCCCCAGGCGAGGGTGCCGTCGCCGCCGGCCAGGTCGAGCACCAGACCGAAGGCCAGCGGCCCGAGGAAGCCGGCGCCGAAGCCGAAAAACGAATAGACCGCCAAAGTCGCGCCGCGTTTCATCGGGGGCGTGGATGCCACCAGCCCGGCGGTGAGCGCCGCCGAGTCGGCCATGACCGCGATGAAATGCAGCGCCACCAGCACGAGCGCCAGCCACCAGGCGAGCGGGCCGGCAAAGCCGGCCAGGCAGGCGAGGACGGCCGAGGCCGCCATCACGGCGACGATATAGCGGGAACGTCCGACACGTCCGGCGATCTCGTTGCCGAGAATGCTGGCGGGGATGCCGAGCAGGTTGATCGCGGCGGCAGCTGCCGCCGGTGCCCAGGGTATGGCGGCGCCCGGCGACAGCGCATAGGCGAAGGCGATGAAAGCCACCATCCATGCGCGCAGCCCGAACAGCTCCCAGGAGTGCGCCGCATAGCCGAGCACGTAGCCGAGCGTCGCCCGCTCGGCCAGCACCGGCCGCAGCTCGAACAGCGGTCGTCGCGCATGCGGCAGGGGCGCGGATGCGACCGGCGCCAGCGCGTACAGCACCAGCGCGGCGGAAAGCAGCGGCCCGCCGCTGCACAGGATGAAGGCCCATTCCCAGTCGAGGCGTGCCTCGATCCAGCCGCCGAGCAGCAGCGAGACGCTGGCGCCGATGCCGAAACTCGACGTGTAGAAGGCGATGAAGCGGCTCTGCAGCGGACCGTCGACGCGATCGGTGAGGGCCTTCAGCCCCGGCATGTAGGTGCCGGCCAGGCCGGCGCCGGCAATCGCCTGGCACAGGCAGGCGCTCCAGACGCCCTCGGCGGCCAGGCCGAAGCCCAGCGTACCGGCGGCGGAGAGCAGCGTGGAGCAGGCATATACCCGGCGCGCGTCGATGCGGTCGGTCAGGCCCGAGAGCAGCGGCACGGCGGCCATGTAGCCGGCGAAGAACACGCCGCCGATCAGGCCAGCCTCCGTTCCGCTCATGCCCCAGACCTCGCGCAGCGGCGCCAGCAGCGCCGGATAGGTCGAAAAGCCGGTCATGCCGAGCACTTCGGCCACGCAGAGCAGGGCGACGATGCGCAGGCCGGAGTTGTTGTGCGAGGCAACCATGAGGGCGAAAGTATAATGCTTCAAACATGATGAACCTTCCACCGCATCGGCCTGTTCCGCAGCACGAGGCCTGGCCGCTCTCTGCCAGCATCGTCGCCTCGCTGGCCGTTGCTGCCGTGATCGGTCTGGCGAATGTCATCGATGTCCTCGGCGTCGCCGGCGGCGACATCGGCGGGCGCCTGCTTGCCGTGCTGCCGATCTATTTCATCGCCGCCTTCGCCATGGCGCAGCTGGTCTTCTGGCTGCTGCGCTGGATCGTCGGACAGGCCGCAGGACTGGGCACGACCCAGCACGGCGTGGTGGTGGTGCTGACTTTCCTGGTTGCAGCACTGCTGCAATACGCCGAACGTGCCGGCGTGCAGCGGGTGCTGCGGGAGCAGGCCGATTCGCCCGCGGCGCATGGTGGCAGCTGCCCGCCGGGCATGGCCTGCACCCCGCTGCGATCCGAGGACGAATTGGAGCAGGCCGATGCCGCTTCGCGCCGCGCCGCCGCCGAACGCGGCCTGCTTGCGGCGGATGGCTTTGCGCAACTCCTGCGCGACCCCGACCCCGGTGTGCGGGCGGCGCTGGCACGCCGTGCCGACCTGCCGCAGGAACTGCTGGAAAGAACCGCGGACGACCGGCATCCGGACGTACGTGCGGCCGCGGCAGGATCGCCGCGACTCAGCGATGAAGCCATGAACCGACTTGCCTTCGACCGTGAGGAACGCGTGCGCCTGGCCGTGGCGCGCAACCGCAGTGCGCCACCCACGGCGCTGCAGATGCTGGCTTCCAGCGCCTCGGCGGAGATCCGCCTGCTCGTGGCGGAGCACCCCCGGGCCAGCGAGCCGGTGCTGCAGCACTTGCTCGACGGCAGCGCGGATCGCGCCGAGCAGCTTGCGCGCGAGCGGTTGCGCAGCGGGAAGGCGCGCTGAAGGAAAGCTTGCAGGGCGGCGCAGGCGACAGGAGAGGCCTGCACCGAGTTGATATTTATTTGCTATATCGCGCGATTCAGTGCATAGTGCGCGCCAGCGATCTTCAAGTAGCGCTGTTGTTGTCTGGTTCAGTACCCGCGGTTCCGCGGTATTTCTCCCTTCACCACCCTGCCGTCTTGACCTTCGCCCTCCCCGGGGGCAACCCCTCTTTTGGTTTTATTAAGGAAATTCAAGTTATGGCAACAGGTACTGTGAAGTGGTTCAACGATTCGAAGGGCTTTGGCTTCATCACTCCGGAAGCGGGTGGCGAGGACTTATTCGCCCATTTCTCCGCAATTCAGGGGCAAGGTTTCAAGACCCTGAAGGAAGGCCAGAAAGTCAGTTTCGACATCACCACCGGCCCCAAGGGTCAGCAGGCGTCGAACATTCGCGAGGCTGATTAAGCAGACGGCCAGGCCGGCATGGCGCAAGCGCCATGCCGGCAGCTCTGCCAGGGTTGTGGCCCGGGCTTCGGTCCGGACGCATCCCTACCGGATCAGCCCGGCATCGGCCGGGCTTTTCTTTTCCAACCTACCCATCCCGGAGACGCAACCATGGCCAAGGAAGAACTCATTGAAATGAACGGCGTGGTGATGGAAGTGCTGCCCGACTCCCGTTTTCGCGTCACGCTCGACAACGGCCACAACCTCGTGGCGTATACCGCGGGGAAGATGCGCAAGCACCATATCCGCATCATCGCCGGCGACAAGGTGTCGCTGGAAATCTCCCCCTACGATCTGAGCAAGGGACGCATCTGCTTCCGCCACATCGAAGGTCGCGCCCCGGCCAGCCCGCAGCGGCGCAGGTATTGACCGCGCGCTGTCCGCGACGACGACAAGGCCCGGCACATGCCGGGTTTTTTTCGCCTGTGCGGCGGGTTACCGCGCCGTGTAACCGCCGTCGATCACCAGTTCGCTGCCGGTGACGAACTTCGATTCTTCCGATGCCAGGAACAGAATGCCGTAGGCGACGTCGTCCGGCTCGCCCAGCGTACCGAGCGGATGCATCTTGGCCATGGCGCTGTGCACCGCTTCCGGTGCGACGCCGGGCACCTGGGCGCCGGCTTCCAGCATGGGCGTCCAGATGAAGCCTGGGTGCACGGAGTTCACGCGGATGCGGTCCTCGGCGAAGGCCAGGGCGTCGGTCTTGCTCATGATGCGGATGGCGCCCTTCGAGGCATGGTAGGCGGCGACGTTGTGCGAGCCGACGATACCGTAGACCGAGGAGAGATTGACGATGCTGCCGCCGCCGCTGCGGCGCATCAGGGGCACGGCGTGCTTGGTGCACAGGAACACGCTCTTGGCGTTGGTGTTCATCACCTTGTCCCACTCCGCCTCGGTGATTTCCTCCGCAGTCCCGTTGGCGCCGGAGATGCCGGCGTTGTTCACCAGGATGTCGAGGCGGCCGAATTCCTTGCCGACTTCGGCGATGATGGCGGCGACTTCGGCTTCCTGCGATACGTCGAGCGGCCAGAAGCGGGCCTTGCCGCCCGCGGCGCTGATCTGTTCGGCGACGGCTGCGCCGTCCCGGGCATTGGTGTCCGTCACCGCCACTGCGGCGCCTTCGTGCGCCAGCAGCAGGGCGGTAGCGCGGCCGATGCCCTGCGCGGCTCCCGTGACGAGGGCCACTTTGTCCTGTACGCGTCCCATTTCGTTTCCTTTCGTTGAAATCTCTGCGTCCATTCTATGCCCGGCAAAAAGCTGCCGGGCTTGACCAGGCGCAAGGATTGCTACTCAGGAAACATGTCGGCCAGCCTGGCGGCGGCGCGCCGCAGGGCCGGCACGTATTCCAGGGCCTGGGCCAGGGTCATGCGCGTGGTGGGAGCATGCACGGCCAGCGCCGCCGGCACGAGGCGCTTGGCGTTTTCCACCGGCACCGCGACGCACACCGTGCCGTCGAGGTATTCCTCGTTGTCGGTGCTGAACCGTTCGCGGCGGATGCGCTTGAGTGCTTCCTCCAGGTCGCGCCGGTGGATGATGGTATTGGCGGTGTGGTACGAAAATGGCAAGGCGTCGAGGATGCGGCGGCGCTCGCGCGCCGGCAGCAGGGACAGCAGCAGCTTGCCGCTGGCGCTGCAGTGCGCCGGTACGCGCGAACCGGTCTGGAAATGCAATCGGAGCGGCCAGGCAGC
>Ga0172380_10009431_pt1 | contig 10400 bp, 3 predicted proteins | sample Leawe162metaG_FD_119747 | JGI IMG/M metagenome (GOLD analysis project Ga0172380, IMG submission 119747) | Leachate microbial communities from a municipal landfill in Southern Ontario, Canada - Leachate well 162 metaG | ecosystem: Engineered > Solid waste > Landfill > Unclassified | place...
CTGTCTTCGAAAAAAAACGAGTCAATAGCTGGCGTACTTGGCAGATAGAAATTGACTCAAGTATTGTAAAGGCAGAAGAGCCACTTAGAATGGATGGCGGCATAGTAACCGCAAGTAATTCTGTTTTTTATAATAATCTCTATGGATACGGTACAAGCTACCTTTTTGACTACTGTACGGTATGGGGTGGAATCGGAGACATTGGCGGTCAAAGAGAGATTCGACATTGCCGTTTCTTAAAACCTCGTGAAGATTACCGCCTTTCCGTGTCAGTAACCGGATCGAATGCTGAAGTTACGGGCTGTTACATTGAAGGAAATCTGCTCTTGGGACCAAGCTACAACCAGGTCTTTACATGCGAAAGTGATACAATTCTTGGATTTTTAAGGGCAGAATTATGTGTGATCAAAGTACAAAACTGCCTTATCGGAGAATCACTTTCAGGCAATGATGTTGATTCAATGACAGTAATATCAACAAGTTGTGGTGAGGGCATTAATGCTATTGATGTTCCTTATGTTGAAATAGACAGCTGTATATTGGGGCCAACAAGTGAAGCAATTTATTATAATGGAGATGCTGGTGAGAATGAGTTACGAGTATCCAGATCGGTTATTATGGGCGAAATAATTACTTACAATTATACCCGGGTAATATTTGATCATAATTTTATCTCGGTCGTTGCGCGTCAAAACCAACCAGCTGGCGAAATTCATGTTCCTGGCTATCATCATGCCGAGACGATTTTTCGAAACAACATTATTGTAAATGAGAATCAACCAATCGGAGGCTTGTTTGGTCTGAGTACCGAAAGATTCCCCATATTTGAATACAATTGCGTCTGGGGTTTCGATTCTATTGGTTGGACGCCGAACCGTCCGATAGATTGGCTCGATTCCACGAATCTCATTCTCGATCCATTAGTAGAATGGCATGATCGATTACCTTTGTTGACGGATCAATCTCCTTGCATTGATACAGGTGATCCGGATGCTCCTTTTGATCCTGACGAGACGAGAAGTGACATTGGAGCGCATTACTTCCACCAAAACGATGAAGTCCTGCTTGAAGGGGCGATGCCCTCGGCGTTTGGGTTGATGACGTTTCCGAATCCGTTCAACTCGATGCTGACGATACGGTACGGGCTCGATAAATCGGCCCCTACGCGGGTGGGGATTTATGATGTTACCGGGCGGGAGGTGGCTAATTTACTTGGTAGCACCGGCGTCTCTGCCGGTCAAGATTTCCATCCCGCCGCAGAGGGCCGGGCTACCGCGAACAAGGTGACTTGGGATGCATCTGCCTCGCCGGCGGGAGTCTATTTCGTCAAGGTGCAGACGGGAGGGGAAGTCGCGACGAAGAAGGTCGTGTTGATGAGGTAGGAAGTTGAGAGTTGAGAGGAGGCTTCAAGGACGTTGCCAGTATGAATGTGGGATGCGGCACAGGCAAGCTTGGGCACTCCAGATAAGGACAAGCCGGGACGTCTTGTCCTACTGAGGCCAGGGCCAACGGCACAAGCAAGCTTGGACACACCGGGATAGAAGCACCCGGGGACAGCACTAATGCTTGTTCCCCCTTGCTCATATGCCTTAGAATTCCTATATTGTGACGCACAATTTTCACTAACCCGGGAGTGACCCCTCTTGCGTACTTTTTCAACTTATCTCGCCCTGATCACGGCGAGTCTTTTATTTTCCCTAACAGACGCCTCAGCCCTCTCGGTTCGCTGGCCTGTCGAATCAACCGAAATCAACGTTCAGTTCGACACGTCCGCCCACACCGTAAGTGGCGTCGCGAAGCTCTACATGCCGATGAAGGGCCCCAAGAGCGTCGGATTCCTGCTTAACAACGCTTTCACCGTCACCTCAATAACTGCCAATGGCCAGCCGTGTGAGATGAAAAACGTTGCCGATTACGATCCAGCCGAAGTCTCGGATGCCTACGGCGTTTACGGCAAATGGGATACCGACAAGGCACTGTTCTGGTATGCTCAAATACCTAAGAAGGCCCTCCGGAACCGTGACGCTATGCTGGTGGAAGTCACCTTTTCCGGCAAACTTTACACTCCTCCCGACAACCGCAAATTCTCCCGCGAAGAGATCGCTTTTGAAGTGGAAGGCACTATTGGCAAAGAGGGCATCTTCCTCTCTGGCGGATCGTTCTGGTATCCGCGTCTGCCCGATGCGGGATCGGCATTCAAGCTTACTGCACGTTTGCCCAAAGGCTGGAATTTCGTAACCAACGGCACGCCTTCGTCACCAACAATCGTCGGCAATTTTACGGAGGTGACTTATAACGCCGAATTTCCTGCCGATGGCATCGATCTCTCTGCAGGTCCGTTTATCGTCAAATCGGTGGAGCATGAAGGTATCACGATTTCGACATACTTCCTGCCGGCACAAGCCGACCTCTCCGACGGTTATCTCGAAGCCTGCAAGAAGTACATCACCATGTACTCCAATATGATCGGCAAATACCCCTTCCCGAAGTTTGCCGTCGTCGATAATTTCCTCCCCTCCGGGTACGGTATGCCAGGCTGGACGTTGCTCGGGTCGGAAGTGCTCCGCCTGCCTTTCATAAAAGAGACGTCGCTCGGTCATGAAGTCCTCCACAACTGGTTCGGCAACGGCATCCTTGTCGATTATCGGGAAGGCAATTGGTGTGAAGGCTTGACTATGTACCTTGCCGATTACAAATACAAAGCCGATGCGGATAGTGCTGCAGCAGTCGAATACCGGAACAACACGTTACGCGAGTTCAGCGATTACGTCAACGCCGAGAACGACTATCCTGTCAAGGAATTCATCGGGCGCACAAATCAAGCAGATCGCGCGATCGGTTACGGCAAGGTGATGATGATTTTCCATATGCTGAAGACCATGTACGATCAGGAAGACACCACCTTATTCTTCTCGGTCATCCAGCAAGCCTATCGCGACAATCTTGGCAAGCCGATGTCGTGGTTCCAATGGCGGCAGGTTTTCGAGCGTCGTCTTGGTCAGAAGATCGACTGGTTCTGGGCACAGTGGCTCGAACGAACAGGAATCCCCCAAATCCGTATCGATAATGCCGAACTGGTTCAAGACGAAGGCACCTGGATGGTGATGTTCGATGTGATTTCGGAACCGATAGATCCGAAACCTTATACCTTTGCATTGCCTGTAAAAGGTGTTTCCGACGAAGGGGAATTCAACTACTCCGTATTTATAAGTGAATCGCCTCAGCGCGTTTCAATTGCCGGACCCGGTTACCTCGAATTTATTCGTGCCGATCCAGCCTGCAACCTCTTCCGCGTCCTCTACTCAGAGGAAGCTCCGCTGACATTCGCCTCTTTCATTGGCGACAAGGAAGGCATCCTCGTTGTGCCAGCGAAAGGCGCATTGGCTGCCGGATACAAAGAAGCCGCCGAAGGATTGAAAACTCCCGGACAGACTGTTATCACGGATGCTGAATTCAAGCCCGAGATGGCGAAAAAATCATTGTGGCTCTTTGGCTCACCTGAGGAAAACAAAGTCACCGCGAAATTCGCACCGGATAAAGATCGCCTCGAATTCATCCCTGGTAAGCCGGCACGGTGGAAAGAGGAAGACCCGACTCCTCCGGGAATCGGCTTTCGGGCAGAAGAATTCCGTTATGGACCGTTTACAGCGACAATGATATTCACGAATCCCGAGGCGGCGGATAAGAGTATCGTCTATACTGCGACGCTACCTGAAGGCAACCCGGTGGAAGGAACTCGCAAAATTCCGCACTACGGGAAGTATAGCTTCCTGATGTTCGAAGGCGATACGAACGTCCGTAAAGGGTCATGGGCGGCGGCAGGTAAGAGTCCCCTCGTTTGGGAGGCTCCCGCCTTCCCCGAAGGCGAATAGGCGAAAGTTCAAGGGTTCTAATAATGCGGGATCGGCACATTGGCGCTGATCCCGCATCTCTATTCAGGTGAATCCGCCGCATTATGATATATTATTCACAATTGGGTCGAAGAATCGTTGCCTTGTCGGGTTTGTCTTTGTAAATTCATATTGCTCGCATCCGATCTATGGCTCAACCATCGATCATTACGTTCTATAACAATCAGTCTTTTCAAATCCCAATTGTATCCGGAGATTAAATGAAATCGTTCCTGACAGGTATTATTACCTTATTATTCCTGATCATACTTCCCTTGCAGAGTCACGCCTGTTTCGACACTTACCTGTTCATCCAAAAAGGTGGTATGAACTACCCCTGTAAGATGTTTGCCGTCGATGGCGGTGGTGAATATGGAATCGGTAGTTTCAAAAACCAGACCTCTGATGTGCTGACAGGTGGAATCAATCTTTATTATGGACACACCAATCGTTTCTCAGTTCAGGTGGTTGCGGTCTCCAGTGAGAAAGAACGAGCTGATTTTCGGTTTGATGACCTCGGTCTGCGTGGAGTCTATAACATCCTCGGAGGGAGGGGGAGCAGCTATAATCTCGACGTGATCCTTGAGCACCACATGACACCTGAAGCGACTGGTGGCAGTTATGAACTTTCTGCACCTAATATCTGGCGCAACGGCGGTCTTACTTACGTGTTCCATCCGGTCGCCGCATTTGGCAGGGGCGTCCCGGCAGGCTTGCGGGGGCATAGCGGAGTGTTCTATACGACTGGCAACAAAGCGATTATCGGACTCGGGGCAGAGTACGAGAGCGCACAGAGTAGCTCCAATCTCGGCAAGCGTCTTATTCGTGGTGAGACAGGTACGAGCATTTTCTTTGGCTCGATGATCGGTCCAAATCTGTTCCTGCAGAACGAACTTATCAAAGGATGGGGCGCTGGATCTGACAAAGGCGACACCGGATTTGCCTTTACATTAAAGGTCTTGATTCCTCGCTAACTTCGTCTTAGTATCAAGATGATATTAATACCAGAAAGGCGCTTCCAACAGGATGGAAGCGCCTTTCTGCACTATGTCACTTGTTACTATTGCATTACCTCACCAGCAGCACTTTTCTTAAGGAAACGGACTCTCCTGCTTCCAGCCTACAAATGTAGATCCCTGCTGGCATTTCACTCGCCTCCCAGATGGCATGGTTAAGACCAGCCTGCCCGATTCCATCGCTGAGCAAGGCAACTCTTCGGCCCGCAGCATCATAAATTGCAAGACTGGCCAACTCCGCCGAAGGTAAGCCGTAGCTGATTCTGACGCTGGCGTTGAATGGGTTGGGGTATGTTCCGACTATTGCAAATCTTGTCGGCGGAGGTGCTTGCTCTCCCTGCGAAGACAAGGGTGGAAGCACATGAAGGTTCACTGGTAAAATCGTGCGGTGTTGAAGTGCATTGTGTTCGATGCTGATATCCGCAAGAAATAGCCCCGTATCGAGTGCGCCGGGACTAAAATGCACTTCGAGAGCGATAGTCTCGCCTGCCTCGACAGTGCCGGACGGGGGAGCAATCTCCAGCCACCCATGACCATTTCGATATACCGGGGAAGTGACGAAGTTAAGGCTGCCATTGCCGTCATTTATAATCTGGAAAGAGCCGGTAAAAGTCGTATCCCTTGCAACATCCACACGTAAGAATTCATGGTCAAGGGCGATCTCGGGGTGGCGCAGGGCAAAGTTGAATCGGACAGAATCGCTTTCCTCTATTATCAGATTCACCATCATCGAGTCGTTGAACCCTGCTAAACGCGCTGTCAGGCTGAATGGTATCCCTGCCGGAACGACGTCGATTGCCCAAAAACCGTTGGCATCACTGGTAGCTTCAAGTCCATGGGATAAGGTGATGGTTACTCCCGAAAGCGGACCGCCGCCATCGAGATCTGTCACCCTTCCGAAAATGTATCCGTATTGTGCAACAAGAGTGGTCGTGAAGAGCAAGGCCCTCCCGGGAATCAAAGCCGCGGACTGGATCGGATATGTATTGTTATAACAATAACTAATACCACATTTCTCGCCGGGGCTTGATATTCCGACAGAAGCAAAAGGTATGTCTTCATGCCATTCTGATTCACCGTTGCGGACGTTGCGGTTGGCGGTGAAGGTTCGGTATTGGATGAGAATATCCTGATCGCCAGTTTGAGTCGGATGGAAATCGCGATCATGGAGGATAACTTGAAACGTGAACTCAATATTCATTGAACTCGTTCGCATCCGCCACCACTCGATGATGAACCTGCCGGTTTCCTCATCATGGTATTTGTAAATCGCCGTTCCCTGGCCGAATCGTAGATCATCCCAGAATGGCGCTACCATTCCCAACCCCGCGCCAATTGCCTGATCGAGAGGCCAGTTCTGAAAATTGATAGCACGAGGCTGGTTGTCCATGACCAGATAACCATCTGTGGTGACGGTGATCGTGTCGAATGTGTCTCCATAGAATTGTGTTTCAAATCCAAGCGGTACTACCTGACTTTCACCCATATCGTATTGTGACTGACCTTGGAAATCGAGCATAACACCGTCATATTCTGCTTCGTCAGCATTCGGATTGATCTCGATCCAGTCATACACCGGGGCATTAGTCCAATCCACATCTGTATTGTCGAGGCAGATATAACCATAATTGTCAGGCCCAAGCGGCGAATTTGCACGCGCCTGACCTGCCTGGAGGACGACTTCAAGCGTATCGGCAAAGCCTGATCGGGATGTCAAGATAAGATTTACTTTCTCATTACTCCCGGGAATAGCCGGCGAGTCTAAATCAATCCTGAAAAGGCCGCCCGAAAGTCTAACAGACTCACCAGCGGCAATCGGTGGTAGCGAGGACTCTGGCTCCAACACTCTTAAATAAGGCAAAGCCGAAACCAAAGTCGCGGTGAGTGAGTCAGTTGATGACCTGCCAGCGTTACTTATCTCAACATTGAGTTGATTTTCGCCAAAGGCGATGATGGGGTTGATGACGCGGTTTACCACCAAGGCAGGACCACGAACATCTACCGGGAACGTCCCGGGGAAGTGCTCGTTCAGGCTGATGAAATCGATATCAAGAAAAGACGGCACTCCCGACTTGATGGATAGGTCAGGTGCGTCGGGATCGATGCGCAACAGGAACGAAGTATGCGCCGCAACCTCCCGCCCCGCAGCGATATTGCCAAATTCTACTTCGCCATCGACGACCGTAAGAAAGTCTGAAGTCGTCGAAATCGCTGCTCTAACCTCACGGTAGGTTCCCGCCTGACGGACGTTGGTTGCAAAGAGATCGATCTCGAATTCTTCACCCGGATTCGGCTCGCCGTCACCATTACCTTCACGTTCAGTGAACTCCCATCGCGAGAGTGAGATTCCAAACAGATTCGCCCCAACCGTTTGCTCACCGAAGACCGGCAGAATCTCTCTGCCGGTTACAGTAAGATAGACGAGATCACCATCCACAAAGTTCTCACCGTTATCGAGGGAGAATCGTGCGATTCCCTCCATATCAGTTACCGCAGAATGTGAAACAATATCGTCCCATGCGGCGTATTCGGCTGGATTATCAACTGGCATATCTCCGGGGGCGTAGAGAGTCACTATGGCTCCCTGGAAGCCGTGGCCATCGTCCGGATCGGTCACCACCACCTCCAGCGAACGTGTCGCCTCTGAAATTGGCTCGGGGAAGTCAACTGTAAGTACTTTGGGGACGCCTTTCCAGAACTGGATGCCGGGATCCCCGTTAAGATCGAAGTCGGTTTTGGCATGGAGGTAAACGGATTGGTTACCCTGATCGGTCCGGAAGTCGGGGAAATGGTTCTCCAGCACGGTGACAGCAAAGACTCGCGCCCAGCCGAGCGGCATATCTTCCACCAGAAGACCGTTCACGGTTTGCATCCAAAGGTAGTTGCTCGTCGCAGTCGGCGGAACTCCCCAGCAAAATGTTGATGCTACCGGTCCTTTCAGCAGGTCACCAGAACCATTTCGGAACATGTTATAAGCCACTTCCTCACCATGTCCGGAGATGCAGACATTGATCGGAAAGAAGGTATTATTTTGGACTCCGTTGAAATCGCGTCGCCAGTAGTAATTTTCAGCTCGTCCGATCATCAGGTTGAAACCTTCGTTCAACCAGTTCCGCAGTACCGGTCCGACAGCAGCGCCTTCTCTGTCCCAGTTCATGTCCTCATAGACTGTCACCTCATCGAAGCCAATTCTTCGCAAGACTTCCTCACCCCATCGAACGGTGGTGTGGATCGTGACATGCCAGGCTGAATTTGCGTCGTTACCCCAATGCTGGGAGTAGGCTCCCACGCGCTCGAACCATTCAGGATTTTCCATCCCGGGAGTGGCTTCGTATGCGAGGGTCCGACCGACGACCAGGCCCGCAAGTGCGTTACCACCGGAGGGAAATCGTCCAATCGAGACGTCCGGAATGTTGTCATTTCCTTCGAGGCAAGCATACTTATAATCGGCGTGGGGAGCGCCGCGAAATGTAGGATTGCCATTCTCTGCCGCGAGTACCTGCCCGGCTCGAGGGCTGCCGACAAAGTATTCCGAGCGGTCACCGATCAAGAGAATTTGGTCGAAGGGGTCTTTACCTTCTCCAAGAAGTTGGTTGTAACGTGTCTGAATCTGATTCTTGATGAATACCGCGGAATTTGCTTGATTGTTTGGTATGGGAATAATATCTACCCGATAGCCCGCTTTTCGTCGCCATTCGATGAACGCACGATGAGCCAGCAGGATAGTTTGATTCGCCACTACCAGATAATGCCCCCGATAGCCATCAGAAGTGAGCGGGTCGTCGCGACCAACTACATCTCCATTGACAGCCAATGCTCTGATGACTTTAAGGAATTCCTGACTGCGGTTCCTTCGTTGAGGAACCGACGCCGGATTGACCGGCGGATCATTGGTGAACGCGACGGTTGCTTCGATATGATCTCGAACGAGATAGTTCCCCGTTGCGGCATCCCATTGCACGGGGTAGGTGGTAACTTTTACCAGTCGGACGCCTCGAAAGACGACCGGGGGGCTCATTTCAGCGATATTGGGAGGGTAAAGGCCGGTGGGATCGTCAGTCGAAATAGCGACGTCGGAATCGAGACATAATGCTGGCGGACAGCCGGCTTGTATCAGATAAGGTTGATCAGCCTCGATGCATAACTCTAACCCGGCATCGGGCGGAACTACCACAAATCTGCTGACGGAAGGCAGGATCGGTCGGTTGCGTTCGTAGGTCGTACCGGGACCGGCTACATCGGCAAATTGGCTGAAATCACCAGTGGAAATGCTTTCATGTAAGTCTTCTAATTCGATTTTCAGCGTGATAGCGCTGGAATTTGTGAGGCAGGAGACGGTGACCGGCGTCGAAAGGGCTTCGAATGACCGAGCAGTCGAAACCGAACAGACGAGGCAGAATAGAACGGTTAATCGTAGAATATTCAATCTAATGTGGAACACGGGAACGTCCTTCCTTTGAGACGTCGTCTGATGCAGAGTATAGATATAGCAAGTGTCGGGTCGCCTTACCCGACACTACAAGATACAAGTTTTTACAGATCATTGCCAGTACCACGTACGAAAGTCGCGGAATATCTCCCCAGAGGATCATGCTGAATGAAGGAAAACCGATAATCCTATTGCTTCTTCGGTGCAAATACTCTAAAGAGTCTCGACCATGAAAAGTCATCGATCAACGAATAGACGACCGGCACCAGAAAGAGAGTCAGGAGGGTCGAAGTTAATAGACCGCCAATCACCGCCTGACCCATCGGCGAACGAAACTCGCTCCCCTCACCCAGGCCGAATGCAACCGGAACCATACCAAAGACCATTGCAAAGGTGGTCATCAGAATGGGACGTAATCGTGTAGCACCAGCCTCGATCAACGCCTCTGTACGACTTAAGCCACGACCACGCAAGGTATTCGTGTAATCGACAAGTAAAATCCCATTCTTCGTCACAAGCCCCATCAACATGATGATGCCGATCAACGACATAACTGATAAGGAGCTGTGAAATGCTATCAGGGCTACGACTGCACCGGTCAGGGACATAGGCAGAGCGAACATGATGCCGAATGGATGGGTGAAACTCTCGAACTGTGCGGCAAGGACAATATAAACAAATATGATAGCGAGGATTAACGACATCAACATATTTGCAAACGATTCCGCCTGCATTTCGCCCTGTCCTGTGACTGCAACGGTGTAGCCGGCGGGAATGCGCAACTGCTTGACGCCGACTTGGACTTCTGACAATGCGCCGCCGAGTTGTTGCTTATAGAGGTTGGCTTCGACACGGATTTCTCTTTGGCGGTCGTAGCGATTGATCTTCGATGGTCCTGACGCCGCATCGATCCGAGCGACGTCACTAATAGGCACGAGGATCTTCTGCTTGGCAGCGTTGTCCTTAGTAGATTTAATCGTCAGGTTCTGTATATCACTCAGCCATTTCCGGTCGTTGCCGGCGAGGCGGACGCGGACATCGTACTGCTCATCACCTTCCTGGTAC
>Ga0172380_10009432_pt1 | contig 10399 bp, 6 predicted proteins | sample Leawe162metaG_FD_119747 | JGI IMG/M metagenome (GOLD analysis project Ga0172380, IMG submission 119747) | Leachate microbial communities from a municipal landfill in Southern Ontario, Canada - Leachate well 162 metaG | ecosystem: Engineered > Solid waste > Landfill > Unclassified | place...
AACGCCGGTGCTAGTCGCTGGCGGCTACGGTAACGCCGCACTTTATCTGCAGGCGGCGAAGCTGCCTGTTAAAGGCATCGCCTTTTTCGGCGGGCGCAGCGTGATCGATATTCTTTGCGTCGACGAATTCAAAGCGCTCGGCTGGGATGTGCGAGTTACCACCGACGACGGTTCGCTCGGACAGAAAGGTCTCGTCACCGCCGCGCTTGATCCGTGGATTGAAGAGCAGAAGAATTTACAAACTCTGGAACTTTTCGCCTGCGGACCGAACGCCATGCTCAAAGCCGTCGGCGACCGCGCCATCCGGAACGGTCTGACCGCGTGGCTTTCTATGGATCGAAACATGGCCTGCGGCGTGGGCGCCTGCCTCACCTGCGTGATCAAACGTAAAACGGCTGACGGATGGGAATGGGCGCGCTGCTGCAAAGACGGCCCGGTTTTCGAAGCACGGGAGATCATCTGGGAAGGGTAGCCGGGAGCATGGAGCAGGGGGCGTGGAGTCAGGGAGATCATATGGCACAGTTCAGGTTTCAGAATCTCGAGATATGGAAACGGGCCATTGATATCGCCGGCGAAATGGATGAGAGAAAATTTTACAGGTTTTCGGATCAGTTGAGAGGTGCTGCACTTAGTATTTCAAATAATATTGCCGAAGGTTCCGGTTCAGCATCAAAAAAGGATTAATCTGTGAGGAACTGCGGGATCAGCAACTTATTGCGCTTGAAGAGGAGAGTAGAATGATTGAGGCGTTCAGGAAGAGCCTGTTAGGGGGAGGCCGCCGATGAAGAAATCGAACTCCCCGCTCCCGGCTCCTTGCTCCCTGCCGGAACAGCCGGATATGGCTGTTCGCATCGGCGCACTGGAAATGAAGAACCCGGTGACGGTCGCTTCCGGCACGTTCGGCTACGGTCCGGAATACGCCGACCTCGTTGATCTCGACCGGCTCGGCGCGATCACCGTCAAAGGCATTTGCACCGAGCCGCACATCGGCAACTCCACGCCGCGCACGTTTGAAACGTCCGGCGGCATGCTCAACGCGATCGGCCTGCCCGGCCCCGGCGCGCAGGGATTCATTAAAAAATATCTGCCGTTCTTCGACAACTACCGCGTGCCGCTCATCGTCAACATCTGGGGCAGGACGGTTGAAGACTACAGCCGCGTCGCGGAAATTTTCAATGAGCAGGCGCGGATCAGCGCGCTCGAAGTCAATGTTTCCTGTCCGAACGTCAAAGAGGGCGGAGCGCTCTACGGAACCGACGTGAACCTGTTCCGCACGGTCGTTGATGCGGTTCGCGCCCGGACGCAGAAGCCGTTGATTATCAAACTCGCGCCGAATGTGGCGGACATCAAAGCGTTTGCCCGCGCCGCCGAAGAGTGCGGTGCCGACGCGGTTTCGATCATGAATTCCTATCCCGCCATGGCGATCAATATTGAGACACGTAAACCGGAGCTCGCCAACCGCACCGGCGGTCTTTCCGGTCCGGCCATTAAACCGATCGCCATCAAGCTGGTGTGGGAAGCCGCCAAGGTTATCAAAATTCCAATCATTGGAATGGGCGGCATCTACAAACCTGAGGACGCGCTCGAATTTATCATCGCCGGGGCCAATGCCGTTGCGGTCGGAACCGCCAGTTTCACCGATCCTTCCACAGCGGTGCGCGTGATCGAAGGGATGGAGAAATGGATGGCGGCCAAAGGGATCGGCTCAATCGCCGAACTTAAAGGAACGGTTCAGGCATGATGCGCCGCGGGATTGTTTGCGTTCTGGTCGCGCTGCTTGTGTTTTCTGTGATCGGCTGGATTGTTTATGTACCGCCGGCGGCGCTGCAGACGCTCAAACCGGTTCCGGCACACGCGCAGATTATTTACCGCAGCATGACGCCCGATTTGTCCGCTCTGGAAAAATTCCATTATTCCAATGGCTGGAAAACAGCGGGCCGGTTTTTCCAAACGCTGGAGAAAAGTCCGTTGACTCTGGCCGCCGTTGCGCTTGGCGGGCGCGACCGGCGTGACACATGGGTCGTCGTCAGTGCGGCCGGTCCGCGTGCGTTTTTGCTCCGCTGGCAGATGACGCTTTTTCCTCCCGAAGGAATAAAGCCGACACGTTCGTACGGCGCGTGGCCCGTCTGGCAGTACAGCGATCCGTCGCTGCCTGCATGGATGCGCGTTCGCCTTGCGCTTACCGAGGGACTGCTGATTTGTTCGATCTCCGATGACAGTCATGATATCTATTATCTGCTTGATACACTCGACGGACGCCGCCCTTCGGCGGAACGAAAGGAACGATGATGAAAATGAAAACCGGTCTCTTTTTTACGGGTGCTCTGCTGCTGTTCTCTGCGGGCTGCAAAACCACGGAGACCAAACCGGTTCCGTGGAAGGAGCAGTCGGCCTATCTCTCCACGGTGCGCGACCCGCGCATTTACGGTTTCAATATTTATCAAACGCCCGCCGGAATTGAATTCCGCGACGGCGGACGGCTGCATCCCAACCAGATCGAGGCGCTGCCGATGAAGGCCGATGAGCCGTTTCGTCCGGTGGTTATGACAAAAGGGAAATTCGGGATGGCCACGCCGGTGCTGCTTGATTTCAGCACGTCCGCCAGCTGGCTGGAATATGATCTGGCCAAAGCGCTTGACGCGATGCCGCTTGGCGAACGCGAAGCGCAACTGGTCAAACGGCCCGGCGAAGAAATCGCAGAAAGCCTTTCGATGGTGCCTTCGATGCGCTTCAAGCAGCTCTACGTTGAACGTCCGCTGGTGAATGTGCGCATGGCAACCGGGCCGCTCGGCCCGTTGGCGCGCGGTATTGAAAAGCCGGAACTCAAAGGGGTGATCGGCTGGGAGACTCTCAGGAAGTTCGAACGGATCGAGCTGGATTACGTCAGCGGCAAAGTGACCCTTGTGACCAGCGGTGCCGGGTATATGCCGGATCCTTCAAAGCTTATCGGAAAACTGGCGCTGGTTAAATACGCCGGAGCCTGCGCGGTGCGCGGTCTGATTGACGGCAAAGAAGGGCTGGTTCTGATTGATCCGGCGGGCGACTTCGAAGTTGCGACCGAGGGCTCGGCGGCGGTCTCTTCCGTTCAGCTGGATGCCGACCTGCTGTTTTCATCACCCGGGATTGCGAAATCAACCGGCGGTGTGCGCGTCGGCGCACGCCTGCTGAAGAATTATAAAATCGTCATCTGCCCGCAGGCCGGAGCAATCTATTTTGAAAAGCCGGACACCGGCAAATAGGCGGGTTGTCTGTTTTTTAATGTTATTTCTCAGGCTTCTTCGCTTCCGTCAGGGTGTCATAGACTGCCGCCAGCAATGTGGTCACGGTAAATGGTTTCTGCAGGAAGTGATAGCCCTTGCTGTCGAGATTGCTCCACCGTTCGCGCTGATCCCGGTAGCCGCTGTACAGCAGCACCGGCAGATCCGGATTTGTCTTTCTGATCCGGTCGGCCAGCTCGATGCCGTTTTCATCCGGCAGGACAATGTCGCTGAAAAGCAGATTGAATCCTCCCTGCTCGCGGTCAAACTGAACAAGCGCTTCTTTGACACTTGCAGCTGCAGAAACCAGATATCCGGCATCCTGCAGTAACCGGACGACCATATTACGGACTTCCAGATCGTCTTCAACCAGCAGAATGTGTTCGCGGTGCGGTTCGTCTTTTTTGCCGGTTGGGATGTCGGCAGGGCCGCCTTTTCCAAGGGCCGGCAGATAAACCTTGAAAGCGGTTCCCATTCCTTCTTCGCTGTACACATTGATCCAGCCTTTGTGTTTTTTGACAATGCCGTAGATGCCCGCGAGGCCCAGTCCGGTTCCTTTACCCGGTTCCTTGGTGGTGAAGAACGGTTCGAAAAGATGATCCTTTACTTCCCGGCTCATACCGCATCCGGTGTCTGTCACCGACAGGCAGATAAATTCTCCGGGCGCTGATCCCGGAATGACGGATGTATCAGGAATGCTCAATCTGATGTTTTCGGTGCTGACGGTCAGCCGCCCGCCTTCCGGCATGGAATCACGGGCGTTGATGGCCAGATTCATGATGATCTGTGTCATTTGTCCGGAATCAGCCTCAACCGGGTTCAGGTTCTGCGCCAAATCCAGTACGCGGCTGATTTTGTCGCCCAGCAGCAGCTGGAGCAGTACCTCTGTATCCTGAATCACGGTATTGATATCAATCTGCTTTTTTTCAACCGGCTGTTTGCGGCTGAAAGCCAGCAGCTGGCGGGTTATCCCGGCGGCGCGGCCGGCGGCTTTTTTGATTTCAGCCACATTACGGTGCTCTGACGTTCCCTCCTTCAGTTTACCCAGCAGAATTTCGCTGAAGCCGAGAATGGCCTGCAGAATGTTGTTAAAGTCGTGGGCGACGCCGCCGGCCAGCTGGCCCACAGCCTCCATTTTCTGAGCCTGCCGGTATTCCTCTTCTTTATTCAGTTCATTCGTAATATCCCGTTTGACGGCGACATAATTCATAATGTTGCCGCCCGGGTCGTATACCGGCGAAACGGTCGCTTCCTCGGTGTAGAGCGTGCCGTTCTTGCGTTTATTGATGAACTGCCCCGTCCACGTCCGTCCGGACGAAATGGTCTGCCAGAGAGTCCGGTAGAAAGATTCCTCGTGTCTGCCGCTTTTGAGAATACGCGGACTTTTCCCGACGGCCTCGTTTTTCAGGTGGCCGGTGATGAACTCAAAGGCCGGGTTAACATACTGAATGATCCCCTGTACATCCGTGACAACCACGGCCTCCACTGTCTGGTTAATGACCGTTGACAGCCGCAGAAGGTTTTCTTCGGCTTTCTGTCGTTCGGCGATGAAGCGCGCCTGCTGAATGTTCTGGTAGGCGGAGGTCGAGAGCTGGTTGGCCAGCGTAAACAGGGCTTGCGCAATTTGTTTGAAATGTTCGCCGGACATGCAGGGAAGTTCCCGGAACGCTTCCAGATACGTTTGTTCATCCGCGCCGATTTCCCGTGCGTATTGGAGCGCCTGTTCTTCCGTCTGGGGTTCATCGCGCACCTGACCGATTGTCCAGTTGGCAATATGCCGGTCTCCAACCATAATGCTGACACATCCATCCCACAGTCCGGCACCCGGACAGCGGCGCACAACAGGGCCTTTCGGATCGAAGGCCTGTCCGAGAGCCTTGTCTGATTTAAGACAGTTTGCGCAGCCCTTTTCGGTTGCTCTGACAACATGTCTGCAGAAGCGGGAGGTATTGCTGACCGTGGTGATTTCTGTTCCGTCCGGACGGAAAATGGCGGAAGTCACACCGGTGGCGTCAGAAAATTCATCCTGTATACGTTGAATTTCAGCGAGGTCGAATAAATCGTCGAAGGTGATACCGGCGGACTGCTCCAGCGGACGGGTGAGCGCCACGATCCGCCGCTCAATCTCTTTTTGCATCTGTTTGCGTTCGGTGATATCGCGTCCGCTGGCGCGGACTCCGAGTGAACGGCCTTTCTCATCGAAAATCGTCTGCCACGAAGCGCCCAGCCAGAATATGGAGCCGTTCTTATGGACACACCGGAACTCAAAATTATCGCCCGTGCCGCCGCGCAGAGCTTTCTGAAAGATGTTGTTGAATGCGTCGCGGTCTTCCTCCGCAACCAGTGTTGAGATGAAGTCCGGCATGGCCAGAACTTCTGCCGCCGAATATCCGGTGATGCGCTCCACGGAGGGGCTGACCCAGAGATATTTTCCGTCCGGACCAAACCAGCTTTCCCACTCCACTGTATAATCGGCGATGGCGCGAAATGTCTCTGCGTTTTCTTTCAGTGTTTGCAGAAGCTGGTTCCGTGCGGCGTGATCGGTAAGGATTTTGCCGATCAGAACAGTGGCCGGCGGATAGATCAGAATCACCGGCCACCCGATGTGTTTCAGCACGGGAATGATCATGTCTTGCGGCAGGACGATGGTCATCGCCAGCATGGCCAGATGCACAGCAAGGCCGAAAACGAGAAGGAACCCGATCGAAGTTTCCCCCGGCTTTCTGAGCAAATACCGGTGAGAGCCGGTGCCGACCAGCGCCGAAACCAGAATCACCAGCACGCCCATCAGCATGCCGGGGCCGCCCTGGATTATGCGGACAGGAATCGTCATCAGGCAGGCCGTTGCCGCTGTCCAGGGGCCGAAAAAAAGTCCGCCCAGACTGATCATCACCGTCCGTCCGTCGAAGATGAGTCCGGGGGCCAAAACGAACGGACGCAGCATGCCGATCACTGCGGCACCCCCGAACACCGCGCCTTGAAGCAGCAATCCTGTCCGGGTGTTTTTATTCCATCGCGTACCGACGAATCCGCTGATTACGCTTAAGGCGACAAGCAAGGCCATATTGTAGATCAGATCAATCCAGATCATAGTTATTCCCAACCGTTACTCGCCGTGCATTTAACAAACGACTTCATAAGCCGCCAGCCTAAAACTTACTGTGTAAAAAGCCAAATAAATCAGCCGCCAACCTGTATTTAACGGGGGCGGAATTTAATTGGCGGGAAGGCGGCCCGGACGCTATCGTTCCAAACCTTGGAAATCGAACAGGAGAACGAATGAAAGTTTTGGTCGCCGGCGGAGCGGGATATATCGGAAGTGTAACGACGGAAATGCTGTGCGACGCAGGGCACGACGTGACGGTATTTGACAATCTGGAGCGCGGACACCGCGCTGCGATTGATCCGCGGGCAAAATTCATTCAGGGCGACCTGCGCAAGCCGGAAACCATCGAAGCCGCGCTCAGGCAGACGAAGCCCGAAGCGGTGATTCACTTCGCCGCCTACATTGAAGTCGGCGAGTCGATGGTTAACCCGCTTCCTTTCTTTGAAAACAACGTCGGCGGATCGCTCAACCTGATGAAGGCGATGGTCGCGGCGGACTGCAAAAAGCTGATTTTTTCCTCCACCTGCGCCACCTACGGCACGCCCGAGCGGGTTCCAATGGACGAAAGCCTGCCGCAGAAGCCGGAAAGCGTTTACGGCGAATCCAAGATGCTCTGCGAAAAAATATTTTCGTGGGCCCAGCAGATTCACGGCGTCGAATGTGTCTTCCTGCGCTACTTCAACGCCTGCGGTGCCACCGCGAAATACGGCGAAGACCACGCGCCCGAAAGCCATCTGATTCCGCTTATCCTGCAAGTGCCGCTCGGCAAACGGCAGAAAATTTACATTTTCGGCGACGACTACGACACGCCCGACGGCACCTGCATCCGCGACTACATCCACATCCGCGACCTCGCTCAGGCGCATATTCTTGCGCTCAAACCGGGCATTACCGGAGCCTTCAACCTCGGCAACGGCGACGGCTACTCCGTCAAAGAAGTGATCGAAGTTTCGCGTGAAGTCACCGGCCATCCGATTCCGGCGGAACTTCAACCGCGCCGCGCCGGCGACTGCACCCGCCTGATTTCGAATTCCGCCAAGGCCAAAACAGTTCTCGGCTGGAAGCCGGAATACGCCGACCTGCGCTCCATCGTTGAAAGCGCGTGGAACTGGCACAAAGCGCATCCGGACGGGTACAAAGACTGAGGGCATAAAAATGAAAAAGGCAGCGTTCACAATACTTATCAGTTTATTGTGCGGCTGGATTCGTGCCGCTTCGCCGGACATTATTTATCCGGCGGATCTTGAAGCCGTCGTCGATGTCACAAAACCGCCTTATAATGCCGATCCGACCGGACAGACCGACTGCACGGCGGCTCTGATCCGGGCTGTTGATGATGTGCTGCGCCCGGATCGTGAGGCACTCAAAGAAACGTTACGCACCATCAAAGAGAAACCGGAACTGGCTTTCTGGTACCGTAAACTTCCGTTCAATGAGCGGCAGCAGTTTCTACAGAAAAATCCGCTGGCGGCAATCGGTCAGCAAAGATCTCAGGCCATTTTCCCGTATAAAAGTTCGCCGGCCAAGATCATCTATTTTCCAAAAGGAACTTATCTGGTCAGCGACACCATTACCTATTCTTATGACGATCTGGTCAACAAACAGGGGCTGGAGCTGAACTGGCGGCTGCATTTCCGCGGACAGAACCGCGACGGCACTGTCATCCGGCTCAAAGAAAATTCCGCCGGATTCGGGTCGGGCACTGACAAGCCGGTTGTCAGTTTTCTTCGTGAAGGCCGCCGATCGAATGTCGCCATGCAAAACAGTTTTGAATATCTGACCATCGAAGTCGGCCCGGGCAATCCGGGCGCATCGGGCCTCAACTTTTTTGCCAACAATTGCGGGGTGGTGCGCCGGGTGGCGATTCGTTCGGACGGCCCGGAGCAAGCCGGCTGCAACGGTCTGGAGATCAACGGAAAATCTTCCACGGGCATGCTTCTCAGCGATGTGCAGATTGAAGGCTTCGATTGCGGCATAAAAATTGAAGGCCAAAGCGACACCGACAATGCGGTCATCGAACATGCGACGCTTTCCGGACAGCACGTCGCCGGAGTCTTGCTCAAAGACCGCAACGCATCTCTCCGATGCCTGACTTCCAGTAATGCCGTTTCTGCGGTTCGTCTCGAAGGATCCGCAACGCTGGCTGTGCTGGATTCAGAGCTGACCGGAACCGGTGCTGCCGGCAAACTTCCGGCAATCGACTTAAAAGGCGGCTGTCTGCTGGCGAGAGATGTTGATACCGCCGGATACGGTCAGGCTGTTGTGCAACCCGGTCAGACTCCGGTCGCAACCGGCATGATCCGGGAATATCTTTCTCATCCGTGGCGGCATGCCTTCGATGACAGCCGTCTTCCGGACCGCTTGCCGGTTGAGGAAACTCCGGCATTTCCCTGGCCGGAACAGCGGGATTGGGTCAGTGTGAATTCTTGCGGTGCCAAAGGCGACGGATTCACCGATGATACCGCCGCCATTCAGGCCGCCATGAATGCGGGCAAGCCAGCCGTTTACTTCCAGTCCGGAACTTATTTGATTGATGGAACCATCACCATTCCGTCGGCGGTCGAACGGGTGAATTTCATGTATGCCGATCTGGTTTCCGGCGGACATCTGCTGGAACAAACCAACGGCGCGGCATTCCGGGTGGAAGGAGAAACCCTCAAGCCTTTGCTGCTAGAGGATTTGTTCGGATTTGAACTGTTTTACGGGCCCCGGCTGGTGGAGCACGCTTCGCGCCGGACGCTGGTGCTGAGCGACCTGCACACGCAGGCGGCGCGGATGTATTTCAACTCGGTTCCCGGCGGCAAAGTTTTCATCGAAAACTGTGCGTCGGCGGTTCCCAACGATGCGCCGCTGCCGGGCGGTTTCACCTTCACCGGGCAGCAGGTATGGGCTCGTCAGCTGAATCCGGAACGCACCCGGCCGATGGTGCTGAATCAGGGATCGAAGCTTTGGATACTCGGATTCCGCACCGAGGCGCGGAACCGGACGGGGTTTGTGACGACAGATGGTGGAACGACGGAACTCATGGGCGGCCACTTTTCTTTTCACGGTTCCGGAGAACCGGCACCGCAGGTGATCAGTCGCGATTCCTCGACCACTGTTTTTTGTGCCGCGATGTCCATGCCGCCGTCTCTGAGACCGAAGGCGTACCGGCCGGTCGAAGACACGCGAAACGGCGAAACCAATGGTGTTGAATGGACGCGGTTTCCTTCATTGCGGCCGGACGAAGCCGCAGTGATCTATTCCGGTGACAACCGTCCGTCAGCGTCGAAACAGACTTTTTCTATTGATGCACATTGATTCGATAGAAGGCCGCATTTCCGTCATTCTGCGAATTGGTAAATACATTTTCCGGCGGTGTGGCGGGCAGGTTGGTTGCGCCCGCCACGGCGGCGAAAACCGTCAGCAGATTGGTAGTGCGGCTGAGATTGTAGAGTTTGTTCGGTGCGCTCGACCAGCGGATGACGGTGCCTTGAGCGTTCACGCTTCTGCCGGTGATTTTGAAAACAGAGGCCGGATTGGTCGGATTGGTTCCGGCGACATATTCCTGCCAGGTCAGCAAGCCGTCGCCGTCAACATCCGCCTTCGCATCCGCGTTGAAGTTGGTGAGGCCGTATTGCGCCAGCCATGAGTACGGCGTATTCGCCGGATCATCAGCAAACCCTTCAACCATGAGACTTCCGGAACCGGCATAGGTTCCGGTTCCGAGCGCATCAAGAGAAGCGGTGTCATAGGTGCCGAACGGCAGCCAGGTCGTTCCGCCGTCCAGCGAAATTCCGCTGACGGTGTCCGTGCCGGTGAAGTTAAGGTTCAGAGTGGAAGCGGCGGCAAGAATCAGTGCAGCCCGGTCATTAATATAGTCATTCGACGCACCGTTTGTCAGAGACAACGTTGCGCCGGACGCGACGGTCACGTTGCTGACTCCCAGCGCGCCGTCCGCCGCCGCGATCAGTTCGCCCGCCGAAACAGCTGTTCCGAGAGCACAGGTGTTCGCGTTGGAAAGGATCAGGGTGCCGGCTCCCGCCTTGGTCAGTCC
>Ga0172380_10009433_pt1 | contig 10398 bp, 2 predicted proteins | sample Leawe162metaG_FD_119747 | JGI IMG/M metagenome (GOLD analysis project Ga0172380, IMG submission 119747) | Leachate microbial communities from a municipal landfill in Southern Ontario, Canada - Leachate well 162 metaG | ecosystem: Engineered > Solid waste > Landfill > Unclassified | place...
CACTGCAAACGGTAGTGAATGCACCCCAAGTAATTCTACTACCCCAGCAATTACCACCCCCGCCAACACAAATTCCCATGGCAGGTTGCGATCCATAACCCCTTCGACCACCAGTTTCATCAAAGTTGCCTGTGGGGCGGGGAGAGCCTCAGAGCCTATCTTAAAGGCAGAATCGAGCACTAATACTACCGAACCAATGATTGTCGCAGAGGTTACTACCCCTATAATCTCCCCCACCTGTTGGCGGTACGGCGTTGCACCTAAGAGGAAGCCCGTTTTAAGGTCCTGGGACATATCTCCCGCCGCGGATATTCCGACACAGACAACCGCACCAACTATCAAGGCGGCAAATTTGTACTCAGGGGAGGTCCATCCAAACAGCGTGAACACAGCCGCTGTTCCTAATAGTGCCGCAATAGTCATCCCGGAAACCGGTAGCGATGATCCTCCTACTAATCCGACAACACGGGATGCTACTGAGGCAAAGAAAAAAGTAAATATCACTATTAACAGTGCACCCAGAGCATTCATTCTCATTGAAGGTATTAACCAGATTACAATCGCAATAAGTAATGCACCACCGACCACCACGGTTCCCGGCAGGTCTCGCATTGTGCGTGGGACATATTGGTCAACCTTCAGCTTGAACCCTTTTAGTGAAGCACCGAAGGAACTGATGAGGGTCGGTATGGAGCGAATTAGGGATATAATCCCCCCTAATGCAACCGCCCCTGCTCCGATGTACCGGATATAGCGGTTCCAGATATCACCTGCGCTCATCTCGCTGATTGGGACAACGGACGGATAGAGAGGACCCGGCAGAGATTCGCCGACGGTGGCAATCAACGGAATCAACCCAAACCACGCCAACGCCCCACCGGCAAGCATCAATACCGCAATTTTTGGCCCTATTATAAAGCCAACCCCCAGCAATGCCGGATAACTGTCGAAACCAAACTGTCCCTTACGGAGAAACGGGATCGCAAACGAGGGAGTTTCAGACCAGAGCCCTAAGACATTAACGTCCATCATAATTTTATAAACCGCTCCCAAGCCAAGTGCCTTGAAGACGATTTTAACTTTCGAGCCCCCTTCTTCACCGGCAATAAGTACTTCAGCGCATCCTGTTCCTTCTGGATACGGCAATGCACCGTGTTCCCTGACGATCAAGTAGTTACGTAAGGGGATCATCAGCAAAAGCCCCAAAACACCACCCAAACAGGTGACCGCGAAGATTGTACCCAGTGACGGCACCATACCCATTAGAATGAGCGCAGGAACTGTAAAGATCAATCCGGCGGCAATGGATTCCCCCGCAGACCCGATAGTCTGCACCATATTGTTTTCCAAAATGGTGCCATTTTTAAAAAACGTGCGCAGAATGCCCATTGAGATAACAGAGACCGGTATTGAAGCGGTCACCGTCATGCCTACTTTTAAACCAAGGTATACATTCGCCGCGGCAAAAACTACCCCAAGTATTGCGCCCAATACGATAGCACGAAGCGTGAATTCGCCCATCTCGGTAGTCGCCGAAACATAAGGTTTGTAGTTTCTGCCATCCATCACCTTATAGGCGTCAGGGCTTAACCCTTTTGACTGCCCGGTGGGTTGTTGTTCTGTTTTTTTGTGTGACAAGTGTATTGCCTCGCTTGTGTTGGTTGTAGGGAACTACTGATAACTCAATATAATAATTCAGAACCACTGTTACAAGTTGATTCATACTGTATGCTATAATCACAACAGACAAACACTCATTATCCGCAATCACGTCGCTTTTTTTTCTTCAGAACGGGTATCTTGACATAGATCAACTTACTTTAAACGGAAAATCGTATTATATTGTAGAAGTGATAGCAGAACCAATCCCTCCCTCTGTCTGCTATCCAACAAAATACTAAGCACTTGGTACCTTTAGTCATCGTACCTGTTGTTTGCTCAACTGACTGTTTTTCCTTGCAGGAGTAACGATGCGCACTGCGAAATCAGGGAAACTACATTCCCTTCTCGTCCTTTGGCTTCTTTGTGTAGTACCCTTTTCATTCGCCGCATCTCTGTCGCCTACCAGCACAGAATCGGCAATTGCTACCGATTTGCTGTATGACACCCCCTCTTCATCAGCTATACGGTTTGAAATGCGGCAACTGGATCGCCAGGCGGTCACACAGAATGGGCAACTCTCCACCAGCTATTCCTACGCAGGTGAGGTTCCCATCGGTGTGAACAACCGTCCCGACTTCCCGGTTGTAATCCGCTATGTTCTGATCCCCCCTCAATCCGGTGTGGAAGTAAAAATCACCTCCCTCAACCGTCGCATTGAACGGGATTCAAGAGTTTCCCTTTTCACATCGGATGAAACTGCCGACCGACCTGCTATCCCTCGCGATAACGGTGTCGTTGAATCTCTCGACGGCTTTTGGCCCCCCGAAATCGTCTTTACCGGGAAGCCTGCTATTATGCGCGGCTACCGGATGATCCCCGTATTCTTCAATCCCTTGCGCTACAATAGCCAAACCTCCGAGCTTGAGATTATAGAAGATATAGAGATCGAGCTGGATTACACTTCCGATATGAACCGTGTCAATCTGGTTGAGAACCCACAGCGAAAAAGACCCTCGCGAGCTGTTGAAACTATGCTGAGTGATTTGGTTATCAACCCGCCGGAACCTTCACGGGACGAATCTCCCGGCGGTTCTATAGCCTATGTGCTCGGTACCGGTGCCGGTGGCGGTGGATGGAATCCCTCGCCCAACTGGGATGCCGCACTCGAAGCCCTGACCCCCTTGATTGAATGGCGCAGGCGTATGGGCTGGACGGTGAAAACTATCCAACTGACCAACACAAACGTGCGGAAGTTAGATGAAGTAAAATTAGCCATTAAAAACGCGTATGACACGTGGGAAATTCCACCGGAATACATAGTTATTTGCGGAGATGTCCCGAACGACTGGAATAAAAAAGCATATGGCATCGCCTACAAAAATCTGGGGAGTAACCTCAACTATACTTATGAATCCGATTATGATTACGGCCTACTCGAAGGAGATGATATCTTACCCGAAGCCGCTGTAGGCAGGCTGGCTGTCAAGGATGTCGCCACACTTCAGACAATGGTTGCTAAGGCTGTTGCATACGAAAGCGATCCGTTTATCCCTGTTGATGCCAAAGCCGGATGGCAGAAGCGGGCTCTGACACTCTCCGCTGACTATAGAAGCGGTGTCTCCACCAATGATCTTGTCTACTGGACTAAGGATCTACTTTTGAAAAAGGGGTATAATCAAGTTGACGAACTGACTTGGAACGACGGCGACAAACAACCAAGCGTTGTGGCATCAGTCAACAATACGATGGCTAACGGTATCGGCTTTATGCTGTTCCGCGGGCATCTCTATATGGGCGACTATAACTACGATGACATCGCCAAGATTACCAGCGGCAAGATGCTTCCCTATATGCTGATAGTCACCTGTAATACCGGTGATTATGCGGAGCCGGAGCAGGAAGACAAGGCGTTCAGCGAAAAATTCACAACCGTTGCACAAGGAGCTATCGGGGCAGTAGGAACGGGAGGCTCAACCCATACCGCATATAACAACGTATTTTGCGCAGGTGCGATTGATGGGCTGTACAATCAAGGGATTATGACGCAAGGATGGGTGACCAACCGGGGTAAGATTGAACTTCATCGTAACTTTTCCGGGCGTGGTGATATCGCTATGGAAGAATCACGCAATTACGAGGCGTGGTACTGCCATTCGTTCATTCTGAACTTGATGGGAGATCCTGCCGTTACACTGTTCACGGATGTCCCCAAAGCTTTGAAAGTATCCCAGCCGGGGCTTAGAGACGGCGATCAACGGTATGTTGTCAAAGTTACCGATGCCAACGACAACCCTGTCACAAACGCTCAGGTCTGCCTCTACCGTGCAACTACCGGTGTGCAATTGATCCAGAAGACCGACAACGCCGGTGAAGCACTTTTCACCTTTGACCCCGGTTTTCTCAAGAATGTCAACAAGTATAACCTAACCGTCACCGGTACTAACCTCAAACCGTATCTGACAGATGTTTCGGTAGCTACTGCCCAGTATTTCTACGCCGCTGCGGCGGTTGCAATAGATGATGACGCAAACGGTGCCAGCAAAGGAAACAACGATAAAATAGCCAATCCTGCGGAACGACTTGAGTTGACAACGACCTTAAAAAACTTGGGAACAGCCGCCGCTCAAGGTGCAATGACCATTACAGCAGTCCCACACCCCGGTTCAGAGCGGTATATCACCATCGTTCAAGGTCAAGCCAACCTCGATGCCGGTCCTGCCGTCGGTGCGACAGCTAACTGCCTGTTTGTGGTGGATGTTCTGCCCCATTGCCCCGGTGGATTTAGCCCCACCTTGGATATCACTGCCCAAGTCGGTGATACTAAGTGGGTTAGCTCCATTCCTTTTGCTGTCAAGGGTGCTAAGCTCGATTTCAATGTATTCGAATGGAACGGAAATGCCAAGTTAGTGCGAAACGGCGCGGTGGATATTAAGGTTGAGCTCGCGAATACAGGCACACTCGCCTCCCCGGAAATGAAGGCAAGGTTAATCAGCTTCTCCCCACGCATTACGGTAGTTGATACTACGATAACCTACCCGTCCATCCGGGCATTAGAGTCCAAATCCGGAGCGGCATTCTGGAAAATCAAAGCCGACCAGTTCTATATCAACGGTTCAGTCGCACCTCTTGGCCTGGTTGTTTCCGCAGACAACGGTTTGGCAGACACTATTCGTATCAACGGCATCTTTGGTGCTCCCGGAGATGGCGAACCGTTTGGTCCCGATCTGTACGGCTACATCTGCTTGGATAACAGTGATGATAGTTGGGATTTTGCTCCTGAGTACGACTGGATAGAAATCAATCAGGTTGGAGCCAATACCGGTCTGGAAGATCCCGGCAATGGTGGCGGCGGTGAAGAAGAAGATGCGGGCGGTGGCGATGTGTCCAAACTGGTCAACCTCCCGTTTGAGTTCCAGTACTATGGAGTGAAATATAACAAAATCACCGTCTGCTCAAACGGTTGGGCATCGTTGGGAGATAACAGCCGCCTGACGACCAGCCGCAACCACTCCATCCCGCACGGCTTCAACATCGCCTCAATGCTTGCCCCGTTCTGGGATGATCTGACCACCAATGACGGCGGAAAGATACTGACCTATCATGATGAAGGGGCGAACCTCTTCGTGATACAGTGGGATAATGTCAAACGGTTAGTCCCCGGCGGAAACGGTTCAGCGGAAACATTCCAAATTGTCCTGTACGATCCCCGCTTCTACCGTAGCCCCACCGGTGACGGAGATGTAAAATTCCAGTACAAGACTATCGTGGATGAAGCCGTCTGTTATGCTTGGGATATCCCCTATTCCACTGTCGGTGTTGTCAGCCCTGATTACGATGACGGGCTTCAATACAGCAACTGGCATGAGCTTGCTCCCGGCGCAAAAGGGCTTGCCGATGGCAGGGCGATCCTCTTTACCACAATGCGTAAAACCGAAGTGGGCATTGTAATGGGTCAAGTAACAGATGCCTCCACCGGAGAAGGGCTTGCCGATGTGCAAATCACCACGAATTTCGGCAACGCGGTCAAAACCGACTCCACCGGAAAGTATATCATATCGGACGCAATGATTACCGGGTTACCCTACGAGATCACAGCAGGGGTAGAGTTCTACAACGACTCAACCCTCACCGGTATTGATGTCGTTATCGAGGACACTGTTTTTGTCAACTTCGGCTTATTGCATCCCCAGTTTGATATTGATGGCGAGGTGCTTGTCAACGATTCATTGAAGTTCCCTGATGAAGAATTCAAGACAACAGAATTCAAATTGTCTAACGGTGGCAACGGTTTGCTCACCTTTAGCAGTACCCTCGATTTCGGATTTGATGCTCCCGAAAGGGACAAGCCGTTTGGTAAACTGTTCGAGTTTGACGTCACTAATGCGCCACTATTGAAATACAATATCAACGAGGATGGGGACACTACTAAGATTGATACCCTAACCATACTCGGCAACAAAGCAATTGGCGGTGTGGAGTGGGTTGACAGCCTGTTCTGGGTGACGGGTGGTGGCGATGAAAACGAGGGGCTTTCCGCAAAGATATACCGTTTCACCCGTGACGGAAGATGGATAGACAGCCTCACCCTCCCTTGGGTGGTCAATGAAGCGTTGTTGGACATCTACTATGACGGTACATATATCTACGGTGGATTCCAAGCGAAGAACGCACAGGGACAACGGTTAGACCCGTACATCTACAAGTTCACCCCCGATGGTAAGTTAGCCGATTCAATCGCCTACCCCGGCGAACGGGTGCTTGCACCACGTTGTATTGCCTATGACCCCATCGGCGAACTGTACTATGTAAGTTCCCGAACCGGTGCAATATATGTCACGGACAAACAGGGCAACCTGGTCAAAACCATTGAACTGACGTGGGATGGAATGGAGATAGCCAAATACGGACTCAGCTGGTATCCCGCCCAACCGGATAGCCTCAAACTTCTGATTTACGCTGTTAAGAACCAGAACGAATCATATCTGCTTGGGTATGACCCTGTCACGGAGAAGTTGACTCTTCTAAAAGATATGCTCGTATCGCAAGAGCGCGACAGAGCACTCGGTATCACCGTTTCTCCAACCTACGATGCCACGCGCTGGGTGCTGATAACGGCGGTTTCCAATGAATCCGATAGGGTAATCATCTGGGAGCTGGAACCGAATACCGAATGGTTGACATGGTCACCGGTTGATGGCGAGCTAAAACCGGGAGAGGATGTGGACTTGTCTATCACGGTTAAGGCAGGAGAGATGCCGTTTGGGGTGTACAAGGTTAAGATCAAGTACAGCTTCAATGCATCTCCGGGCGAGTTGGAGATTCCGGTCACACTGATTATATGGAATGAAGAGCATGATGTCCGTGAGGAACAGGCTACAACGCCGATTGTCTTCACTCTTGACCAGAACTACCCGAACCCGTTCAACCCGTCCACACGAATCGGTTTCTCCGTGCCACAGGCTGGCAATGTTCAGCTGGATATCTGGGATGCTAACGGTAGGTTGGTGCAAAATCTTGCCAACGGATGGCATTCAGCGGGCAGTTACGCGGTGAACTTCTCCGCAGAACAGCTCCCCGCGGGTATATACTTCTACCGCTTGTCCACCGTCCAACAGACAGTCACACGGAAGATGGTGTTACTCAGGTGACCTGTAGTTACTTGGTGTTAAAAGTTAAAAGTTGAAAGTTAAAAGTAAAGGCGAGACAGTGTCTCGCCTTTGCTTATTTCAGATTTCGGATTTCAGATTGCCTCTATGGTGAACACGGCTGTGGATCAAGCTATACACACAGCCGTTTAGCACGGAACAACCCTGATTACCTGATCAGTAACGCTTTACTCACAACAGTTGTCTCCCCCATCGTAAGCCTGACCAGATACACCCCCGTCGCCATCCCTTCCGCCTGCCATATAACGCTGTGCCTCCCCGCCGGTTGTACGCCGTCCGCCAACTGCGCCACTTCTCGCCCCGATAGATCGTACACCGTCAGGCTCACCATACCTCCAATCGGAAGGTCGTAGGCTATCCGGGTGGAAGAGTTGAAGGGGTTGGGGTAAGAAGAGATTAAACTGATACTAATAGGCGGAATGACGTACTCACCCCTAACGGAAACTTTATGCGGGAAGTAGTATGCACCGATGTCTGCTCGCGTTCCGTCCGGATCAAGGGGGCTGTCCGGATCGCCCGCATCTATACAGGGGGAATCGGCGAGAAGATTAAAATCTGCTGAATCTACGGAAACGAAAAGTGGATTTAAGAAAAGATTAGTCGAGTCCATGTCGAAGGTCGAGTATTGATCCCAATATAATCGAGAGAACCCATAGATTGTATTATTGTTAAAGACAGGGGGTACCGCGCTGAAGCCCTTATAAAATGTTGTCCCTTGGCTTTCACACAGGAAGATGTTGTTCTGTATTATACTACTCGTATTGTTGGCACTATTCTCTATTGCAATTGGTCTGCCATAAGGTTTATAGAAACAGAAGGTATTATTCAAGAGTAAAATCATATCCATACGGCACAGATCAATGGATAACGTAACCAAAGATCGTGTTATACTCACTGTTGAAGAATGGGCAAAATTGGTATTAATCTCCAATTGTTCGTACTCGTCACCATTGGGGTAAAGGGAATTGAACTCGCAACTATCGGCAGTGATCGGACCATTGCCCCATAATCTTGAATTTCCCCATATCCTACACTTAAAAAGATCAATTTTCCCGTCCGAACTGGCATCAAAACCATTAGTGATTGTGCAGTTACGTACTGCAATTCCCGCTTCAAACCCATTGACGTTGAAGAAATCAATGACACTCGAGTCCATCTCCAGATCTGCAGTCCCAAATACCGCCTTTGTCGATTGTAAATGAGTAATCTTGCTTGGAATGTAATCGAGGTAAATGGTTCTTTCCGCGTAGCAGTTTTTTAGTATGCCACCCAGATTCACATACGGGGAGCTTGTTGAGTCACCGGAAAATAGAAACCGGCAGTTTATGTAATTAGAGTACCGGACATCAATACCATCATAGAAGACGCAGTTTTCGGCGTTCAACCCACTTTCAATAGCGATTATCTGTCGGTGTACAGTTGAGTTGGTGATGTTCAGTGCCGATGATACGACATTCAGAATGACAGGATTTCCCAATAGGGTACTATTCTCAACCGTAATCCTACTTCCTCTACAACTGGTGCTTCCCCCTACTGTCCTGCCACCAAGTGCTTTGCTTTTGCCGGTGATGATACTATGTCGAATTGATAGGAGTATGTTGTTGTAAAGAGTGATACCTTCAAGAGCACCGGTATAAACACAATAGTCAAATTCGTGCTGTTGAGAAACCCCTGCGAGTGATATCCCCCTCCATGTTGAATCGTCAAAGCAAGAGCTGAATCGAATTGTATCTTTCTCTGCTCCTATTGCTACAATCCTGCCAAATACCCACATCCCCACATTTGTACCGAAGAAGATTTCCACGCCTGGACGTATCTTCAGCTCCTTTCCTTCGTTCACCCAAGTAGAATCTGTCACGTAGTATGGACTCCCCGCAGTTTTCCATTCGCCCGAAACCGAGCCGGAGATGAATGTTTCGCAGAATACCGGAGTTGAATAGAGTAAAAACAAGGAGACCACAATCAATAACATTCCCTTGGACCCTGCTACCCGTGCTATAGGTTGACTCATCGTTTCTCTCATTTTAACAGCACAACCTTTCGAACTGTTGTTATGTCCTTATTAGACAATTTGACCAGATACACCCCCGCCGGAACGTTCCCCGCCTCCCACACCGCACTATGCCTCCCCGCTGGCATGTCACCCTCCACCAGCCACGCCACTTCCCGCCCCGACAGGTCGTAGACTGTCAGGCTCACCATGCCTCCCGCCGGAAGGTCGTAGGCTATCCGGGTGGAGGAGTTGAAGGGGTTGGGGTAGGGTGTATGTAGTGTCAAATCATCCGGTACAAAGGGATGATGTAACTCCGAAGGCGTGCCGGTGAAGTGACCATTTGCATCCAGCATGGCAAGGAATAACTCCTGCCGCTGATCATTGCGGATATCAACTGTCCCGGCAAGGGTGAACCCGCTCTCAGTCAGCATTATTTGGCATACCGTGCTGGATAGGAATTCAGGGAAGTCCTCCTCCCTTTTGACGGAAACCCCATCCTCGGAATACTTTTCGATAAACATTCCCCCCTGGGGAGTACTACCGACAACATAGAGGTTGTTTTCTTTATCGCATGCCAAACCGTTGACAGCAGGATCGGGAACACCCAATGAGTAGCGCCTAAACCAAAGGGTATCTCCGAGGGAGTCCAGCCGCATAATGTCATAGCTCCAAGTCCGGGCCACTGCTCCATAATACCCACCCGTCCGATCCTTCGTAATTCTGGAACAACCCCTATTTAACCTTCGTTTATAATTGCCTTGCGAATCTAACTCGTATGTCCAGAGTGAGGCAAGAATATAGCCGTTTTCGTGGTTTTGTGTCAGACCGTTAATGGTAAAATTCATAGGATACTTATTTATGGTATCGCTGAATTCCCTGCTCCATAATGTGTCGCCGATGGCGTTAAGCCTTAACAGAACAGTATGCCACCTGTCCTGATCCGCATTATAGACATCAACCGCAGAAGAGTAACCATAATCATTGTTTTTGATAATTATGGCATTCCCTCGCTTCAACATATAGTTGACATAGTTTGTGTTTAAACTGATTAGACGATTAGACAGGATAGCACCTTTACTATCCAAAACAGAAACGTACATCTCTGTGTGTCCCGGAAGGTTTGCATGGAAAAAGTCA
>Ga0172380_10009434_pt1 | contig 10398 bp, 8 predicted proteins | sample Leawe162metaG_FD_119747 | JGI IMG/M metagenome (GOLD analysis project Ga0172380, IMG submission 119747) | Leachate microbial communities from a municipal landfill in Southern Ontario, Canada - Leachate well 162 metaG | ecosystem: Engineered > Solid waste > Landfill > Unclassified | place...
TCGCTCTCTACACTCGCACCAAGCGCCGCGTGGCGGGAAAAGAAGTGACCAAGGCGCAGTTGCTCGCATCCCTCAAAAACGGGGGATCACAAATCGTAGTTGGTACGCACGCACTCCTCACACAGGAAGTACTTTTTGATCGCCTGGGACTCATTGTGGTAGACGAACAGCACCGCTTTGGCGTGCGCCAGCGCCAGGCGCTGAAAGATAAGCAGGGAGATGCTGATGGCATTCCGCACTTGCTCTCCATGACCGCTACGCCTATTCCGCGTTCCCTTGCGCTTGTTTTGTACGGAGACCTCGATAGATCCATTTTGAACGAATATCCAGCTGGCAGAAAACCCATTTTGACGCAGGTGGTCGAACTCGGCCGAGAAGAAACCGTCTACGAACAGATGCGCATGGAAATGGATACTGGCCGGCAGGTGTTTGTGGTCTGTCCTTTGATTGAAGAATCTGACGCGCTCGGTGTGAATTCTGTGCATGAAGTGTATAAAGAATTCGTTACCGGAGCTTTTAAGGGTTACCGCGTCTCCATGCTCCACGGCCGCATGAAGACTAAGGAGAAGGATGATGTCATGCGCGCTTTTGCAAGTGGGGAAGCCGACATGTTGATTTCAACTACGGTGGTGGAAGTGGGAGTAGACGTTCCAAACGCCACAGTGATGTACGTGGAAGGCGCCGAGCGTTTCGGACTCGCACAGCTTCATCAGCTGCGCGGACGTGTGGGTCGCGGCGAACACCAGAGCCATTGTTTCTTGCACCCATCCGGTATTTTGGGCGAGGTCGCTCGCGAACGCTTGAAGGCGATTGAAGACAGCCAAGATGGGTTCGATCTGGCTGAAAAAGACTTGCAGCTCCGCGGTCCAGGTAGCGTCTTTGGCACCAGCCAATCCGGATTTGAACAGTTCAAGCTCGGCACCATGCAGGACATTGACCTCATGAGCCACGCCAAGAACTTCTCCAAAGATTTACTTGATGAGAGCCCTGACCTTGAGAGATACCCTAAGCTCCGTGAACGTCTGGTCAGTTACGTGAATGAAGTGCACTTTGAATAATCACGGTGCGTTATGAGGTTGAAGCTACGTGATGCAAACAGCAAGATCATTGTCGGCAGTTCGGTCGTCGTACTCGCCAATATGCTCTTCGGTATTCCATTGCTGGGCATCATCGCATTTGGTATTTGGTCAGTCGCCGCAGTTCTCCGAATTTCCCGATCCCGACCGCTCCTCTTTGGAGCGGTCGGATTGTTTTCGGCTTTGTCGCTGCTTTCGGTTGCGGGGTACCTCCTATTCCCGTTTTCGGGTCTGCTCGTAGCAGGTATCTTTGCTGTACTCTCCATGGGTATCTTGTCACTGCCGTTCGATCCAAGACCGTTCTCGCTGCCCGCTTTTCGCCGTCCTACTGAGCTTAAAATATTCATTCTGTTATTCCAGGCAATCCTGCTCACCTTTCTGGTGCTTATCAGAACCGACGGGCCATTGGTGAGTCCTTGGATGATTTTGCCGGGGATGGGATTTTTCTGTTTCTGTGCATCCGTTTTTTGCATTGTTTATCTTCAGCAATCGGAGCGATCGTATTTTTTCACCATCACGCAGGTCTTCCTCGCCGTTGGCGTTTCCGCGATCGTCTTTGGTGTGGGGTTTGGGTTTGATCCCTTTATCCATAGGGCGGCAGAGGAGGCTCTGATCACCACAGGGCACATTCTTCCAGCGAGCATTCTCTACAGCGGGCAGTATGCGCTCATCGGCAGTCTCCACTACCTAACCGGACTGCCCGTTCGATTGATTGATATCTGGCTTCTGCCGATTTTGACGAGTCTTTTTCTCCCGGCCGCGGCGTACATTGGCCTCCGCGACGGCTGGAAGGTGCGAGAGGAGGTGGCACGGATGGGTTGGGTTACGGCTTTCTTTTTACCCTTCGCGCTTTTTACGTTCACGGTGCCCTTTGCTTTTACGTACGTAGGGTTCGTTGCACTTCTGTTTCTCTTTCCTCTCGTGAAAGAACGCTCGTGGGCGCTCATCCTCTTGTTTTTTACGCTCATCCTCATTTTCTTTCACCCGCTTCTTGCGGTCCCGAGTTTTATTTTCATCGTTTCGACGGCACTGTATTATCGTTTGCCTAATCCAGGTGCGAAGTTTTTGGTGCTCTCTCTCCTCACTCTGGGAGTTGCCCTTGCAGTTCCGGCGCTTCTTTTCCTCTATCAGCGAGGAACGGGGGTGGCGGTTGATTTTTACTTCTTGCTTGATAACCTTTTTACTTTTCTTTCGCTCTTCGCCAACCCTTTTTCTTCTTACGATCCGAACATTCTCTGGACCTATAACCTCCATTACGCTTTCCGTTATTGGCAGCCGATCGTCCTTTTGTTTCTTTCGATCCCTGCATTCTTTGCGCTCAAGCGCAATCGGAGTGAAGGCAGATTATTGCTCGCGTTCATGCTCGGAATGTTCTTTCTCATGTATGGCGTAAGTACGCTGTTCGTTTACAAAAATATTATTGATCACGAACAAATGGAGTTTGCGCTAAGACTGCTCCAAGCTTTTTATCTCATTCCCATTCCGCTTATCGCGCTATTCCTTGATCGAATCTACGAGGGCAGGATTGCGAGGTACGTGACGCTTGGAGCGCTCGCCCTGCTAGCTACCTCATCCTGGTACTTCAGCTATCCGCAGTACAACGCCAAGTATCCGTCCTATTCTCCAAGTGTGAGCGCGGATGATATTGCTGTCGTGCATTTTATGGATGAGCGGAGCGCGGGGGAGCCGTACCTCGTGTTGTCCCACCAAATGACAAGCGCGGCAGCTTTGCAAGAGTATGGTTTTTATCGCTATTACAAGCTCAAAGGAGAGAACACCCTATGGTATGCTATTCCTACGGGAGGGCCGCTTTACAGCTACTATCTTAGCCTCATCACTACAGGGGATAGGGCGCCTTTGCAGGGGCTCATGGAAGAGACCGGTACAGCGAAGATTTTTCTAGCCATGCCATCCTACTGGAATTGGAGCCAAGAACTTTTAGACAAGCTCGCGGATGGTGCGGACAGAGTAACGAGAATGAATAAAGAGATAACCATTTACGAATTTGATCGGTATGAAAATGCAGACAAAGACCGCGACGAGCGTTAAGACGAACGCCACCGTCCGCACCGCCGTAACCGTAGCGCTTGGAGGAGTACTGCTCGTGGCCGCCGGATTCGTCATTGCGGGCCTTCTCACAAAAGCGCAGGTGAAGTACGCCAAATCGCATTATCCGTATCAGACATTGGGCTACACTCCTGGGTATACACAAGGTTATATTCCGGGAGCCATTCCAGGCTACAGCGTTCCTGGGTACATTCACGGGTACGGCACCTTTCAGAGGCTGACCACGCCGCAGTTCATGAAAGAGCGCATGCGCTGGGTAGTCCGCTTTATTACGGGAAGATTGTAGAACAGTAAATATAAAGTCGGCACCTTCTTTGACGAAGGGCCGATTTTTTGTTAGTATGTTCGGTCGTAACCCTAACCCGGAAGTGCAAAAATGCGACGTTTCACTGTTTGTTTGTTTCTGCTGACCAGCTGCGACTACGACGTTCAGAAGTACAGCGTCTCGTACTCCACGGACTCCGCTGAAAAGAAGGAGGCCGTAGCGGGGGTTCACGAGGTTCCGCGGAGCAATGTCGAGCGCGTCGTGGATGAGGTAAAAGAGTGTCCCAGTCCAGTTGTCGACAAGGCTCTCATGGAACGGACGTTCCGTGCGATGGCCTTGCGTGCCAACAGGGGCAAGTTCATCTACTGGAGCGCGGAGTACGGCAACGATGACAAGAATCCTGCCAACGCCTACGCGGTCTACGTCTACAAGGGGACGCGTTATACCTTTTGGCATCGTCCTTCCCACGAAATCAGTCCCGGCCTCACGATGGAAGGGATGACCTCCGTTTGGGAGCGCCCGAACGGATCTAGGGGTCAGGAGAATATCGATTGGTACGGAGATACCGGGATCGACGGATGCGTCAATTCCGGTAGCGGAGACAAGTCGCGCTACGGCGCTGACGAGCACTCCGTGAGGTGGAACGAGGGGTTCTCGCACCGTCCCGACGAGGGCCTCGTGTATCACTATGAATGGCAGGAGAAATACGGCCGCGCCCTCCAGGGTCTCGCGAAGACCCTCGGCGTGAAATAGTCAGCATCTACAACTCAACCGTCCACCACGAGCCGTCCGCTGGCTCACCTCGGTGGGCGGTTTCGTGTTTTATTCTGTCATCCTGACCCCGAACGCAGGTGAGGGGAAAGGATCTCCGCGGAGATCCCTCCTGTCGTCGGGATGACAAAAGGGAGTCGGCGCTATTTAAGTAACTGTTTGACGTGTTTTATCTCCTTTGGGCTCATAAACGTCTTCATGCCTAATCGTTCGGCTTCTTTTGTGCGGCGTTCTAAGAAGGGAACTGATCGAACTTCGCCACCAAGCCCAAGCTCGCCAATGATCACGGCGTCAGCAGGATACGTAATATCGTTGATTGCCGAGATGACTGCCGCCGCGACTGCCAGGTCAGCAGCGTGTTCGTCAATCTTGATTCCGCCTACTACGTTTACAAAAACATCCTTGTCATACACTTTTACTCCGGCCTGTTTGCTCACAATCGCAAGCAACATCTGCAGTCGATTAGCATCGTAGCCAGACGTGCGACGAACAGGATTTGGGAAGAAACTTTTTTCCACGAGCGCCTGAATTTCCACGAGGAACGGTCGAGACCCTTCCATGATGCAGGCTACGACCGATCCTGGTCCCGGCACACGCTCTTTGAGGAATCTCGCCGAGGGATTGTCGACCGCTATGAGACCCTTCTCTGTCATTTCGAACACACCAATTTCTTCGGTGCTTCCAAAGCGATGTTTCTCCGCGCGGAGTAAGCGGTAGGCAGAATCGGGATCGCCTTCGAGCGTTAAGACGGTGTCCACTAGGTGCTCAAGCGTTTTAGGCCCGGCCACGGTTCCTTCTTTCGTCACCTGGCCGATGATGAGCACGGGAATATTCGAAGCTTTGGCAAAACCGATAAGTTCTGCGGTTGCGGCTCTGACCGCAGTCGGAGTTCCGGGATAAGAATCTACTTCACCCACCATCATGGTCTGAATAGAATCCACAATGACCATGGAGGGCTTGAGTGCCGTAGCGGAGGCAATGATGCCGCCTACGTCCACGGAGTTTGAAAAGGAAATAGACTTCGGATCAATTCCCAAGCGTTCAAAACGCAAAAGTACTTGACCTTCGGATTCTTCGCCTGAAGCATAATAAGCGCCGATCGCTCCTTTGCCTTCGGTGAACCCCTCCCGTCCTCCCCCTACCGGGGGAGGCGGAACTTGCTGACTGACGTGTTCCACCCCTCCGGATACGGAGGGGCTGGGGGAGGCGAGAAACGAGGCGGCTAGCTGTGCGACAAGCGTGGACTTACCAATCCCCGGTTCGCCCGCGAGAAGTGTGACGGAGCCCGGAACAATTCCACCGCCAAGCACGCGATCAAGCTCGGAAATACCCGTGGCCTTATGACTGACTTTAGCTGCTGAAGCGTCGCTCAGCTTTAAAACCGGTGCTGGCTTAGCGTTTTTCCCGCCGGTGACCGCCTTCACTTCAGCCGCACCCTCCTCCACAAGCGTGCCCCATTTTCCGCACTCCACGCAGCGTCCGGACCATTTTAGCTGCTGGGTATCGCAATGTGTGCAGATAAACATAGGGAATTTCTATTCAAGGCAGGCCAGGATGTTCCCACCGCTATTCATACTGATGTGGACATGCGGATTTGTAGTGTTTCCAGACTGGGTAATGGGTTGGCAGGTACAGCTTGGATTGTTTGTATACGGATCATCGCAAGGCGTCCCGCTCACGTTGCACTGGGTTACCCAGCCATCCGGAACCGTTCCTCCACCTGTACAGCATCTTCCGCCCACATGTCCAATAACATCCCCCTGCTTCACGCTTCCTTCTGCCATCTGTCCGGTCTTCCCTAGAAAATCTTTCGCGTGACAGATGGTAATCTTTCCGCCGCTCCCGGAGAGATAAATGCGATTTCCGCATAAGTTATCCGTGTTTGTCTGTTTGGCGTAGGCAACCGTTCCGTCAAACGGAGCGAGGACTTCCGTGCCCCAACCTGCGGCCCAGTCCATAGCGTGAACCTTTTCCCACTCCCCATTCACGCCACGGTCATACCAGTGATGCTTTCCGAGGTTTGGCAGTTTTCCGGTCGGGGACGCAATACCCTGGGTCATTTGGCAGGCTTTTGCACTTTTCGCTGCGGCAATGATTTCCTTATAAGGAGTAGGGATATCCTTGACGGAACTTCCAGAAGGCGTAAAGCCTTCACCTTCATTGCCAGCCGTTTGTTCAGAGAGCAATTTTTCCGGAATGGATTTGAAGCTCAGGCTGCTAAATACCACGGTTTTTGGATCAATAAAGAAGGCGATATCAAATGCAAGAAAGAGGAGGACAAGCCCGATGATAGCGTTCGTGATTCGCTCCTTGCCCTGGGATACGGCTTTTGAGTTTCCACGTGCGGTGGCGTATTGCACACCACCAATCATGAGCATGACTACCGCTATGATCGCCCCAGCACCTAAGAGATAGCGGTAGATTGCCGTGATATAGATGCCAAGGAGATTGCTTGTTACATTGCCGGTCGCGGGATTGACCTCTACGGAGCCGGTAAAATCAAGTCCTGGAATCTGGACATTGAGGTTCGGGATCATGGGATTTTTTTGGGGCACAGCGGTTTCATCCGTGACCGCGTCTTTTTTTTCCACGAGCAGTCCATCTCCGCCGTCCGGAATAAAGAGTGTTCCTGCGGAATTTTTGCACTGAAATTTGAACGTGGCGCCATCAAGCGCCGCCGGATCTGCTACCGCAAGACACCTCTGTTTGCACTCCGCCACAGTGGTGGAGTCTTTAAGATCATCCAGGGCAAAGCCGATAGTTTCCCCGCTGTCATATTTTCCGCCGCAGTAACAGGAATACGTATTTAGGCAGGCGCTGTCAGAGACGGCCAAAACCGGAGCTGCCGGAAGAACGCCCGTGAAAAGAAGGCAGAGTGCTATGAAGGAGAGGAGGAAAGCTTTTTTCACAGGCCGGCAATAATTGCTTCAATTCGTTTTCCAAGGTCCGCAGTAGTCATATTTCCGCTGTAACGTTCGCCGTTGATGAAGAGGGTAGGAGTGGCGGTGATGCCAAGCGCCGCGCCCTCCTCAAAACCGCGCTCTACGAGCGCTAGGGTTTCTTGGTTTGTGGCGCATCGGGAGAAGGCGCTTTCCTTAAGACCGAGACTCGTGGCAATCTGGGTATAGAGATCAGCTCCGAGCGCGGTTTGATTTCCCATGAGCATGTTGTGGTATTCCCAGAATTTGTTTTGTTTGCCAGCACAGCGCGCGGCTACTGCAGCGTTAATTGCTTCCGGGTGCGCTGAAGAGTTTGGCATGTCTTTCCAGACAATCCTGAGCTTATCCTTGTAGGTGGCGCTGAGGTCTTGGAGAGCGCTGTCCACGCGGGAGCACGCGGGGCAAGCGTAGTCCCCGTAATCCACAATAGTCACGGGAGCATCCGCGGGGCCCACGCTTGGATCTGCAATGGTAATAAGCGGCGTGGTGATAGCTGTATCATCCGTAAAAGTGATGCTATTTTTTACTTGAACGGAAAAAACGAAAAAGAGAAAAATAATAGCCGTGATTGCGCAGAGGATAGCAAGGGTAGTCCAAAAATAGCGCATATTATTTGAGCCGCAAATAGTTGAGGCGTCCTACGGCGTCCGTGTAATAGAGCGTGTTTTGTCCTTCATCTACCTTGAGGTCGAACATTTGCGTGGTCACCGCGGGAATAGCGGCAAGATTTACCCGCAGTGACGGCAGCTCAATTTTATAGAGATTGTCCGGCGCGGTAATAAGCTCCTTTGCTGATCCGCCGCCTGGTGGCATGCTTGTAGGTACGGCGCAATACGCCGTAGTGACGGAAGCGAACGTGCATTTTTCTGCTAGTGTTCGGAGCGGAATGGATTTGCGGGTAGCCGTTTTTCTATCCCCATCTCTGTCTGCGTACCAGAGGGTGGCCGTATAGTCCGCTCCGGCATCTGCTACGGAATAGATGAGGTTATTGGAGTCTGGTGCCCATACCGCCTGAAAGTCCGTGCCGGTAACAAGAAGCACTCCGTTTGCCTTGCCATTTGCGTCCAAGAGATACATTTCTTGCTGCCCAAAGGTGCTGCCCGCCGCTCCCGTTCTTGAGAAGCCAAGAATCGTCCCGTCCGGCGACGAGTTTACGTCTACTAAATTGTCGTTGTCCCCAAGTGCTGCTACCACCCTCGTGCTTGAGCCGTCGGTTGCGGTAACAATGAGCGCGCGCGCTGAAGGATCGTCAGCAATACTTTTTGTGGCAATTTGCCCGCCATCATTTGAAAAAGAAAAATCTTCCCAGTGCGAAGGCATGCTCGTTTGTTTGTTGGCGGCAAAATCATAGGCAATGTTGCTGCCATCAGGAAATTCAAGCACCGCTTCTTTGGCGCCCGGAGAAAGCGTGATGAACTCCGCGCTTGAAAATTGTGCCTGAGAAAGAAGTACGGCATTGCCATTTTTATCAATGGTATAAAAATGCCCGTCCCCTGGGTCATAGTACGCCACGGTGCCGTTTGCGGTGACGGTGGGTGCTGCAATGGCGGACGTGGTCAGCGTAAACGTGGAGGTTGTTCCACCGTTTGCAATAGGCGAGCTTGGAAGCGATCCTGTTCCTCCTGGCGTGGTGCCTCCTCCGCCCGTACTCCCGCCCGTGCTTCCGCCTGAAGAGGGGAGCGAGCCGCCATTTCCTGCGGTATCAGATGGCGGGGGCACAGGCGTGACCGCGGGTTTGTTTGCAAAAAAGAGGAAATAGAGTCCAAACCCGATTGCTCCGGCAACAAGGAAAAGAACTACAATCCTCAGAATCATTTTTGCGCGTTCGGAAAGTTCAGGCATAGGGTTAGGGGCTGATGGGTACGACTGATGCGATGATGAGAATCGGGACTGCGGCTATGAGCACGATCATCATGACAATACAGGTGAGAGCGAAGGTTGCGAGGAGTATTTCCCCGAGAAACCAGGCAAAGTCTCCGGCTTCCCGCAGCGGGTGATAGGGCGGGAAAAGCATGTAGAGAAGCTTATTCCTCATGATCTTTGGCAGGTCTTTGGGGGATCCTATTTCCGCCGCCGTTGGTTCCGTGGGCATGAAGATCATGGTAACGCCGCGGGCCATGTCATAGCAGAAGGCCAGGGCACCGGCTACGAAAAAGTCTAAGCCGAACCCCGCTGCATCTCCCGCTGTGGTTCCGTGGCCTAAGAACTTTGCTATCCAGCGGTTCCCCTGACGTTTAAGCTCCTCTATCGCAGCTTTGTTCACAGCCTTCATTTTTTGGTCTGCAATCTGATTCAACTGTCCGCGGACACCGCCTAACTGTCCCACGGAACGCGACTGGCTTTCTTGTCTGACCGCTTCTTCCTCCAGGGCAATCCGCTCTTGCTCCGCGTCAAACTCTTCCCGGACTTCCGGGCCAAAATTTTGCGGCAGAACGAGCGTATCTCGGTAGGTATTTTTTGCCATTTGTTCCTTGTGGAGGGCGTCTGCGTACGCTTCATCTTGCCTTTGCCCGGCATGAAAAAAATCTGACTCTACTTGAGTGTCTGCTACGGTTTGCTCGCCGTTTTCATTGTTGTTATTCGCAGCCGCGATTTGATTAAAACCAGAGGCGGCAGACGACGAAGTACGCCGGGCAATATTTTGGTTCCGGCGTAACATTGCTTGTGCGGCTCCCGGGTCAAAAGCTTGGGCCTGTGCGGCGCTCGCCATACAGGCACAAGTATACCATTATTTGATCTCAATTTCGCCCTTTTTGTTCGCGCGGAGCGTGTAGAAAGTATGCGGACGGCGGACGTGTTCCAGGAATTTATCTGCAAGCGGTTTTTCTATCTTTTCTTCTATGACGCGGCGGATGTCTCTCGCGCCAAACTTTGGGTTTACGGCGTTCGCAAGCGTGGAGAGAATATTTTCCGTAGTGGCGAGTTTTATGCCGCGTTTTTTGAGCCTGTCGGTGAGTTCGAGGAGCTCTTTCCGGGCGACTTTCTCCAGATCCTTCTTTTCGAGTCGCGAGAAGAGACAGATCTTATCGATTCGGTTTAACATTTCGGGTTTAAAGTGGTCTTCGAGAATAGGGCGGAGATCGCTCATGCTCGGCAGCGTATTTTCTCCAAAACCAAGCGCGCCGCGGTCGAATCTTTCTCGTCCGGCGTTTGTGGTCATGATGATAATGGCGTTTCTGAAATTGACGTTCGCGCCTGTTGCGTCAGAGAGCGTGCCTTCGTCGAGAATTTGGAGAAGCAAGTGATGAACATCACGGTGTGCCTTCTCAATCTCATCAAA
>Ga0172380_10009435_pt1 | contig 10398 bp, 8 predicted proteins | sample Leawe162metaG_FD_119747 | JGI IMG/M metagenome (GOLD analysis project Ga0172380, IMG submission 119747) | Leachate microbial communities from a municipal landfill in Southern Ontario, Canada - Leachate well 162 metaG | ecosystem: Engineered > Solid waste > Landfill > Unclassified | place...
AACTCATCTATCCTTAGCGGTGTTATTGGTTGTCCTGTTATTGCCATGATCGTTGTTATAAATGAAAGCCTAAATCTAAATAAATATTTTCAGCCCCTACAAAGTCTGTCGATTTTTGTACCATAATATAAAATTCAGTCCTATAAATTATCTTGGCCGTTGTAGTTTGATCGTTAAAATTATGCGTTACATTTTTTGCAAGCCCACCAATATCCAAGGGAGTCGTAAAAAAATCACCTTCAACGATACCTTTAATACTGACTTCCTCCCCCTCTATCATCCTTAAACACCTTTTGAACAAAACAGGGACATCATTGATCGTGCCATCTACCCATACGCCCTCGTAAGTGCCAAATAGGTTTAATATGGTGCTTAGGCTCAGGTTACCGTTAAGTTCGCTTTTCCCGCTTATCCTTGTTTCCGCATATTGCGCAACACCTTCCCCGTTGTGGTTTATCAATATAAGCCCGTTTGATATGCTTGAGGCGTTTTCCAAACAATATAACACATCAGTAGTTAGTATTTTGGTTTTATTTTCACGTTTTTTTTCCGCACCTATCCTTGTGGTCAACACATCAAATTTCATTGTGTTGAGATGGAAATCCTTATACCCGGAATTTATCTGGTCAAAGGTTATATTGGAATAAAGCGCAGATTCATTTTGCTTATAGTTGCGCATCGGTTGGGGTACATAATTTGAAACGTCTATAGACAATCCTTTTATGTCTAAATATAACGGGTGTTCAATGTGTAGGTTGTACGCAACATCAATCCACCAGAACAGCCCGCCGATGTCGTATATTTTAGTAAAAGACTTTAAATCATCAAACATGTTTTTCATCGAAATTTTTAATTCGTTGTCAGATGAATTATCGTCTATTGTGGTTTTTACTTCTTTTGTGTGCAGACAGGTTATGTTGTTTAAAAAGTTTCTATCAAGTGTTACATAATTTATCCCCGCTTTGCTATTATCGACAGGGAATATGGTAGGCATTTCATTTTCAAGGTCATTCCACAAAAAAGTAGAATAAACTTCTTTATCGGCATACACTGGATGGATGGCATTGAACATCATTTTTATCAATGCCTTTAATCCTATGCCTTTTTCATAAGTCTTACTGCTACCATCGACATACGCCCGGCGTGAAGAAAGGCTTGCTATGTAAGGGTTTCCCCAGTATTTTAATTGCCCTACCGTGTTGTTTATGTCATTTGTCCCCGTGTTTCCACCATAAAACTCCCAACTTGTACCGCCCTCAAATGGTGTCCTTACAAATTTACGCCCATTAACGGTATCTTTTAGCCCAGTATCGTACCATCCAATCCCCGGTGGATATACAGGTGTGTTTTCAGGTTCGTCTTGTGTATATGCCACTTGTCTTGTAAATTCACACGTTGCAAGGATACGCACATAATCAGTTGTAATCCATGCTAAAATACCCCCCCAAAGCCCTTCTCCACTGGTAATAGGGTCTTGCTCAACTTCATAAACCGTCAACTGTGATAACTCTGCTAAATAGTGTTCCGAATTAACATCGGTCAAAAAGCCCGTTATTATCGAACTTAACTGTAAATTGTTTTGTGCCACATCGTATAACCCGGTACTGCCCGAAACAGTGTCAGAACCCCGTTCCATGTTGAAGCTTGCATCTTGGTTAAAATAACCGTATAATGGATGGTCTGCCCATATTGGCTGTTGGTCGTTGTAATCATCCAATGTAGGACGGCTCAATAGTGGGCTTTCCGAATTGTACAATGAAGAATCTATTTGAAACCCATCGGTAGGTATGTTTATTGTTATTGATTCAAAACCTGTGGTATTGGTATATAATGTAACGTTGTCCAACATTAGATATGTATCACGCCCAAGCGATATGCCGTAATCGTAACAGTTAAAGTCAACGTGCAGTTCCCCGGATGCGGGGATGCTTTCTGATACGATAGAATATTTGAGCATTTTTTCAAAATAATCTACCCTTACCGATTTTTTTCCGTTTGCAGTAAAAACAATCCACGTCTCTGTCATGCTCCATGAACCATCTTCGGTAAGGTAATATGTTCCCCCGGTTGCATATAACGTGATCATGAACGCCCTTTTGCACGGGATAGCTTCCAGTTCGGCTTCATCAAAATGTACTACCTCGTAATCAAACGAAAACTGTATTGATTCGTCTATTGTCACGTTTATTGGCGGAGGAGAAACTGAATTACTTATCAACCCGCTTGGTTCTATTTTGGCAATAATACCATCAAATTTACGATACAATAAAATATTTGAAGCAAACCATGTCCACCCTACAGGGTAATGGTCGTTCCACCAACTTCCAAAATTTCCGTTGACAATCTTGTTTTTGTTCCCCCCGGTTAGTATGTCAATGTCGGTGTCCCAATTTTCCAGAAAATAAGTATATTGGTCAAGTGTTATCGGTGTTACCTTTAATATCTTGCGTTCATCATCATCTTCAAAATTGCACATAAAAGACCAGAATATACCTTCAATTTCAACGGTATCTATCCCAACCGTGTCCGTCCATATAACTTTTATTTTTATTTCTTCGTTGTACTTTTTATTCTTGATAAGGTCATAAAGCCGATAGGCATCGCTGAGAGTGTCCCTGTATAGATCGGGTCTATTCCTTAATTCCACTTCACACCAATTGTAACGGGAAAACATTTCCCCGTTATAAAGTGCCTTGTCAAATTCCCATTCGTTTACAGGGAATATTTCAAGGTATTCATTCTCTATCGAGAGCTTTATGTATGCCCTAACGCTCATGATGGTGTCGTGTTTATTATAAGCATTGTCCTCCACGGGTTCTTGAACCTTAAAGTGGCATTATATAGGTCGTTGCCGTTATGGACTTCTTTTTCTTCCATCTCAATATCCCCGATATAACGTGATTCGCCTTTCCACTCCAAAATTACAGTACCATTGGGCGATAAATGCCTAAGATATATAAAAAAATCGAACAACGCCCGGTTGCACATCAAATCAAAAGATTCAATTATCGACGTTGACCCATAATTTATATATGTTGTCCCGTTCAAATCTATTCCTTTTTCTTGGATGTCGGCCTGTTCTTTGTTTTCATGTGCAGCTACATAGACCAGATATGAAAACCCGGTAAAACTATGGATCGCTTTTACCGATTGGTGCAGTGCCACATTTGTCGATGTCGCTGTTATTTTAAGGTAGCCAGAAACATCATCTGCCCATCCAAACACGTCGGTATATATCGTTTCGGCATCTGTAGTTATTTTTAAATAGTAATATCCTTGTGTTTGAGCCGCCAATGTCAGTCCAAGATATGTAAGTGTGGCATAAGTGGTGGATTGTGTTACCGTCATGGCATAAGCACCACCAACAACTTCTTCTGTTATTGCATCATAAAGCTGTACCGTGGCTTCCGTTGCAGCATCGACAAACAATTGCAAACAAGGTATCTTCCCTGTTTCATATATTGCAATATACTCCTCCCGATTATGGGTATTGTCCCAAGCCCGGTTTGCTTTTACCGAATAAGCACCTATTGTATTAACTCCCCCTAATAGCATATTTTGTTGTCCTATTACCTTTTTTTACTACCCTATAATTCCCTTCTACCCAAACCTGTTCTTTTGTATTTTTGTTTATCGAACTTAAAAGGTTGTTCGTTTCCCCAAGCCCTATTATGTTAAAACTGTTGTTGAATGCCTGTTGTGCAAGCATTTTTTGCGTTTCATCGTGCGGGTAAATATGCGATCCAGCAGGAATATCATAAATAGTAGGGGTATCCGCAGATAAATAAGCCTTACCTGATGGTTCTACTACCAATTCTGAACCACCAGTTCCGTTTTTGAAATCACCCAATATGGCCTTGCCACTTTTGGGCTTATCCTTAACACCATCATGATAGGCGGGGATGGGTTCGGACAATACAGTCCCTAATTCAATTCCACCAGTTATTCCTGCACCAATAGCCATTGCTGCCCCTAATTCTCCTCCGGGGTCTTTTAAGAATCCCATTATTGCCTGTGCCGTATCTATTATTATATTAAAAACCCCTTGTGTCTTTTTACGGATAGCCTGTTTCTTTTCTATCTCACGCTTTTTCTTGTCATATTTTGCATCCGCCAACATCCTACCCTCAACACTGTCTGTAGCAGATTGCAATTCTACGGTGTGTGTCCGTTCTGCACGTGCAAGCTGGTTGTCATATAGCTGTGCGGTAAAATCAAACCCAGCATTAATTATATCTTGCCCGGCATCTGCATATTGTTGTTTTATCCTTAATTTTTCCTTCTCTATCTTTTCTGTGTCATCAAAATCTTCCTCATTGCGTTTTTTACGAAGAGATTTTAGTTTTTCGCTCATTTGCGCCTCTGCATCTACTGTAAGAAAATGAAATTTATCGTTAAGGGAAAGTAGTAGTGAAATTCCGTTTATTTCATTGTCAATTAGTTTTTCTTGGTAGTCATCTTTTATTTTTTCTATTTTATCTCCGCTTCCTTTTGCTAAGTTTATTTTATCCATTGCAATTTTACTATCAACAATAGCCAACTCATCAACGGTTTCGTACATCTTAGCAATTTCATTATCTGATCCTTCTTTTAAAAGATCATCGTAATATTTTGCCACCTTATTTATATTGTCGATTTTATTTTGTGTGGTCTCCTTAATAATATCAGCCTCTAATTTTGCCTCGTCTTTTTTAATTTCAAGATAATCATTGCTCCCTTGCTTTACTATCTTATACAGTTCGTTGTTTAAAATAATTTCCTTTTCAATCATTTGGGTATTCATTTTTCCACGTCTTTGCTCTAATAGCAAATCACGCTCCTCACCTAACCCAAGTGTTTTTTCGGTTGATTCAGCATAGGCGCGATATGATTCTTCAAGTTGTTTACGGTATTGTTGAAGTTCTATTTCATTTTTTTTGCGGGCATTTTCAAGGGCTGAATTTTTACCTTTATCTGGTTTATATAGCTCCTGCTCAATAATCATCCTATATGCTGTAAGATTTCCCGAAGGTTGGTTTGCTACCTCTCTTAAAAGTTTTTCATCAGCCAGTAGTTTATTTAAGTATTCGTCGTAACCTTTTAACCCTAATTTAAGTGTCTCTGATTCTGAAATTGCAAATGCCTTGGTATCTTTTGATATTAATTTACTAAAATCTTCAAAGTCCTTTTGTGAATTATCAAGAGATTCCTTAAACTTAGCCCTATCTGGAGTTTTATTTTCGATTAATTTTTCAATTATATCAAAATACTCCCTTGCCTTTTGAGCCTGATTGATATATCCACTTGCATTGTACTTAATAATATCGTCCAAGTATTTTTTTTGCAACTCATATAATTCATCTACATTCTTTTTCTCAATATCTTTTTTAAATGTACTCAATCTAATATCTGCCTCATTAAGTTTTTGTCTATTTTGGAAATATTTCATCCATTCCTGAAATGCGTAATTGGCTGTTTCTTTATTGTTTTTAAGGTATTCCAAGAATGTTTTTCTATTATTATCTTTATTTTTTTCAAATTGACTAAACGTTTGCTCATCCAGATTTTTCATAAATGTAGCAAATTCGTCAGACTGTGATTTAAGGTAATTTATTTTACTGCCGCCTATTGATTCCGTAAGTTTATTGACTACTTGGGTAAACTTATCAATCCCAGACTGAAACAACCCACCAGCATTAAGTGTATCCACAAATTCAATCCACGATGTTTTCATCCTACCTTGTGCTGCCGCAAGTGTATTTACTTTATTTACGCTTTCGATGCCATAAACCTGTTCCACCATCTTTGCAAACTTGGGTAAAACATCTTCTGATAAAATCTTTCCGCTTTTCAACATAGCGTCTAATTCCATAGTGGTGACACCTACTGTTTTTGCCATAATTTGAAAAGCACCCGGAAGCCTCTCTCCAAGCTGTCTGCGTAATTCTTCTGTTGTTACCTTTCCCTTCGATAACATCTGCTCTAATGCAAGGAATACACCCGAAACTTCATCTGTTTTTAATCCTAAAACACCTGCTGTTTTTGCAAATGATTCAAATATGCCCATTGTTTCTTGTGCGGATAATTTTGTGGATATGGTTGCAGCCCTAAATTTTAAGTATCTTTCAGATAGATTAAGTAAATCCTGCCCATATCTCTTTGATATGTCCATCAACCATTCTTGCGTTTTCCCTAATTCGACTTGGCTTTTTATAACTTTAGAGTATGCAAATGATAATGAATCTAATCTTTTTGTTGTTTCAAACAATGCCCTTATCACACCAAATGCAGCTTGAAGTGAGATGTAAGCCATTGCAAGATTTTTAATGGACATCATTAATCCATAAAATCCACCTGTCGTTCTTTTGGTTTGTGCTTCGGCTAATTTTTCTTGCCTCATACGAGCCATTTGAGTATTTATGAGGTTTTTCTCAAGGATAGTTTTTTCTTTTAAAACCTTTAATCCAGATATTTCTGCCTCATTTTTCTTTTTTATGGCCATTGCGGCGGCAGATTCGTTTTGGGTTATTAGCTTTTGATTAATTAATTGCTGTTTTTGAAGTTCGTTTAATTGTTTTTGTGCCGTAATGACATCTTTCAATCCGGCAGTACCTCCAAGATTTTTCTTAATATCGGCTATTTTACCATCAACAGACGATAAACTCACAAGAACATCTGCAAGTCCTTTTACTATCTGTTCAAATTGAGCAAAATCCGATTTTAATATCTTACCTGACATTGGATTCTTTTAAGCTTTTTAATATTCCGCACCACTCTACCAACAACATGTCATGTTGCACATTAAATCCCTTTTCACGCACACTGGCAAGCATAACATAGTAATCATTGATAATTGCTTTTTTATTTTCATTTTTACGCTTTTCCATATCAAAATTATATTTTGTGCGTTTTTGCCTTATCTTGCTTTCCACGGCTTCATAAGACCCTATTATCCCGTATTCTGATAACGTTTTTTCACCTCCCGGATGGTTGAACTTAAACAAGGTAAATGCGTTCTCTAAAGCCATCATTTCAAGGTCTGCAATCATATCGTGCTTGCGGACTGAAATAAACCCTTCGAGCTTTTCTGGGTCAGTTTTCTGAAAGTATTTCTCCTGAATCTCCAAGTATCTCTGCTCCATCGCCTCCAAGTTCAACATCTTCTTTTTTAACGGCTTTAAGTTTTCCTCTTCCAACAGTAGGTAGTTTCCTTCCGCCGTCATTTGATAATACGTCCGGGCTTGGATTGTTTCGAACGTCAATAACCTCGACAAAGTCTTTTCTGCCGTAAGCTGCCGGTTCAAAATTGTACGCTTTCCCGATAGGGGGGACGTTCGTTTCATAAATAGCCATAAGGTCGATACCTTCGCCTTTAGCGTATGCTTTTGCCAGAATCCTAACATGGTTCAGGTTTTTCATTCGTGGGTCTCCGTTGCAACATGCCATGATATTTTAATTTTTTAAGGTGAATATTTACAGCCCAACCACATAACCATTTATTGATGAACCTTGATTTTTTTTGTTGTTCAAGGTATTTCTCGATCCATGAAATATGATAGGCTGCGGTTAAATCAAATTTGCCTAAGTATTGTTTTCTAAGTTCAGTTAAATCCAATTGCATGACGATAATTGTTCATTAAAATAGTATATAAAATAGGTCTTAATTTATCCATGCTTTTCTCGTTTAAAACATAAATCCTTTGTCCGTACTTCTTTTCAAGCTTTGCCGACTTCGGGTCTCTGGATGATATTTCTATTGATAATAAACCATTTTGGACAAATATCCCTTCATATAAATTACCTGTGACACGGAGGTCTGTTGTCGGATATATTTTATAGGTAGCAACATATTTTTCTTTAAAATTTGCATATACATCACTTTTATAATCCGGCATTGATCCTAATGCCGTTTCCCCTTCACTTAGTTGTTCTTGTATCAACTGGATAATGTTTGGGAACACCTTTTCCAATGCCTCATCAAACAACTTCATAAAGTCAACAGACTGTATCTTTGCCAACAGGTCGCCTATTTCCATACTAAAAGGGGAGACCTAAACCTCCCCTGATATTTTAGATGGTTACAGTTGCAGCACCAGTACTTTGCAGTGCCATAACATCGTATGTCAACGCAGTAGTGCCAAGCAAATCCAATGTTCCGGTCGAGAATACATCTGGCTCTGTCGGGGTGGCTGTATAATTACCCGCAGTTGTAGCACTTTCCGTTAATGTGGTAATAATCCCATCACCAACAGTTGTGTTAAAGTCCGCTAAAACAAGTCCTTCCACAGGCACATAAACCCCATCACAATCAATGTGAACAGAGAATATAATACTTGCGGCAGTCGGTGTAATAATCGTGATAACAGCATTATGGATGCCATCAAGATCGGATGGGACCCATGCTGTCATTTTACGTGCATAAGCATAGTCGATAAAATCATCCTGAGATGAAAATATGACCCTGAATTCAAGCATTGGTGGATCGTCTGCATTTGTCCCCTGTTGGATTTCTCCCACAAAAAGGACTTTTTCAATCCTCATCCCAATAACCTTATCGTTTTCAACACTGCACCCACGAACCCAACGCTGATCGTAGCCTATCATCATACCACCCTTAAAGTTTTTCAACTTTATGATCTCTGATTTTAAGCATTGGCTTGCATTGACTTTTATGATTGCCACGTGTTTACGTGCGGTAGTTACATATTGCACACCTGTTCCAGATGTCCAAATACCCGCCTCTGCATCTGCCCATTCTAAGCTGTCAAACTTTAACGGGAATACGGTTTCATTTTTTACACCAGTTTTGAACGTTGCTTCCAATAAGAAATTAGTGAAAGAAGGTTCAAAAGTGGATTTTACAAAATAGGCGATCATGGGTTTACCATAAAGAGCCTTATCATCGCATAGCCCGGTTCTTCCAAGTTTTGGGCTTACTGCTGGACATAATGTTCCACTCATATTTTATTTTTTAACAATTACTGTTTGAATAACTCAAATTAAAACTTATTGAAAAGTTAAACCAAGGCTGCATGTCCCTAAACTTAAATTTCTCATAAGATATTTCAGAAAAGACATCTGCCATTTTTTTATTGATGGTTTTTTCTTCGTTACCCGGAAGTAATGAAGAAACCGTTTTTAAAACCAATAACATTGTTTCTTCGTCTTTTCTTTCAACAGAACCATAGAGGGCATCGATATTACATGAACAAATCATTTTTACAGGGACTTTGATTCCCGGCACAGAAGAAGAAATGGTATCTCCAACAATAAATCCAAAAACGGCTGTTTTAGTATCATCAATGAATATTTCTTTATATTCCCCGGCTGTATCATAAGCCTCTGCAATTTTATATTCAGACTTATTGATTACTCTTTCTGTAATATACAATCTTCCATAAACCTCAGTATTTGTCCATGATAGGTTATTTAGTTTCGTTTGAAACATCAATAACCGATCATCTATTCCGACTGGAGCTATTTTTGAATGTATTGTCATGATGATAATGTTGCTTTACTTATTCGTGGTTTCGGGAAAAAAGCCTTAATTAATGTCGAAATAGAATTATTCAGTTTGTCTATCACCCCGGATATTTTAAGTGTACTATTACCGAATAATTCAAAATCAATCATTTCATTAGAAATCCTTTCGGTGATATTGCTCCTCGTGGAATACTTTATCAGCATCAATACTTTTTCGTGCATTTGAAGCTGAATGGCATTCCAAAAAAGATTACGGTTTCTGAGAATCAACTCAGTATAGTCATTATAAAGGTCAATCCCAATATTAAGCCCAAATGTATCAGATTCATACGCTTCGCCTACAACGTTAATAGTTGCACCCGTAGCACTTAAACTGATTGGCTCGACACTATAATATGGGGTTATAACCCTAAGAATTGACAAGTCGTGATCTTTTTTATAGGCACTAACCTCTACTTCGTCCACCGTTAAATCATCATCGAAATAACCAAGATAGAATACCCCACCTTTATAGGTGACATCATCAGCAACAATCCAATCGAGGATGGTTATCTTTGATGCGCCTGCAACAGTGGTTATAGACTTGGTCTGTATGGGCGTTGTGGGTAAATTTGAGTTATAGAGATACAGGTTAAAAGTTACTACCCCATCAAAGGATGTTTCCACCCAAGGAATTTTGCAAATTACATTGCCACTTTTTTTCTGTGTTATCTCGAACCCCACAAATTTACCCGTTTTGCCCACTAAATTCGCAAACGACTTCTCGAATGGGTATAGATTATTTGAACTGACAAAATCAGCCTGACCATTAACAACTTTATTGCAAACATCAAGTATCACAGACCGTTGCATATTACCAAGCAGTGTATTAAACTGAACAGAGGTAATTGCAGGGTTTTCCTGACAATCCTTAATATTCTTGATACTCACTAATTC
>Ga0172380_10009437_pt1 | contig 10396 bp, 10 predicted proteins | sample Leawe162metaG_FD_119747 | JGI IMG/M metagenome (GOLD analysis project Ga0172380, IMG submission 119747) | Leachate microbial communities from a municipal landfill in Southern Ontario, Canada - Leachate well 162 metaG | ecosystem: Engineered > Solid waste > Landfill > Unclassified | place...
AGTAAAAAACCCTTTTTTTGATCGCTGTCCGGTAAATTAGCCCTTCCTTCAAAAGGACATCTAAATATTGATATATGGATGTCCTTTTTATTTTTGATTTTTTAGAAATATCGGTTATGGTACCCTTTCCCAATATCAGCAGTGCGAAATAAACATCTACCTCCTTGTCTTTTAATCCAAAATTATTAAATTTTTTTCTAATATTTTCCATGACCTATATACTAGCATAACAATATAAATGTGTCAATTATTATCGTCACATATAATTTTTTATTTCAAAAATATCCAATATATTAAAGAATATTTGTATTTTATTGTTGATATATTGACTTAATACGCAATCATATTAAAATATAATCTTCTTGGTGGAAGAAATATGGAACCTTAACAATTTAATGGAGGAAAATAGTTATGAAAGATGAGAAAATTGTGCTAATAAGCTGCAACATGTTCGTTGATATTGACCATACCTCTAAAAGCAATAGTCGATTCGTCCCAGCCGGCTTGCTTTACTTGGCAACGCCTTTGTTGGCGGCAGGATTTGATGTTGAAATTTGCGACTTGGCAAAGGGGGATAATCTCAGTCAATATATAGCAGATGTTTACGGGATAACCGGATTACCTAACCAATATATTCAAATGCAAGAAGTAATTCAAGAAATCAGAAGGAATCAGCCTCATGCAAAAATAATTTTGGGCGGGCCTTTCATTTCTTGCTCGCTTGAATGGCTTCAAGATTTACTTGATTTTGATTTTGCCGTCGTTGGAGAGGGTGAGTCTGTAATTGTTTCTGCAGTAACAGGTGTTCTTGATGGTGTAGGCGGTAAAATGGTTATCAGGGGCGAGCATCTTCTTGAAACTGGCGAATTTTGTCGTCCCGCTCTTGAGCTGATTGATATCCAGTGGTATTTAAATGGTCAACGTCGGCCTATAAACTATTCATTGTCATATCCGACCATAAATAATATTATCATTTCTCGCGGATGTCCCAGATCTTGCAATTTTTGCCGTCAGCCTTTTGGCAAAAGAATAAGAGTTTTACCTGACGAAAATATAAGCTTTATCTTGGAATCATATGCCATAGCCGGCGCAAAATCCGTGCGCTTTCAAGATGACAATTGGCAATATCTCGGGTCAAAAACGATAAACTATATCCTGCAAAAATTGGCGGACCTTGGCTTGCAAGCCGCTTTTAACAGCCGGGTTGATGATTTGGATGATAAGTTTTTGGAAGATATTTCGAGCTACAAAGTAATCAAGCAAATATGCTTTGGTGTCGAATCACTATCTCAGCGCTCACTGGATGTGATGAAAAAAGGCATTTCTGTTGAAGAAATAAAGCGTGTAATTGGATTATGTCGAAAATACAACATAGATCCTGCATTTTTTATCATGGTTGGAACGCCAAGCGAAACAAGTTTTTCCATAGAAACAACGATTGATTTAATTGAGGCAGAGAAAGTTTTTCCGCAGTGCACATTTCTTTTGCCAATTCCCGGCACAATTTATTGGGATGATTTTTTAAAACATCATTCTGCTATCGAGGCTTTTTCCATGTCGGATGGCTGGGATATGAGGCAAAGCGAGGCGCAAAAAATATTTTACAACATATCGGATGTTTCGGATAGTGAATTGCTGGCATATTATTCCCGATTAAGAAAACTGCAAGGCAACTTTTGCTAGGAGGCAACCATGAAAAAACCGGTCTTAGTTTCATGCCCGAGGTTTTGGGCAAAAGTCAGAGGTTATGAACTGCATGAAAGATTTATAACCTACATGTCTTTAAATCAAGACAGTAAGTGCGATGCAAATTGCCAGGGATGCTTCAGATATCCGAATAGAAGAAACGGATTGGCAAATCTTCTCGGCTTATCAGATTATATCCGCCTGCTTGATGAATTCAAGCGCTTCGGCGGACTAGCAATTGAAATATCCGGCGAAGGAGAACCGCTTTTGAGCGAAACGAATACTTTGCCTATAATCAGACATGCATCGAGCTTGGGAATTTGGACGACTTTGATAACAAACGGACACGCGTTGACTCGTGAGATTATAAATGAACTGAGCGGATTGCGTGTTGCCTTGGTAGTGAGTTTGCATTCACTTAAAAAAGTAATTTACGAGGGGGATAACGGCTGTCCGAATACTTTCATGATAACAATGAACGCTATCGACATGCTTAGCCGAATATTTCAAGGAACGTCATGGATGGAAAACGGATATGAAATAAGGCGAGCCTGTATCCACTGGACGCTGCAAAACAACAATCTCGATGAGATTCCGAACGCAAGAAGGTTTTGCGATGACAGGGGTTTGCATTTCAGCATTGCGCCGCTAGCTAATGTGGGGCATGCTCTTGAGCACCCGGAAATCCAGCTTCCTAATGAGCTTTCTGATTTGCGGGAAATAAACGACATTGGGGATGAATCGATAATTTTTTACGATGAACCGGATGGCAGGATAGTCTGCGGTACATGCAAGTACGGACTGAACGTTGGCGCCGACGGAAATATCCTATTGGATGCCCATGGCGGCTATGAAGTTGAAATCGCCAATATCCGAGAAATCAGCTTTAAGGACGCGATTGAAATACAACACAAATTCTCAAAAAAAATGTTTGATTTGCTTAACTCTTTTTGCCCGATAAGAGATTCCGGCTGGAAAAATTTTCTTGCAGGCAAACGGTATAAATAATAACTTTCAATAATCCCGACTTCGGCAGATGTCGGGATTTTATTATGTGCTCCCAAATGGACTTGAAGGGGAGGAATCCCCACGCCGTCAGTTCTCTTATTTATTAAACTGAAAAACGGCTATTTTACTTCCAATTATAACTAATAAACTAATTGCTCAACATGGTTCAAGTCTCAAAATGGAAGCACATAACTAAAAGAGGTTCAAAAATGAACCTCTTTTAGTTATGTGCTCCCAAATGGACTTGAACCATTGACCCCAACGTTATAAGCGTTGTGCTCTAACCAACTGAGCTATGGGAGCTATATATTACTCATTGAAACTGAGCCCTGCCTACCGGCAGGCAGGCGGCGGGCAGATATGGGAGCTTAAACAAATAAAAAAGAATATTTGCGATATCCTTTCATTAATTTAACACTAAACATATTTTTTTTCAAGGTATTGGCTCTTTGCTTAAATACTGAATTTACTAAGCTTTTTCCTTATCAAGTTTAAGATTTCTGCTTCCGCTTCCTTTACATTTTTATTAAAACCGACCATCGCCATGCTTCTGTCTCCTTTTGGCGCCAATTCCGCCACTAAATCAAATGAATTTATATTTTTGGTCGAATAAACGATTGCCTTGGTTTTTCCGTCTGATTCAAAAATTATTACGATAACCTCGGCCTGAGGAATATTAGCAATTAGCTCATCAATCACTTCTTTTATGTCATTTTCGTCTGTGTCTGTTTTTTCAAAATCCGATTTTGACAATGCTGACCAAATCAGCTTATCATCTCCTTCGCTGTTTAATCTGGCCAACACCCTTCCCCAAAGCCTCAACACCCCAAACGATCTGGAACGATACAAATTATTTACGATTTCTTCCCGGCGCGCCCCCAGCGAAATCAGCTCGGCGGCGTCTGAAAGCGATTTAGGGGTTAAATTTTCAGTTTTGAAGCTTTTTGTCTTTGATATCATTCCGGCTAATAAACAAGTTGCTATCTCGGAATCAACCAAACCCGGATCAAAGCCGCGAAACAAGGAAAATAAAATTTCAGCTGTAGAAACTGAAACCAGTTTTATAAAATTCACCTGGCCGAATTTTTCGTTATTGGCATGATGATCAATATTCACGATCGGCGTTTCATAGAAAAAACCGGTATTATTATCGTAAACTGAGCCAAGCGATTCCAAATCCGGAGTATCAATTGCGATAATCAAATCATAGGCCGGTCCGCTCATTTCGGCTTTAACATCGTCCTCGGAAAAATCGCCATCTTTAGGAGTAATAACAAAATTAAGCTTGTTTTCTTCCGTGACATATTTCACTTTGTCGATTTTGATTCTAGAGGTATCCAAGGATATTACAAAATTCCTTTCGCTCTCAAGTTTTTTTCCGATTACATTGTAACTTGGCAAAAATGAATAAAGTTCATTATCTTCAAAATTTTCCGACACTATACCGGCCTTCTTTCCGATTTTTTTCAGGAATAAAAACATAGCCAAAGCCGAAGCCACGCTATCTCCATTCCAATTCTTATTAAAAACAACTAAAATATTTTTAGCCTTTTTTATTTGCTCTAAAACTTCTTCATTCTGATTTAACATATAATAACCTACATCTCCTTATAAATCATATTACAATAATTATAGCACAAAATCATTTTGAGTTCGGCCTTTACCAATCCTACTAATATATACGAGACCTTTTTACATGTCAAGGATAATGGTCAATCGCTTGCTTTTTTTAGATAAATGTGTTAAAAATAACTTGGATTAAAGAAAATTTGCTCATTTTAACATAAAAAGGAGAGACGAAATGACTCAAAACATATTAACGCACCCACTGCTTTGTTCTTGCTTAATTTGCGGACAACAGAGGGAACAACTCGTCGTAATCTACAAAAATTTAACTATGTGCCTGCCTTGTGTCAAACGTATCGGCAATAAGATATTTTGCCGCTGTTCAAGATGCGGAAATTTTTTCTTTGAAGACGGATGCTTGGGGGTTCAAAAAATACTTGATAAGCATGGAAGCAAGAACTATGAATTAGTGCGCGAACCCAGATTCGGGGTGCTTATTGAAAGCTGCGAATTCTGTCCGGAAAGACTGCAGTAAAAAGGAGATTCGCCATGATTTATGAAAACACGACGGTTTATTGCCCAGAGCAAATCGGTGCGTGCGAATGCTGCTCTAAAATAAAAAAGGGGATCGCTGTTTACAACGATGTAAGGATTTGCAGTGATTGTTATTTTAAAACCGTAGTTTCAATGTTGTTTATCTGTGAAAACTGCGGTTTTGCGTACTTCTTAAACGACGTTTATGAAATAGACATGATTCTTGAAAAAATAGATTTTTGGATGATACCATGCATCTTTAAAATCGAAACTTGTCATGTCTGTGCCTCACTTAACGGGGCTTGAATCTACCCTTGGAGCAACACGCTTCAAGGGTTTTTTGTTTGCCAAATCTTTAATAAACAACTAAAATAAATAGAGCAAATCAATAACATTCTAACATGCTTTAAATCAACTAAATGAACAAGGAAAAAACTTTTATAATTTCGCTCGGCGGATCATTAATAGTGCCGCCGGAAGGAATCGACTACGCTTTTTTGAAAAAATTCAAAGCCTTGATCTTGAACGAGATAAAACGAGGCAAAAAATTTTTTCTTATCTCCGGCGGAGGCACAACCGCACGAAATTACATTGAAGCGGCGGATAAGATCATGAAAGTGAACGATGATGACCGGGATTGGCTTGGAATCCATTCTACGCGCCTCAATGCCCATTTATTAAGGACTATTTTTCGGGGTGTCGCCCATCCGGAAATAATCAAAAATCCGACGATTCATATGCCGACAGATAAAAAAATCGTCGTTGGCGGAGGCTGGAAGCCGGGATGGTCCACCGACTACGTGGCAACCATGATAGCACAGGAATACGGAATCAAGAAAATAATCAACCTTTCAAATATTGATTACGCTTGCAACAAGGACCCGAAAAAATTCAAAGATGCCAAGAAGCTGGAAAACGTTGGCTGGGCTGATTTTAGGAAAATCGTAGGCAATAAATGGGCTCCGGGACTGAACATGCCTTTTGACCCGATTGCATCCAAAAAAGCGCAAAATCTTGGTCTTGAAGTGGCTATAATGAACGGCAAAAATTTGGCTAATTTAAAGAATTATTTGAACGGTAAGAGCTATCTGGGAACCACTATCGCTTGACAATACCAAATAAAAGTGATATATTAACATATGCTAGAAAAAAATTTTTAGCGTATTTATTTTTTCTTTAAAAAATTTCAAAAAGGAGCAAAGCCATGACCAATTGTCAAAAAACATCCGCTGGTTTGGTGATTTTTGCGATACTTATCGCTATTATGAATATTATTTTCTCTCTTGGCCAATTTGAAGCGGGAGTACCGTGGAAAGAAACCGGCCTCGTGCTAAGCGCCCCTATGTCCGCGGTCAGCCTAGCGGCAGCATTGCTTTTTTCGGCCACCGATATAAAAAGTTTTTTTGATGTCGGGAATGTGAAAAAATTTTTTATTGAATATTTTTAAAAAAATTCAACCGCTTTAAAAAAAATTGCGGCTAACAAAACATATCGCCGGGCAACTCAGTTGCCCGGCTCTTTTTTTTGAAGAAGCAGGCCGGAAACGAACCAGAAAAGTAAAACGCCGAAATGGAGGCTCCACCACCAGTGATCAACCATGAAAGCCGGCATCATTGCCGCGGGCAAGGCAACCAGATAAATATTTTTGCCTTGATTTTTGAAGCTGTCTGAAATTAAGAAATAACAAATATAAAATATAAATCCGGAAAAAAATAATAAGCCGACAATTCCGATTTCCGCCAAAACCAAAAGAAAGACGTTATGGGCCGGCTGATAATAATAAGCCGGCTGTCCGCTTAGGATTTCTTTTTCTACGGCAATCGGAAAATTGCCGGCGCCGATGCCGAAGAACCAATGTTTTTTAATTATCTCCTGCGCGGTTTGGAAAGACTCGATTCTTTCGATGTTTGACTTGGCTTCAAGGCGCGCGCTTCCTGACAGCCTGGTGGAAACCAAACCGCTATAAATATTGGATAACGCGAAAAAAATAATTCCGGTTACTAAAATAACACCGAGCAACTTCCTTTGGACTAACAAATCTTTCTTTAAAACGCTAAGCGCGAACATTGCCGCTATGCCGACTAAAAACGCAATCCATGCTCCGCGAGAGAAAGTAAAAAACAAAGAAAGCAGGAAAATAAAAAGTAAGAAGTAAAAAGTAAGAAATTTTATTTTAAAAAGTAACAAAAACTTTTGAAATTTGAAATTTGAAATTTGAAATTGTTTCGGATTTTTCGCTTCGGATTTAGAATTTTGAATAATTAAAAATATTAACAAAAAAATACCAATCACTAAAAATCCACCCAATATATTAGGATGATCCAGCCCTCCGTAGGCGCGCAGCCAGCGAACACCATCTGCTGTTTCAACCACCGAAACACCCAAAACAGCAGGATCATGATTAGCTAATCCCAGCCATTTTGTACTAAATGTAGTCTGAGATAAAAATTGCCAAATACCGAGCAGAGCCTGCAAAAAAACGCCGGCCAAAAAAGAATATATCAGCTTAAAACGATTTTTCTGCTGATTTATCACCAAATAAAAAAATCCGATTCCGAGCAAGAACTTGGAATAACCATAAAATGAAACCAGCTTGTCAAAAGAAAAAACAATGGAAACAAAAACAGAAAATTCAAGCACCGCCAAAATCCACCAATAATCCTTTATCTCAAAATCGCTTAATCTTTTTGCAAAAAAATCGCCGAAAACAAAAAACAGCATCGCGATAATCAGGATGTCAACCGCGTACAGGCTGATGCTTCCGTATTCAAAATACGCGCCGTTTAATTCTCCGGGAAAAATAATCCAGCGGGTCTGGAGGGGAAGCAAGAATACTGTGATATATAATAGATATTCGAAAATTTTTTTCAACATGTCTTACAACTTTGGCTTATTAGACAAGCTCTTGAATTTATTTTTATATTCTTCCCTCCTGTCATTGACATGCATCTTTAAAATTTTATCGCCGACGACCACTTCGGTGCCCTTGTTCATTTTTTCTTTGATCCGTTCCGGTAAGATTTTCATTTGAAATTTTCCGGCCGCTGTCTCAAGCCGGTCAAAAGTCAGATGAATCGCTTTTTTAAAATTAGCCAAAAACCAGGCAAACGAATATTCTTTAAACATTTTCTTTTCAATATTCAAGTTGGGCAGATATTTATTTATCCAGGAATTCTCTTTTTGGAATTTGTCCCAAGTTCCGTTTTTGTCGTAAATCAATTTCAAATCCGCCATCCAATAAATAAAATAGATATCGAGTCCGTCGTTAAGCATCAGTTTCTCCAGATTGACATCCTCTTCGCTTATGAAAAAACTCAGGCAAATCTTGTCGCGCGTGTCTTTTTCGGTCGGGCGCAATCCTAAAATTTTGGTAACAACATTGCAAAAAAGGCGCGTGAGCCAAATCCTGTTTTTTTCGGTAATGATAAACAGATCGATATCGCTTTCGTCTTTCAGATTATTTTTCCCGATTATATTCCCGACCGCGGCCATTTTTATCCAGGGGATGATTTTAAAAATTTTCACTATAAAGCCGGCTTTTCTAAACTTGCGCGCTGAATGCTCCAATCGATCTTTCCTTGTCCGAATTATTCCTTCTCTTCTCGGAAGAAAATAAAAACCATCTTTTTCCTCGATGCTTCGCACCTCCTCCAATTGCAATAATTCCTTTTCGATGCACTCTTGGCTGCACTTCAAAAAACAGTAGCGCCAAACTTCCGCGGAGCTTAGCGGATAGTCGAACAGGTCAAAAAAAGCAATCACCTCCTTGATTGCTTTCTGTATTCCGTTTTCAACATTATCTTTATTCATGGCTTAATCTAAACACAAAAAATATCATTTGGCAACGAATAAAATCAAGCGATAAAAATCAAAAAAGATCCGGAATTTTTATTCCAGACCTTTCTTTTTTACTATTTAATGTTCATTCGGTTTTTGGCTTATCAAGTATCAAGGTTTCGACTTCCGACTTTTTTTCTGTAATCTTCGCTACATCCTTATCTACTTTCTTGAACTCTTTGTAAGCGCTGTTGTAGTGGCTTACGGTTGTACCAAGAGTTCCTCCCATTTTTTTCATAAAGTCCTCGTAACTGGCAAGGTGCCGGCCGAGTTTTTCGACATTCGCCTTAATTTCTTTGGCTCCCTCCTCAATTTGCAAGGCGCGCAAACCTTGAAGCACGGTTTGCAGATACGCTAAAAACGAAGTCGGTGAAACGATAATTACCTTCTTGTCACGGAAAGCGTATTCGATCAAATCGCGCGTATTGACTTTTACAGCTCCTATCTTGTTAACTAATAAATCATAGTAAATCGCCTCGGACGGAATAAACATGAAAGCAAAATCCATCGTATTTTCATTAGGTTTTACGTATTTTGCGGTTTCGTCAATCCTATTCTTTAAATCCTGCTTAAATTGTTTTTCCAGTTTTTCTTTAAGCTCAGGATCGGTAGCACCCAAAATCTTTTCATACGTTTCTAGCGAAAATTTAGAGTCAACCGGAATAATTTTATCTTTCACAAAAACAACCGCGTCAACTATGCTGCCGTCTTTAAAGCCGTATTGCATCTGATAAGAATTCGGCGGTAAAACATTCTTTAAAGTTTCTTCCAAAAAATACTCACCCAAAACTCCGCGCTGTTTCGGATTCTTTAAAATATCCTGCAAGTTCTGAAGCTGAGAAGAAAAATTGACTACTTGTTTGTTGGTTTCATCAAGCTTGGTTAAGCGCTCCGTTACATCCGAAATCAGCTTGGCGGACTGCCCGGAAATCGCCTGGACGGTTTTCATGGTTTGGCCAAGCTGATCTTGGGTGTTGCGATATTGTTCCTGGCTAGCTTTATGAGTTTCGGAAAGCTTAGAATCCATGATTTGCTTCAAATCCTTATTATGTTGGTTTAACTGGCTATTCTGCTCTTTTACCTGCGATAAACTTTCGAGTATTGAAATAATTTTGTCATCGGTTTTTTCTTCTTTTTTGCGGGTTAACAAAAAAATAATAATACCGATTCCGGCAACCAAAAGTAATAGTAAAATTGTAATTAAATTTTCCATAATAGATTAATTTTTGAATTTTATAATTTTTAAATAAATCTAAATTTTTAAAAATTAGAGCATTAAAAATTATTTATAAAATTACAAAATTACAAAATTTAAAATTAACTTCTATTAATCATCTTATCTTTAATCTCTTGAATAAATTCAGCCTTGCTGATTTCTCTGGTTTCCCTGCTGCCACGATCGCGAATATTCAAATTTTCACTGGTCATTTCCTTGTCGCCGATTACCAAAATATATGGGATTTTTTCGTTTACCGCTTTCCTGGTTTTGTTGCCGACTGTTTCACTATCAATGTCCACGTCAACCCTGATACCTTCGCTTTTTAATTCATCCGCCATCTTTTTTACATAATCGATATGCCCTTCTCCGACCGACAGAAGCCTGACTTGAACCGGCGACAGCCAAACCGGAAAGGCACCGGCGTATTGCTCGATTAAGAGTGCTAAAAATCTTTCAAAAGATCCGAACAAAGCGCGGTGCAATACATAAGGCCTTTCGTTTTCGCTTTTGTTATTCGTGAAATTCATATCGAATCTTTCCGGCAAC
>Ga0172380_10009438_pt1 | contig 10396 bp, 9 predicted proteins | sample Leawe162metaG_FD_119747 | JGI IMG/M metagenome (GOLD analysis project Ga0172380, IMG submission 119747) | Leachate microbial communities from a municipal landfill in Southern Ontario, Canada - Leachate well 162 metaG | ecosystem: Engineered > Solid waste > Landfill > Unclassified | place...
TCATACGCGCCCTTCATCGCATCGGCGCGCATCTTGCCAAGGCCGACGATTTCCTTGATGTCGCGTTCCGACTCAGGGGCGATGCCGTACTTCTTCAGATAATCCGGCGTGATATTGGCCGGATCAAGCGACCCTGTTGGCGACCGATATCCAGCCGTCGAAGCATCGATCTCCTCGCGCGCCGACGTAACCGGCGCTTTGCCGCCAGGGCTATTCCACCATGCAGGATCGAAGAGGTTGGAAAATTCCATAAAACCTATCTCCTATCGACGGAACGCGCCCGGCGCTTGTTTGCTGAAAAGACGTTGTGCGCCATTGCCTTGCGGAGTCTGGCCCGGCGCTGCGCCCCAACCTCCTCCGAATCCCCCCATCGGCTTTGCGGCGGGCGGAGCGGCAGGAGCGGGCGGACGCGCGACCGGGGCGGGCGCAGGCTGACGAGCAACGGGTGCTGCTGCCACTCGCGCTTGCGTCTGCATGAGCGGCGAAGGTGTCTGCCGAGCAGCAGGCGGACGCGGCTGGGCAACAGGCGGCGCGGCCTGCGGGACAGACGGAGGCGGGCGCGACACGGGTGGAGCCACAGGCGGTGGCCGAGAGACTGGCGGCTGGGACTGAACAGACGGAGGCTGCGGCGGCGGACGCGAAACAGGCGGCCCGCCTGAGAATGCGCCCTGTTGGGGCTCAGGCATTGGCGACGTTGGCGGTCCGAACGCGCCAACGGGAGGCAGAGGCTCGCCAACGGGCGGCGGCGCAGATTGCGGAGGTCCACCCTGCGGCGGCTGCATCTGCATGACAGGCTCTGACGACGGCGGAGGCATGCTTGTAGGAGGGCCGGAAGAAAAAGCGCCCAGCTCCGGCGAAGACGACGGCGGCCCACTGCCCGGAGGTTCGCCCTGCGGAGATTGCATGCTGAATGCCCCGGCCGGAGGCTGAGCTGAGGACTGTGCGCCAGGCGCAGGCTGTCCAGGTCTCGGACGTGAGACGGGCGCTTGTTGCGGGACGCTAAGTCGCTCCATGTGTCACGGCTCCTTAAAAATCCTAAGCGAATGCGCCACGTTGGGCTCGAAGCTGCTGCATCTGCGCCATCAAACGCGCTTCGGCATCGGCTGGCATCTGAGCCCCGCCCATGGCTTGACCAAGCTGGCTCTGGCCCTGCTGAGTCAGATCGGACGCCTTGCCCTTGAGGTCAGAGATGGCTTTCGTGCGCTCCCGTGCGCCCTGGTCATCGCCGCCAGACATTTTCCCAAAAGCCCCGAGCGCCGCCGTGGCCATGCCTTTGCCACCGGCTGCAATATCCGTGCTATCCCCACGCTGAAGCCCGGAGGCTAGAGTTCCTACTGGCGACTGGTCAAAGCCGCGCTGTAGTTTTGCGAATGCCCCCTCATCAGCCGGGGGGGGCGGTGGACCCATCACATTCGGATCTGGAGCCGGGGCTTGCGGAGGTGGCGCACCCCATGCGCCCTTGTTGAAAATGTTCTGTACAGCGCTTGGCTGTGCTTGCGGACCCTGACCCGGAACCCCGGCCCAGTTTGTAAGACTACGGTTCTGCACGGCTGGGCTCTCCCCTCCAATAAATTCAAAATGCATCGGGTCCTTGCGGGATTTGTAATCGCCACCCCAGCGTAGCCCGTACTTCTCAGATAAGGTTCGCGCCAGCTCGGGCGGAATATCGCCCTCTTTACCCAGCGGATTATTCGACCAGTTGACATCAATGGCGCGGCCGAATGCATGATTGCTCGGCTTGTTCGTACCGCGAATATTGCGCGGGTTGTACCCACCCGATTGTTTCGGATCGATAGGATAACCCGCGTCCTCAAGATCGCGGATCAGCCCCTCAAAGCGGTCTGCAACATCCTCTGCGACCGTGAAGGATGCGCCATTTGGTGCTGTGACCTTCTTGAGCTTGACCGTCATTTGGCCCTCTCACGAAGTCCGCGCGTGCGCTTTTCGAGGCCATGAACGGCCGCCATCAACTGGCCCACAAGGTCATTGGTATCGAGCGTCTTCATGCCGTCGACTTCGGGCCCCATCTCGCGACCGAAGGCACCTTCTGCGTCCTGCGCCATGACACCCGTATGGCGACCGGGCTTAGCCAGATCCGGATAGTCCGACACCACCTCGTCCTTGTACGTGTAGGACTTTGGCGACATCTTCGCGAACGCGCCCAGAATTTCCTCCGGGTCGGTCTCGTCCACATCCGTCTTGGACCGCTTGTCCGACATCATCGACGCAGCCGCGCCCATGGCGGGGCCAAGCCAACCGCCGCTTTCCTTGCTCTTGCCGGTTGCCGTCTCATTGCCAATCGTTAGGCCGGTGTTTTGGGCCGATGTATTGCCCACAGAAGTCCCCGTCGAAGTTCCAACAGAAGTGCTGTTGTTGGTACCCGTCTGCGTGCCGGATTCTCCGCCGAAACTCGTATTGAGCTGATTGGTCTTCTGGTTGTTGTTTAGATCCGCAAGTTTCTTGGCGATGTCGAGCGGCTGGTTGATGTCGTTCTGGTAGCCCTTGGCCCAGGCATTATCCTTCTGGGCCTGTTCCTGACCCATGACGGTATTGCCAAAGCCTGCCTGGGCCTGGGCGGCTGCGAGCTGTGCGCCCTGCGTATCCTTGCCCATCTGCGCATTAAAGTTGGCCGTGGTCATGCCCTGGCCGAAGTTCTGGCCCTTGGCAGCCGCGTTCTGGCTGAAATTGGTGTTGAACTGGTTCTGGGCGTTGTTGAACGCGCCGGAATACTGCGACCCGACAAAATCGCCAACCGCGTTGCCGTAGTTCTTCGTATTTTCGGCCTGCTCGACAGCATTGCGCGTGCCGCCGAAGGCCCCGCCCGTCTTGGCGGCCTGGTCATCTAGCCCCGTGCGGTTTTTCTGGTAGACCTCATCCATCTTGCGCAGACCATTATCCACCACCGTATCTGTGTATGGGTTCATGAACTGCTGTACGTTGGCGGTCGTGTAATCGGGGCCCGAGACTTGGTTGGCGGCTGCGGTCGCGTTCGCGCCTGCCGTGGCCTGGCTAAAGTAAGGCTGATATGACGAGCCTGCACCCGTAACGTTCTGGCCTGCCTGGGTGTGGTACTGGTTGAGCTGGCCGGTCGTGTCCTTGCCGACCTGCTCATAGGCCCCGTAGGTGTAGGGCTTGGGTGCGTTGGCTCCAGTCGACGCGCTAAAGGCCCCCTGCGAGATCGCCTCACCGCGGGCGCGCTGCTCCTCCGGAATCCAGGAGCCCGAGACGTTGAAATTCTGGCCCGTGTTCTGATTGGCGGTCGTGCCGGTATTGGTCGCGATGTCCTTCGAGGTCGTGGTGTTAGTCGACGTGCCGGACTGGGTTCCAGCTACGCCCAGAAGGGAATCTGACTTGGAGTTGGTTTTTGTGGTCGCGCCGCCCATTTTTCCTACTCCTTCGCGCTACGGAAATACGTCCCGCCAATGCGCTTGAACCCCGAGGTCGCAAAAAACCGATCTGTCAGATCGATGTCCGGTGACGATGAGGAGGAAATGAGAAGGAGAGGAAGTCCCGCGGTATCGGCTCGCGCCGTTGCCATCTTTAGGAGCTTCGATGCGGTGCCGCCGCGACGGTAGGCAGGTTCGACCCAGAAGTGCTGGTTGTAGAGATGTCTACCCGATTCGCTGTTCGGATGCGTCCATGGCCAGCGTGCATGATCCAACATAATGACGCCAACCACGCGCGTTCCATCTGCCAAGGCGACGAAGCAGAGGTTTTGGGCCATCAGATCCATCGTGTACTGCTGGCAGTAGGGCTGTTCCGGGGTGGGCCATGGCGTCGGGCTTTCGGCCAGGGCCCGCAACAAGGTCTGAAGAATGCCTTCGACATCACAGAACTTGGCGGCCCGGATATAGGCCGGATCACGCTTGATACGGACGACGGTCTGGTTGTCGACCTTTAGCTCTGGCGTCTTCTTCATGGCGTGCTATCCTTTCCAGTCAACCGAGGGCCCCTCATGGGCGACCGACCCTTGAGAGGCCCCGGCCGAGACCCAACCACAGGCGATGTTGTGGCCGGGGATGGTCATGCAGGAAGTGAATGGGCAAAGCTGCGCACTATCGTCCCCGCACTGTCTTTGATCAGACCGGAGCGGTCGATGTCATGAAGAGACCCCTCCGGATAAAGCAATAAGGCACCGCCTGGGACGGAAGCAGGGGCCACCACACGCAAAGTGGTTGCGCCCAGCCACGTGAACGTCAGGTCGTCCTGTTCATACAGAGACGCGCCGTCGCGTATCGCCATGTGCGGCACCGACGACGGAAGATCGAGCGCCAAGGGTGACGAAACACTGAACGTGAGGTCGAAAGTGTTTACTGCGACCCGCGCAACACTAGAAAGAACTGGCCCCGCCAGATGTGGCTTGCCGATCTGCTGCAAGACGCGATGTGCAGCACGCCAGCCAAGAATGGCATTCCCGACTGGAGTCATGTGCGAGTTGTTCGGCCATCGCCCGAGAGGGTCGTCGCCCATTAGCGCAAGATCCCAGTTGTCGCAGAGAAAATGCAGCGTAGGCGATGAAGCGTCGACCGCGATCTGGGCCTCGCGGATAGCCTGCACGCCGGGAGCGCCATTTGAGTTAATTCGCCGCCCAATCCGGTGCGTAAGGGTTGGGATTGAGCTTGGGTCGCCCGGATTGCTTGCGAGCTTCAACCGCCAAATGACTTGCGTCGTCGCATCCTTAAACCGCGCGATTTCTGCCGCATCCGGCAAAGACCCAGAGCTATCGCCCTCTCCTTGCAGCCAAAGAATGATCTCGGGCTTATTGGAGGATGCGATGATCACCGATTTTGCAGTTGCCAGTTCCGGCCCGATCTTGGCAGTCTCGTTGGCCCCCGCGGGATTCCACCAGTACCGATTTGGATACGCCGAGGGCGCGTTTTCAAAAAGCGCAGCCGAGCCGTCCGAGACATGAGACACAATGTCAACAGATGAGTACCCGCCAGCCGTCTTGATCTCGGATTTAAAGACGCTAAGGGCTGGCTCTTGCGTTAAGGCCAACGCAAACGACTGCCCGAAAATGCCGATAGTAATTGCAGTAGTCATCAATAGTATTCCTCCACGAACACGAAACCGTTAGCCCCGGCCGTTCCGTCTCTATCCGTCGCATTGAAGGTGCTCGATGCGCCTGCGCCGCCGCCGTAGGCACCTACGGCATCACCTACGTTATTTGACCGCCCGCGGCCTCCGCCGCCTAGGAAGGAACTGCCTCCCGTTGCGAACAGTGCGGCACCCCCGTTCACTCGAACGGAGAGCCCGCCCGCTCCCCCAACCATATTAACGTTTCCACCCGACCCGACTCCGCCAGCGCCGCCCAATGCGGCTAGGAAGGTCGTGCCCGTCACCATGCCAGTCCCGCCGCCGCCGCCCGTAGCCGACACAACACTGCCAAAACTCGTAGTACCGCCCGCGGACCCATTGGACCCGGTTGACCCGGTCCCGCCGCCGCCGCCAGCTCCAATAGTCACGGTCTCGCTGGCGCTCAGAGTGCTCGTTGCGATCAGCGAAATAGAGCCGCCGCCGCCGCCACCACCACCGGAGGCAGCGCATTGAGCAACCGTTGCTTGGGCACCGCCACTACCACCACCACCGCCTACAAGGGTCACACGTATGAACCGACAGCCGCTCGGGCATGTCCAAGTGCCTGACGCTGAGAATGCCTGTCTCGTAAACGTAATACCAAGCGTGACGCGCTGAGCTGCGGCGTCTGCATCATCCAGGATCGCGCGTCCGGCCGCCGTGCACGTAATCTCTTCGACATCGCCTGCGCCCGAGGTCGAGCGGCCAAGGAGTCGATCCGTGGCAGAGACGTTCTGAATTTTGGCGTAAGTCACCGCATCGTCGGCAATGCCCGCGGTGACGACCGTTCCGAACGCAACGGCAGTTCCCGAACGGCGCAGGACTTCGCCGTCATTGGCGGCAACGATACTGGCATTATCCGCCGTTGCGTTGCCGGTGACGCCAAGGACAGAAAGGGCGGACCCTTGCGCGAGATTGGCAAACGGCAGATCGCCCGTGACGGCGGCCGACTGGGCTAGGTTGACGGCCCCAAATGCAAGGGCAGTGCCGAAACGGCGAAGGACCTGATGATCGGAAGCCGCTGCGATGTCGGCCGGGTCGCCGGTTGAGTTGGCGCTACGTCCGATAACCGAAAGCGCCACGCTATTTCGGAGCTTGGCATCCGTCACAGCATCGTTGTCAATCGTCCAGGTATTCCCCGACCCAGTGACTGTAATATCGCCCTTATCGCCGTTGGTGACGCTGCCCGTCCGATCCCAGACGAGCCAGCGGGTTTGGGTCGCGTCATAGACCAGCGTCACCACCCCATTGAGCCCTATCGTGACGTCCGCAGCCGCATCCGTAATAATGCGGTTCATTTCCGACGACGAGGCCGACTGATGCGCAATCGTCATGACCTGCGATGTTGTATTTGTCAGAATACGAACGCGGCCGATCTCGCCGCCTTCCAGCCCAGTGATCGAAAACGCGCCCGAGGGGCCCGTCACCCGAGCATAAGTTGTATAGCCTGTGGCAAGGTTGTTGTTCGCGCCATTGACCAGCGCGAGCGTCGTTTCTCCCAAGGCCAGCGAGCCCTGCGTAACGCGCAAGAGTTGCAGGTTTTGCTGAAGGTCAGAAAGCGCTCGCTCCGTCAAGCCGCGGTTCTGCCGCTCGTTTGAAGCGTCGTAATTCTGGGGCGCTTGCGGGAGGATAAAACTCATGGCTTCTCACCGTGTCCGGTCAATTTTACGCGCGCGACGCCCCAGCGGATGTCATCTGAGCCTTCCCATAGGAAGCGCTGCTGCCGCCCGCGGGCGCGCACGGAGAGCTGTTCCGTTGTGGACGTAATCGAGTAGGGGCCTTTGGTGCGCGCGGCCCGCATCGGCCAGTCGTAGACCTCAATCGTCAGCGTATGCGACGACCCCGTGATGCGGTCAAAATCCAACGCCAGCTTGCGCGCATGCAGGAAGGTCTGGCCGCCTGGGACTTCGATGGGTGCGGTCTCTAAGCGATAGTCGATGTCTGCGCCGTTATCCGTGGTGCCGAACTCATGGGCATAGACGGTCCCCGCTGCATTGGCAGCAATCGGATACTGGAGCACAACGGACGAATCGATCCACGAGGTTCGGGCTACGTCTCCGGTCCACCAGGTGTTCTCCTGCGTGTTGTAGCCCACACAAGAGTCGATCTCGCTTGATCCATCCGAGCAGTAAAACCAGATAACCTCGTTGAACTTCCGACAGGTGCCCGCATAGACCTTGAAGGACTGGATGCGGTTGAGACGGCCGAACACATAGGCATGGACTTCGCAGGGCAAGGGAAGAACCGTGCCGTCATAGCGATAGAACGCATCCGGGCCCATCCAGTACGTGACGTTATCTTGCACAGCCCCGCAGTGTGGGCTGATCATCGACGGGCCGGTGGTCAGGATGTCGAGCGAGAAGACGTAGGGCAGACCCACGTAGCGAAATGAATAGATGGCGGTGTTGGTCGAGATCAGATGTCCGCCGCGGCACTCCATGCGACCGATGATGAGAGAGCCGTTCTCGCACCGGATCGAGCCTGCGGTATTGCTGGGAGCGGCCGTCCAGACCGTATAATCTTCCTGATCACACCAAGAGACCGCCAGCGGATCTGCTCCGCCATAAGCCACCAGCGTTCGGTTCGCGTCATTCATAAAGACGCCAAACGCCGTCGAAGGCGCGTTGACGCTAATCAAGGCGAGATTGGTTGTGCTGGCTCCTTCCCAGGCGCTCGTATCGAGGATGTAGATCTTGCCGTCGCGTGGATTGGCAACGAGATCTTCGCCCCAGTTGCAGAAGGTCCAGGTGAGCGGGTTGGTGACGGTTGAATAGATCGTATCCGTTCCGCCCCAAACCGAAATGCCCCAGGTGGACTCGCCCCAGGAGAATGTCGTTCCTGCATCGACCAGGTGGGTGTCGGCGGTCGAAACAATAGTGCCTGTTGCGCCAGAGGAGCCGCCCGTAAGCGTGCCCGTGAAGGTCCCGGTATCAGCCGAGACAAAGACCGCAGGAGACGAGAACGAGACGACAATGGCGGTGCCCCCGCCCGTTGCCGTCACAGTCTCGCCCGCCGTATAGGTGCCGACAATGCCGGAGAGCGTGATCGTCAATGTAGAAAACCCGTTAGCCCCTGTAGGCGAGATGTCAGTGAGCGCGCCGGAGCGAAAGAGTTGCACGCCACGGGCATGACCAAAGGCGACGTATTGGTTCTCGGCAAGCGACTGCCATGCATGCGCGCCGCGCGGCGGCTTGGTCAGCGTTGACGCTGAGATTGAAGTCCAGCCGCCGACGCGCTCCGGATAGCCCTTCCAGAACCGGATATTATTGCCGTCGATATAGCGCCCCATGGCAGCCGTCTCCGAGGCTTCTTTAAAGATGCCCGGGGCAATGCTCAGAGGGGCGTATTCGTAGGCCATGGACTATCCGTTGCCGATCAATTTGGCGCCCTCAGCGGCATAGGCGGCGATGAATTTACGAGTCGTCTCAGCCTGCGGCTTGCCCGTCATAGCGATGTGCACGGCTTCATTGCGATGGCTTTCGATAGCCGCGCCGGTCTGGCGGGCTTCCTTGGCGTTCTCAATCAGCAGAACCGGCAGCCACTTAACGGCGCAGTCCCATTCATCGACATCCGCCCCTGTGTTCGAGTTTGTGCCCCGCAATTTGATGAAGAACGTGCATTCAAGTTGCTTGCACGGGCCTTTCACAAGCGGGCAGAACGTGCCGTTTGAAATCTGCATGGTGCTAATCCTTCGCTGCAATGATGAGATCGACGTACAGGACGTCGAAATCCATGGCCGTTCCCGAGCCGCTGCCGGTGCCGGTAGTGCCGCTTACGTCATGGGTATGCGCCCCATTGGAGGACGTGAGACCGATGGTCGAGGCGGTGGCCGAACCGACAAGGGAGTACGTGACGACCGAGCCGCCAGTGGTTCCGCCAGTCAAGCGATTGCTTGCGGACAGTGTGACGCTGCCGGGATGCGCGGGCTCGTCCACGTTGGCGACAAAGTGCGTATGCGCGCCATCCGAGGTGGATGTGTCTGAAAACGAATGCGTGTGATTCGGGAGGTTGGCTTCTGTGATGGTGCGGTCGCGAAACACCAATGTGAAAGTTGTGGTGCCGCCAGACGATGCCGTGCCGCTCACAACACGCAGCGCCTTGTTGTTGTGCGTGGTCTGCTTCGTCCATCCGGTCGGAGCCGATGTCTGCTGGAACAGCATCAGCGTGCCGCTTGGTGCGCCGAGCGTGCTCCACGAAAACGCGGTAGTGGCAATTTGTGCATTGTTGACCACCGAGCTTGCAGTGGGAGCAACAGGCGTGCCGGTGAAGGTTGGACTGACTGAAAACACCACGCCGCCCGCCGTGCCGGTTTCGCCGGTCAAGGCTGTCGCTAGGTTGGCGGACGATGGCGTAGCAAGAAACGTCGCGACGCCAGAGCCGAGCCCGCTGACGCCGGTCGAGATAGGCAGACCCGTGCAGCTCGTGAGCGTGCCCGACGAAGGCGTGCCGAGCGCGGACGTGACCAGGGAGACCGACGTAAGCGTGCCACCCGTAATGGCTACGGAGGACGATGCTTGCGTTGCCATGGTACCAAGCCCCATCGAGGCCCGCGCTGTCGCACCGCTCTCCACGACCCAAGCCGCACCGCTGCCAACGATAAAGTTGCTGTCGGTCTTGGCCAGACCGGCAATCGTCGTCAGATCGCTGTCAAGTGGCTGATAGGTTAGGATAGCAGTGTTGAGCGTATCGATGTCGCCTTGAAGTTCAGCCAGGGCTGCCTGGGCATCGGTGGACGCAAGGTTGCCGGTCGGCGTTACAGAGACGGACGAAGCCGCTGCGCCCGATGCCGTTGCGGGAGCGCCTGTCGCGTAATCAACAATCGGGGTTGCGTAGCGAACGGTATTCGAACCGTCACAGTAGATCTCAACTGCGGTTGACTGCGTAACAAGGATGCCAGTCCCGGCCGAGGTTTTAACCGTGACCGTAAACGAGCCCGTCGTTCGGTTAAAGACCTTGTACGTCTTGGATGCATTCGGGATAACAATGATCTCGTTGGAGACCAGCGTTCCCGAAACGTCGATGACGTGTTTTTTGGCCTGGTCGTTCGTGTAATCGACGTTCGAAAGCGTTGTCGTGGTGCCCGTCGTAGAGATGGCGGTGGTGCCTGCGATGGCGCTCTCAAGAATGCCCAGGTTGGTATTGGTTTTGGTGCCCCAGGTGGAATCGTTCTCCCCTTGGGCCATCAATTCCTGCCGAAGAACGGTCGATGCGGACGAGGCCATGGGCTATCTCACAACAGCAGTTGCAAAGGTGATTGGGGACGGAGCGGTCAGCGGGAATTTCAGCGTGAAGAGACCGTTGACATTGCGCGTGTTGCCAA
>Ga0172380_10009439_pt1 | contig 10394 bp, 8 predicted proteins | sample Leawe162metaG_FD_119747 | JGI IMG/M metagenome (GOLD analysis project Ga0172380, IMG submission 119747) | Leachate microbial communities from a municipal landfill in Southern Ontario, Canada - Leachate well 162 metaG | ecosystem: Engineered > Solid waste > Landfill > Unclassified | place...
AAGATCCGCAATTTGCGGGCCACGAAACCTTGGCTAACGAGCTCTGGAAAAAATTAATAGCCGAAGTAAAAAATAATTTTAAAGGGCAAATTTTGGTTGATTTTAACGTTTATGGACTTGTTGATGGTAATAACGGCGCGGAAAATTGGCGACAATACGACTACTATAAAAATGCCGACATTATAGAAACAAGAGTTTATAAAGTTCTAGAAAAATATCAAAGCGCTAGTAAAAATTTACAACAAGATTTAGCAAGAATGGCCGTAGGCTTAGATGAAGCTGCCAGAAGTCTTGGCATAAAAATTTCTGTTTTCTTTGCGCCCTCAAGTTACGCTGGCGGATTATATGCAGGTCCAGTAGAATTTTTGGACATCAATAATACCCATATCAAAAGCCTAATAAAGGACTATGATGTGCAGGCTGATGCTTTTGATGATTTTCTTAAGGCAATAAATAACAAGCCAAACATTTCACGCGTTAACTCTGGCAACTTTACATGGGATGATGCGCTAGATCCAGAAGTTACAGCTCACGTTTCTATCTCGGCAAGCTTCCGCAATAAACCAGCCGAAGCAGTAGTCACATCCTGGTACCAGAAATAAATATTTATTGTGCGACATATTAGACAAAATTAAAGAAACTAAAAAAGAGGGGATTGAACCCTCTTTTTGGTTGGTTGACAAAGGAAAACATATTGAGTAAGGTGAAATTGATCCGAAACACTATTGAGAAAGGAACGAACATGGACCAAGGTACCTTGACAACAACCGAGTTTTGGGATTTGATCAAGAAGGCGAGACAAGGGGAGAAAATCCTCGTTGCTACGGTCGCGCAATGCGACGACTGGCGCCCCTATCACCAGGGAGTAGTAACAAGGCTCGGCAATAAATACTTCGCCAATGGAGGTGATGACGCGGAAGCCGCCGGAGGATGGTGGAAAGAGCAGTCACCTGCGCGGATACGCTTTGCTGACGGCTGCAATGCGCAGCTTGACGCCGGCGTGTTCAGCGCGACGTTATCGGGCTATCAGATTAGCATCGACGGCGAAGCTGTTCATCTTGGCCTGTGGGAGAGCGTTATGGTTCATCCCTACGGTCTGATGCTCAAGAAGGGCAACGAGTTCTGGCTTATCGTTGTGGCTGCACTTAAGAAGAGCTGACCGCAAGCCTTCCCCAAGTGATCAACTCTCCAGTTCAAAGACGAGCCACGCTCGTCTTCTTTTATTGCAGGGTTTATTGTGCGACATATTGGACAAAATTAAGGAGACTAAAACAAATAAAAAAGAGGGGGATCGAGCCCTCTTTTTGGTTGACAAAAATATTTGCAGGATTAAGATGGACGAAAGGGAAATCCGTTTACACCCTCAGGAGAAACAGAGTATGGAATCATGGTTCCGAGTTGTGTGTGAGCCGGGCGCTAACAAGTGTCGGCGCAAGGGGCCATGGGGCACAACCATGGAAGAGGCTAAAGTGTTTGCCCTGATGGCCGGATGGTTTCACGAGGTTCAGCGCCGCGGGCACCATGGTGAGTCGATTGACCGCTGGTTCTGCCCAGATCACCGAAAGAAGTTCAGCAATTCGGGCGAAACGAAGAGGACAATCAGGGTCCGATGGCGCAAGCCGAAGGCGCGTCAGCCGTTCGCCGGCAACTCCTGCAAGAAGGAACTCGGCGAGTAGTCTAGGGGCAGCTACGCTGTCTGACGTTAGGGGGAGGTGCTTTCAGCGCTTCCTCCATTTTTTTTGCTATTTTTTGTCGGGGTCGGAGTGAAATTGGTGGTGGATGTCGCGAAGGCGTTTATTTGTTACGTGCGTGTAGATTTGTGTGGTTGCAATATTGCTGTGCCCAAGAAATTCTTGGATGCTGCGCAGGTCAACTCCTTGATTCAGCAAATCTGTCGCATAACTGTGGCGCAACGTGTGTGGGGTAGTAAAAATTGGCACGCCTGAAAGTAGGGCATATTTTTTTACCATTCTTTCTATAGATCGCGGTGTCAGTCTGGCATCTGTGTTGTCTTTTTTATCGCGAAAGTTTATAAACAAAGCTTTCTGGTTGGCGTGCGCAACATCATTTCTTATTTCCAAATATTTTCTAATAAAGTTTAACGCGCGTTCTGAAAAATAAACTACTCGTGGTTTACCGCCCTTACCAATAACTCCGAGTTCCATACCTGCCCCGCGAAGCTTTAGCGAAGTGGGGTCTTTTTTCAATATACCTTGAAATTGCTCTGCGTCTAGTGCAGTAAGTTCTGCAATGCGAAGTCCGGTTGAGAAAAAGGCCTCTAAAATTGCCCGATCCCTGATACTTATATCATCTTTTGGATCGATAGAGGCTAAAAGCTTGCTAACCTGGTCTAAAGTGAGGAATTTAACGCTTTTTGAGCCTCTATCAGGCTTTGCAAGGGCTATTTTATCAGGAGGGGTACTTTGTATGTCTTTAGCCACAAAATAGCCTAAAAAGGCCCTTAAAGCGATTAAATAGTAGTTCTGGGTGCCTTTAGATAGTAATTTGCCTGTGGCTGGGCTAGGAGTCCTAGAAAGGTATAATCTATAGGTCCAAATGTGGTCTGGAGTCAGCTGATGGGGGAGAAGTGAGCTATTTTTGGTCTCATCTAACCAATGAAAAAACTTTTCCAAATAATTTTTATAATTCTCCTGAGTGTTTTTTCTCAAACCTTTTTCAACTTCACAAAAGTCTAAAAAATCTTGCAGATGTTGTTTGATTGGTTTCGATGAGTTTTGCATTGTTTTAAAGAGACCCTAGTATAGTACGTCGCTTTACCTACATTTTGCGACATAGCCTCTATACTAATAATAGCCGTCCCCTAGGCCTATGTCAATGTGAATAACTAAAAAGACGTGGTTTAGGTCGTCTTTTAAAAAAGGATTTAATTGCTGGACGCGGCGGGCGGACAATTTGTTGCAGTTTCAGGATGTAAAATACTATTTGCAATTCCAGAAAAATAATTTGAAATATTTTCTTGCGTGTTAGAAATATTTTCAGAAATTTTTTCTTTTGTATTGTTTATGCCATTTACAACTGCTTCTCCCCCACTTTTGACCTTGTCGATGGCCATTTTGGGGATGTCTAAAACAGACCATTTTTCAGCCTCTAAGGTATCAACGGGCGCGATGTTTGTATCGGAAATATAAGAATCGGTGCCAGAAAAAACAGATGTTGATCCATTCGACAGATATAAGCTATTACTGTCGAGATTTTCATTAGTTTTATTAGTTTTAGTTGATGAATTAGTGGCGTTGGTTGTGTCTGCCTTCTTAAATCCACCAAGTAAATAAGCGCCAGCGTTATCCTTTATAAACGTAAAAAAACTGTTTAGCGCGTCGCGCGAATAAGCTTGCTGGCTAAAAAATATCGCAGCCAAAATTACAGCAATTATGATAATATATTTAATTAAGCCCTTTCTGTCGCTCATATTAAATAATTATATCATATAAAAGGTTTAAGGCGACACTGGTTAGGTGTCGCCTTTGGTTTGGAGTGACCAGGGGGTGGTCCCTCCTGCCTGCCCTAGTGGGCGGGCCTGGTTGTGGTTGTGGATGTCGCGGATGCCTTCGTCTCGTGCTCCACCGGGGGGTTCAGAACCGTGAAGTTCAGAATAGTGAAGCCCAAGAGTAGCACCAACGCGATAATCCCAATCCAGAGCCGATTTCTCATGTCTCTCGGCAAAGGATACGTCCTAATCTGTCCGTCACGCATACAATCCTCTGCTTCCTAGGTGCCTTGTTGCACCAACAGTGTTTCAATCCTTCATTTCACCACTAATTAATTATAGCATATTTATAGGCATATGTCAATAGATAGAGCCAAACAAAAACACCTCGTAAAATAAGATGTTTTTGTCGCATCCGCCTCCGCGCAAGGCTTCGGCGGGACAAGCAATATATTTATGAAAGTAGCTTTATGGCGTCGTCGATACGTTTTAGGGTTTTTTCTTTGCCAAGGATGTCGGCTATTTCAAATGGATTTGGAGACGATTTTTTTCCGGATAAAGCAACTCTCAATGGCCATAGTATGTACCCCTTATTATTTTCTGGATAACCTTTTTCTTTGTTAAATTTATCGCAAGCTAAAAATAATTCTTTTTCTAAATTTTTTATTTCCCATTTTTTTATTTCAGACAAAACTTTTGCTGAATACATTAAGGAATCTTTGGTCTCTGACTCCCCCACTTTCGCCCAGGCCAGTAGCTCTTTTTCAAAAGTTAATTTGTTTGCAAAAAAGAAATCTGACATTCCAGAAATTTCTGAAAGTTTTTTCATCCTTGTGCGAGAAACCTCAACAATTTTTTGCAAAGCAATTTTTGACATTTGTCCTTCAACCAAAAGCCCCGCTTCTTTTAGATATGGCACACAAAGTTCGGTTAGCTTTTCAATTGGTTTTTCACGGATATAAAAACCATTTATAAAATCGAGCCTTTGTAGGTTGAACACAGCTCCTGCTTTCTGTACCTTTTCAATGGAAAACTCTTTTGCCAACTGTTGCATTGTGAATATTTCTTTTTCGGTGCCCGGATTCCAGCCGAGTAAAACCATAAAATTAACCAAGGCTTCTGGCAAATAACCTTGATTATGATAATCGGCAAGGGCAACATCTCCTTGACGTTTTGATAGCTTGCTTCGGTCAGGATTTAACATTAGTGGCAAGTGCGCATATATTACAGAATCAAATCCCAGAGCCTCTTGCAGTAATATTTGGCGAGGCGTGTTAGACAAATGCTCTTCACCTCTAATTACGTGACTTATTTTCATTGAGAAGTCGTCAACAACAACCGCAAAATGATAAAGCGGAGTTTTTAAATCTTTGGCAATAACAATGTCTCCAAGCAGGCTTGCATCAAATTCAACATCACCCCTAATCAAATCTTCAAATTTTACTTTTTTGTTTTCTATGCGAAATCTTATTACAGATTGTTTTCCCTCCGCAATATTTTTTTGTACAGCTTCGGCCGATAAATGGGCGCATGTGCCAACATATTTTGGGGCCAATCCCCTGCTCAACTGCTCTTGCCTACTAGATTCCAATTCTTCTTGGGTGCAAAAACAATAATAGGCCTTGCCTCCATCTAGCAGCTGTTTTAAATATTTCTCATAAATATCTAAACGCTGTGTTTGTTTGTACGGCTCAAATTTTCCGCCAATGTCGGGTCCCTCATCCCACTGCACGCCTAGCCACTTTAATTCTTTTAGTATCTCGTCTGTCCAGCGCTGCTCAGATCTCGCAAGGTCTGTGTCTTCAATGCGTAAAATAAACTTACCTTTGTTTTTCTTTGCAAAAAGGTAGTTAAACAAGGCAGTTCGTGATCCGCCAACGTGCAAGGGACCAGTTGGAGACGGCGCGAAACGAACTCTTATAGGCTTATTTTTTTCTGTAGTAGTTTTTTTCATATTAACTTTCTAAATAATCTATCATTAAAAATTCTAGAATTTCTCTGGCTATTGCCCTGGCAGCCAAGGGCTTTGCAAAGCCGATTGCAGCTTGACTCATTTCCTCTAATTTCTCAGGGTGCAGAAATAATAATTGAACGTTATCTAAAAACATATTTGGTGTCAGGTTTTCTTGTTCCATCACTAGAGCTGCTCCCGTTTGCGAATAGGCAAAAGCATTTTTCGATTGGTGATCGCCAGCTGCGAAAGGAAGCGGAATCAAAATGCTTGGCCTGCCGGTAGCTGCAATTTCAAAAATTGAGCCAGATCCTGCGCGGGAAATTATAAGATCAGCGGCCTTGTAGGCATGCTTTAGTTTGTCCTCATCTAAAAATCCAATTGGATGATAATATCGATCTAGCCCAGATTCCTGGATGACCTGCGCTTCGGCGCCTATCTGCCTAACATTTTCTCGGCCTGTGACATGAATTATTTCGTAGGTTTTTAGCAAATCATTTAAAATTCGTAAAGTAAAATCATTTATTGTTTCAGCTCCTTGAGAGCCACCAATTATTAAAAATATTGGTTTTGTAAGAGATAAGCCAAAAATTTCACTTGCTATTTTTTTATCACCGTCCAAGATTTCTTTCCTTATTGGGTTGCCAGTAACAGTGACTTTTTCTTGGTCAAAGTATTCTGTTTTTGGAAAAGAAACAAATGTTTTCTTTGCCCACTTGGAAGTCATTTGGTTGGACAATCCTGGCGCAATATCGGATTCATGTATAAAAACAGGGATTTTTAATATTCTCGCTGCATATGTTATGGCAATAGACCCAGATCCACCTTTGCTAAAAACTAATCCGGGCTTTATCTTAAGCAATAAAAATATACTTTGCAAAAAGCCGAAAGGAATTTTAAATAGAATATCGACAATATTCTCAAATGAGAAATAGCGCCTAATCTTTCCAGAAACTATTGTTTCTAAAACAAAATCTTCCTCGGCAAGCATAATGGAGCCAAAGTCGTCTTTTGGCCCCGCATAATAAAATTCGAGAGGCGTGCCCTGCGAGCCTTTTGGATAAATTCTTCTTAATTCTCGAATTATGGCCACAAGCGGAAAAATATGTCCGCCAGTTCCGCCCCCAGTAAATAATATGCGCATAAAATTATGTGTTTTTTGAAATATTTAATAAAAGTCCCACGCTAAATAATTCCACCAGCAAATGCGAACCTCCGTATGAAAAGAATGGTAAAGGAATTCCAGCCAAAGGGAAAATTGCAGAGACAGAAGCCATGTTGATAAATGCCTGCAGAGCTATCCAAAAAGTAATTCCCACAGCAACCATTTTGGAAAATCGATCATTTGATTCCTTGGCTATTTTAATCCCAAGCCATAAAAGAAAAATAAATGCAGCAATTAATATAAGACCGCCAATAATACCCATTTCCTCGCCGATTATGGCAAAAATTGAGTCGGTCATTGCCTGCGGTAAAAATCCAAACTTTTGTGTAGACATTCCCAGTCCTTGTCCAAAAACTCCACCAGAGCCTAAAGAGATTAAAGATTGCTTTAGCTGATAGCCCTTTCCCAAGGGATCGGTATCTGCGTGAAAAAGCATCATTAGTCGGTCAAGCCGATAAGGTTCAATTTTGATTAGCGCTAGCAATGCTCCCATGCCTCCAAGAATTACGAGCAATGTGTGCCACAAAGGAGTTTTTGCCGAAAAGTATAGGGCGAGCAATGTTAAAGCAACAACTCCAAGCGTGCTGGCATCTTTTTGTAAAAACAAGGCCACGGTAATTATGCCAAGGAAAACTATAAAAGGTACAAATATATATATAACATTATGATAGCCCTTTTTTGTAATAGATTTCCAGTCTAAAGCATGGGTTTCTGACAATTTGCTGGCAATCCATGCCGACAGATATAAAATGGCAGTAATTTTTAAAAATTCAGAGGGCTGTATGGAAGCAAAACCCAGGTTTAACCAACGGCTGGCGCCGCCACCACTTACCCCAAATTTTGGTAAAAAAACCAAAAATAAAAACACAAGATTGACCAAAACAAACGCGGGTGCCCATTTCTTGAGCCAATGCAAAGAAATTTTGTATCCAATAACTCCAGCGACAATAGCCGGTAAAAATCCAAATAAAATTTGGTGAAGCAAATAATAGTGGCCGTTGCCATATTTTTGCAAGGACGCGGGAGTCGAAAGGCACGAGAAGAATAAAATACTAGAACCAACAAAAAAAACAATGAGAAAAAATAAAATGTAGTTAAGAGTCTTCTTCATTATTTTAAATTTTTAAAAGCCTCAACAAATTTTCTGCCTCGGTCAAATTCATTTTGAAAAAGATTAAAACTCGCCCCGCCAGGAGAAAGCACAACAATGTCACCCGGTCCCGCTAAATCGCGCGCTTTTGCTACGGCGTCCTCCATAGACATGACTGGGTGCAAATTATTATAACCGACTAAATTTTCCTTAATTCTGTCAGACGCGGTCCCTGGTAGTAAGACTGTTTCCCTAACTTTTTCCTTGATTGCTTTTGCTAACTCGTCATATTTTAACCCTTTGTTGACGCCCCCGCAAATCAAAATTAAATTTCCTTTTTCAAAAAAAGCATTTATGGCGGCAATTACTGCTTCGGGCATTGTCGCTGTTGTGTCGTTGTAATATTTTACATTATTAAACTCCCCCACCAATTCTTGCCGGCTCGCTACACCCTTAAATGTTTTGATTGCTTTTTCAATTATCTTCGCTGGAATTTTTAATATTTCTGCAACCTTTAACGCCGCCGCAAGATTGTACAAATTATGTTCACCAGCAAGCCTAAATCCGCCCAGGTCGATATTCTTCAGGAAACTATTTTTTGAAAAATACGATATTTTCGACGGTGCCTTTTCAGCGAATTGTCGCACAATAAGGTCATCTTCGTTTAGAACAAGGTGATCTTTGTCAGTTTGGTATTTAAAAATAAATGTTTTAGCTCTTATATATTCGTCCATTGTGCCATACCTGTTTAAATGGTCTGGCATAATGTTTGTTATTACAGCAATGTTTGGGCTTTGGCTTAATCCTTCTAGTTCAAAGCTAGATAATTCTAAAATAACTTTGTCGCCCTTTTTAACCTTTGTTAATAATTCAAGCGGAGACACTCCTATATTCCCAGCCAAAAATGTTCTTCTATTTTTTTGGCGCAAAATATGGTAAATAAGCGAAGCTGTTGTAGATTTCCCTTTTGTGCCGGTAACGCCAATGCTAAAAGCTTTAGATAATTTCAAAAATAAATCAACATCGGTTTCGATTGAGATGTGATTTCTTTGGGCAATTTCCAAATACGGCGAAGTACTTGGCACATCTGGGTTTTTTATAATTAAATCTGGCCAAAGAAAATCAACTTCTCTGTGTCCGCCCAAAACATATTTTATTTTTAGTCCCTTGAGTTTGTCTAAAGATTCTTCCAGTTGTAAGTCGGTTTTTAAATCTGTAACTAAAACTTCTGCACCTTGCTTGCAGAAAAATTTGGCAACTCCAACACCGCCTCCATGTAAACCCAGGCCCATTATTAGGACTTTCTTGCTCTTGAAAATCTTCTTATCCATGATTAATCAATTTTATCAGATTTTTAGCAAAAAAAAAGCCCAGTGCGATGCGTTGCACGGGCCCTGTCGACTTGAAGGTGCTGTGGCGGTACTACCGCGACTTCCAGAGCTTCTTGAGCTGAGCGTAGAATGCGTTGGTGCTGAGATCGGCGATTTCGTCCGCCTTTTCCCAGGTCAGCCAACTGCAGCTGACCGCCACCACGAGACTGACGGCTTCGTCGGCGTCCTCGGGCAAGCCTGAGAACGACAGAATGAAGCCATTGCCGCGCACTGCTCCGCCCCATCGATCATTGACGGGCGCTCTGCTCTGCCAGGAGCTTAGATGAGGGGCGTTTGCCCTTTGGATTAGCCGTAAGGCCTTCTCTTGGGAGAGGTCAATGCGGTGCGCCGCCTTGTCTTCTGGGCACTCGCCTACCTGGAAGATGAGCAGCGGCCGCCCGTTGACCCCGTTGGCAACTGTGCAGTAACCGTTGTTTCTCCCTTGCGGGTATTCGGGTAGCTGTTGCAGAAGATCCACAGCCCAGTTCACTCTTCGCATGATCTTTCCAGCGAACTGGGCTCCGATAACCGGCGATTTCTTCACGGACATCTACGGTCTCCTTGTAAAAAAATATCCTGACTCCATGCCAAGATATTAAAATACTAGCTAACTATTAAGAAAATGTCAAGAGTTATTCAAACGGGTCGTTGATTATGGGCTCTATCTTCTTATTAAAACAAAGGTGGCTGATTTTTTCTAGGTTATATGGTTCGTCAGAGAAGAAAAACTTATGCTCTCTGCCCTTTTTTAGTTTTATATTTTTATTTTCTCTCAAATATTGCGCGATTCTTTTTGCCAGAGCTTCGGCCGGATTTATAACTTTTATGCCAGAGTCTATCGTGTCCTCAATAACTTTTTTTAGTAATGGGTAATGCGTGCAGCCCAAAATTAAAGTATCAATCCCCTTTTCCTTTAAGGGCTCTATGTATCGTTTTATTATTTCTATTGTTACTTTGTCGTCAATCAAGCCCTCTTCAACCAAAGGCACCAACAGCGGGCAGGCTTGTGAAAAAACTTCTATTTTGCTGTCTAATTTAGTTAGCTTAGTTTTATATACGTTACTTTTTATAGTTCCTGGTGTGCCGATGATGCCTATTTTATTGTTTTTTGTAGTTTTTAGAGCCTCCTCAACAGCAGGGTCTATCATTTCAAAAATTGGTGTATTCGGAAATTCTTTTTTTAAATAATCAGCCGCCCAAGCCGAGGAAGTATTGCAGGCAATGACAATTATTTGCGCCTCATTCTTTAAAAGCCATTCGGTAATTTTTTTTTGAATAGCGCTTAACAAAATCGGCGCCCTTTGTACCATATGGGAGCCGCGCTGTGTCGCCAAAATAAATTGTTGTGTGGTTGGGCAGATGCTTAAAAA
>Ga0172380_10009440_pt1 | contig 10394 bp, 8 predicted proteins | sample Leawe162metaG_FD_119747 | JGI IMG/M metagenome (GOLD analysis project Ga0172380, IMG submission 119747) | Leachate microbial communities from a municipal landfill in Southern Ontario, Canada - Leachate well 162 metaG | ecosystem: Engineered > Solid waste > Landfill > Unclassified | place...
CGGCGGTCGGTGGTGCGTCGCTCTCGCCGCCGCTACACGCGACTGAGAATGCAGCAAGGACAGCGGCCAGGCCGAGGCCGGCACGGAAGAAGGTCATAGGTTTGCCTCTGGGATGCGGGAACAGTGGTTCGCCGCATTACACCGCAAGTCCGCTCAGGCGTCATCCGCGCCACCGGGGCCCGGGGGTTTCACGTCGTTGCAATACGTTGCCGATGAGCTGCGCTGCGCGTGTTGCGGATCCCCCGCTACACAGGCACCGAAGCCCTACGAAGGAGGAAGGTCATGGCCCTGATGGCTGGTGAGATGTACCGCTGCGAGCACTGTCAGTGCTCGATCGAGGTCACGAAGAGCGCCAATCCCGCATTTGCGGGTGACCTTGATCCGCGCTGCTGCTGCGGAGAGCAGATGAAGCGCCTGATGCAGTGACGCCTGGGAGGGCTCGAGGAGGTTCAGTCCTCCTCAAGCGTGCTCGTGTCGCCCTCGGGCAGACCGAGTTCCCGCGCCTTCAACAGGCGCCGCATGATCTTGCCGGAGCGCGTCTTCGGCAGGATGTCGATGACCTGGATGTCGCGCGGAGCGACGGCAGGCCCGAGCCGGTCGCGGCAGTGCCGATTTAGCTGACGCAGAAGCTCGTCAGTCGCGGTGTAGCCCTCGTTGAGGGTCACAAATGCTTTGACGACCTCCATCGCGATGTCGTCGGGCTTGCCGATTACGCCGGCTTCGGCGACCGCAGGATGCTCGATCAGGACCGACTCCACCTCGAACGGGGACACCAGGTGCCCGGACGTGTTGATGACGTCGTCGTCGCGGCCCACGAACCAGATGTAGCCGTCCGCGTCACGCTTCGCGCGGTCGCCGGTGTAGTACCAGCCGAGCTTGAACCGGGAGTCGTAGCGCTCCTGGTCGTTCCAGTACGTGCGGAACATCGACGGCCAGCCGGGACGCACCACCAGCGCGCCTTCCTCCATCGGCGTCTCGATCTCGCGCCCCTCGTCGTCGACGACGGTGACATGGACGCCCGGGAACGGGCGTCCCATCGAACCGGGACGGACGGGCATGTAGGCGTAGTTCGCGCACATGATCGCGCCGGTCTCCGTCTGCCACCAGTTGTCGTGGATAGCCTGCGAGAACACGCGGTTGCCCCACACCACGGCCTCCGGGTTCAGTGGCTCACCGACAGAGCCGATGAACCGCAGCGACGAGAGGTCGAACTGCGCCGGCAACTCCTCGCCGGCCTTCATCAGCAGGCGGATGGCCGTGGGCGCCGTGTACCAGACGGTCACGCCGAACTTCTGGATCACCTCGTACCACCGACGGGCGCCGAAGCCCGCTTCGTCGATGATGCTGGTCACGCCGTTGGAGAACGGCGCGAACATGCCGTAGGACGTCCCGGTAACCCAACCCGGGTCGGCCGTGCACCAGTAGATGTCATCCGGCTGCAGGTCCAGCGCGTACTTCCCGGTGGCGTACTGGCTGACGATGGCGCTGTGGACGTGGGCGGCGCCCTTCGGCAGCCCGGTGGTGCCGCTGGTGAAGTGCATGACCGACCAGTCCTCCGGCCCGGTCTTCTCGATCTCGAACTCCTCGGACGCGGGTCCGACGATCGACTGGTAGTCGATGTCCTCCGCCGCGACGGCCTTGCCCTCGCGATGGGCGATCACGATCACGTGCCGTACGCTCGGGAGCTGGTCGCGGATCGCGTTCACCTTGGGGAGCAGCCTGGGGGTGGTGATGATCGTGCAGCCCTCGGCGCGCGCGACGCGCTCCTTGATCGGCTCCGGGCCGAATGCCGAGAACAGCGGCGCCATGATCGCGCCGATCTTCAGGATGCCGAAGCAGGAGAAGTAGAGCTCCGGCGTGCGGTCGCTGAGGATGAAGACGCGCTCGCCCTTCTGGATCCCCAGCCCCTTGAGGGCGTTCGCGACCTTGTTGGACTGCGCCTTCAACTGCGCGTAGGTGTACTCCTCGACCTCGCCGTTCGCGCCGTTCCAGACGATTGCGCGCTTGCCCGCGTTCGCGCCGTTCGCATGCCGGTCGACGCACTCATGCGCCTTGTTGACTAGGCCGTTGGGGCGGTCGAGCTCCTCCCACACCCTGTCCCAGGACCACTCGGCGCTCAGGGCATCGAGGTCAGTGACGTTCGGCGCCTTCTTCAGGGCCGCCACGTTTTTCCCGATCTCCGGATAGCCGTCGATCATCTCGATACCCCCTTCATGCGCGCCCGAGTATACGACCGGGCGCCGGTGTCGCTCAGCGTCGCCGCGCTGCTACTGGCCGTTGCCCTCGATGATCGCCAGTATTGCCGCCGCCTCCTCCGCAGTTGCGGGCCGCGGGCGGTTCTCCGTGACATCGATGCGCACCGGGCGGAGGGTGACGACTGGCGGGCGGTCGGCCTCGAACCTCACCACGGCTACGACCGACTGGAACGGCCCCTCCCCGAGCGTGGCGAGGTCGTCAGGGTCAAGGTCGAAGAGGAAGTTGCCGAGGGAATAGAGGATGACGCCGTCGCGGTACTCCTCGATCGGCTGGAGGACGTGCGGGTGGTGCCCGACGACCAGTGATGCGCCTGCGTCGATCGCGGCACGAGCAAGCTCCTGCTGCCGCGCGGTGACGACGCGGCTGTACTCCGTGCCGGCGTGGAGCGTGACGACAACCGCATCGACGTCCGTCCGGGCGCTGGCCCGGCGTACGTCCTCGCGGATCGCTTCCACGCCCGCGGCGGAGACCCCGCCGCGCTCGACGTCGGCGGTGACTACCTCGGGAATGTCGTTGTAGCCGAGGAACGCGATGCGCAGCCCGCCGGCTGCAAGGATGATCTCGCGCCGTGCGTCGACTTCCGTGAGCCCGGCTCCCCAGTTCGTGATGCCGTCGGCGCCGCCGAGCGCATCGAGCGTCTGCGCCAGTCCATCCAATCCATAGTCAGTGGCGTGGTTGTTCGCGAGGCTTACCGCGTCGAATCCCCCCGCGCGCAGCGCGGCGACGGCGGCCGCTGGCTCGGTCTGGAACTGGTACTGCTTGGTGAGCGGCGTACCCCCGACCGAAAGCGTCCCTTCGAGGTTGCCCACCACTAGATCTGAGTCAGCGAACAGCTCCTGGACCCGCGCAAGCGGGTAGGTCGGATCGGCGACCAGCGCGACCTCCACGTCCCGGTCCAGCATGAGGTCGCCCACGAATGCGATGACAGCGCGAGGCTCGGGGGTAGGTGTGGGCGTCGAGGTCTCGGGCGTAGCCGTTGCCGTAGCGGTGAGCGTCGCAACCAGGATCTCCGGGGCGGCGTCGGTCCCGATGCACCCGGTCGAGCTGAGGGCGAGGAGCAGGGCGGTCGCGAGAAGCAGGCGGATGGGTCAGCCCTCGGCCAGGATGCCGCGGAGCGTCGTCAGCGCCGCCCGTGCCCACGCGGCGGTGGCATCGAGGTCGACGCGGTCGAAGGTATCTCCTGCGGAGCGCGCGTAGGGATGAGTCGCGCTGAATGAGACATAACGCGGACTGGCAGTCGCGATCGACTTCGCCGTGGTGCTGTCGCCGGGGTCGCCGGGCTCGTTGGCGGGGACCTTGGTCGCGAAATGCGAGGTCACCGCAGCGCCTGCGCCCTCCAGGAGGGGGGCGTCGCTGGCCGCGATCCGCGCGCTGGCGTCGCGCGCGCCAAGCGACGGGCCCAGGTCCAGGAAGGTGACGGAGCGCTTCGCCAGGCCCGGGTGGGCGCGCAGATGGAACTCCAGGCCGGTGTTCCGCAGCTCCGCGCCACTGGCTGCGAGGAACTGCACCGGGCGGTGTGGTTGCTCCTTCGCTATGGCCTCCGCAACGGCGAGCCAGATCGCAACGCCTGCGCCTCGCTCACCCGCCGCACCGAACCAGCCGGAGCGCTGCACGAGGACGACGACCGGATCCGCTTCGGAGTCGCTTCCAGGCACGGTGGCGACAACGTTGTTCGCTCGCGACTTCAGCCGCTCGCCGTCTGCTTCGAGCTTGACCTCCGCGCTGCCGAGCATCGTGGCGGTGCTAAGCGTCCGATGGTCCTTCGCCGAGATCTGGAGGACTGGGATGTCGAACGGTGTGCGGATATGGAGCGCATCCCGGAGCACCACGTTGCCGTCGGGATCGCCCGTCGGGACGACCGCCGCGATCAGCCCCTTCTCGAACAGATCGTCGTAGAAGACGCGGACGTCGGTCCCCGTCCAGCGCTGGTCACCCCTCGCCGTCGCCCCGGCGACGATGATCTTGCCGAATGGATCGGAGTCGTTCTCGTCGCATAGCTCACCCTGGATGCCCCCGAAGTCAGTGAAGCCACCGTCGTACATCGGGGTGCCCTCAACGAACCCCCCGGCCCACGTGATGCGGGCGTTTCGATACTCGACGCGGATGAAGTCAAAGCGCTCCAGTGCGCCGGCGACGCCGACTCCCTTCAGCTCATCGCGCAGCCAGGCGCCGGAGCGGTCATCGGCGGCCCATCCAGTCCGATGGTTGCCATACGCCTCGAACGCCCGGATCCGGCGTTCGATCGTGTCGAGGTCGAGTCCCGCGATGCCATCGAAGTCGCTCAGTGCCGGCTCCTCGTGTGATGCGTGCACGTGTGCTGTGAGGTGGTTGGATGTCTGGCAGGAGAAGTACGCCGCGTCGACGGCAGCCGTCAACCGATCGCATCCGGGCATGCGGTGTCGCCGACGGCCACGAGCCGGATCGCGGCGCAACTGGCTTCCCGAACGGATCAGGATCGTGCGCGTTACACTGGTAGCCCCATCCATCCTTGCAAGGAGTCTGCGCTGCGCATCCGACCGATCCTGAACGGTCGACGCCCTCGTGCGGCCCTTGCGGCTGCGGCGCTCATCCTCGCCTGTTCCGCGTTGGTGGTGACAGCGCAATCCGCCGCGGCGGACGGCCATCCCGATCCCGCCGACCTGCCGCCCGGCTGGCTGCTCTTCGACGGCGGCGAGGTGCTCTACCCCGACACACACCTCGAGGGTGTCCCGATCGAGCTCGCCCTGGACTTCTTCACTACCGGGACGCCACCGGTGAAGTGGCGTACGGCAACCACACCAACCGTAAGCATCTGCACTTATCAGGCGAACCGGCCCTCCTGGCTGTCCGCGGCGCGCTACCGCGAGTCGGTGACACGCGGCGCTGACCTGTGGAACGCGGCGGAAGCCGCGGTCGGCATCGACTACCGGGGTGACTGTCTCGTCGGGACGACATGGCTGTCAGACAACAGCGCGAACGAGATCGGCTGGGACGATGGGCGCAACTTCGTGCGCCCGCCCGCCGTGGCAGTGACCGAAGGAACCTGGAATCCCGTGAACCGCTTCTTCGTCGAGGCCGACATTGTGATGGAGAACACATTCCGGCTCGCGGAGGCCTGCCTCGACAGCACCATGGCGCATGAATTGGGGCATGTTCTGGGGCTCGGCCACAGCGATACGCGCGGCGACCTGATGTTCCCGATGTTCGACTCCAACGACACCTCGACATGTCCGGCTGGGCCGAGCGCGACGGAGATATCCGTGCTGCAGGCGCTGTACGGCGTGAACCGCGCGCCTGTCATCACACCGCCGGAGCTTACCAGCGTGGTCCCGGGACGAGACTCCGGCGTTTCCGTCACGGCGAGCGACCCGGAAGGCGACTCGCTCACCTACTCCTGGCGGCAGGTGTCCGGGCCATCCGCCCAGATCCTCAGCCAGTCGTCGTCCACCCTCACCTTCATCGCGCCGAGCCAGCCGGAGGCCACGCTGGTCTTCGAGGTGTCGGTCTTCGACCGGTACCTCCATCCAGCCACTGCGGAGGTCGACGTGGTGGTGAATGTGGGTGACGGTCCGCCGCGCGGCGTCCCGTCACTGGAGTCGCTCGCGCCATCCGCCTCCGGTGCCAACATGGCGCTGCGGTGGAGCAGCCTCCCGCTGGCGACGGAGTACCGGTTCTGCATGACCCCTACGGGAACCTCCGCGATCACCTGTCGCATGCAGGGGGCGCCGGTGGCGGAGGTCACCTGGGATACGGTCCTGGGTGCTGCTGTCCCGGGCGAGAGTCTGCGAGTGCTGACGGCTGGGAGTCGCGAGACCTCCATGGCCGCATGTAACGAGCAGGGCTGCACCAAGGCGGGCGTAGGCCCGCACGCCGGAGGACTGCGCTGGGCCGTCCATCAGGTGCGCTACGACTACTTCGCGATGTCCTACGACGTGCCCGGCACCAGCATCCGCTTCACCATCGCCGGCGTCGTGAACGTCAGCGGCCCCGCGCGGAAGTTCTCGCTCTACTCCGGCACCGAGGGGGCGTTCGACCAGGAGCGGATCCTGAATTGCGGGAACGTCGCGGCCGGTGGCACGTGCATCGGCCTGCTGGGGCCTCAGGACGGCGGGCATACCTCGCACGTCACGATCCGGAGCGAGCGAGCGTCCACGCCGACGATCGAGCACCGCATTGAGGTGCGGTAAGGCATCACATCGTGCCCCGTGGCAGGGTCAGCGACGGACGTCAGGCCCCACCGGCGGCATTCCCTTTCCCGGATTCACAGGTGGCGGGCCTGGAGGCTCATCGCCGAACGCCATGAAGTCCCACACGTAGAGAAGCGAGAACCAGACGGACTTCGCCCATCGGTACGTGAGCAGCGTGACGACCTGTGAGAACGCCACCACGGTCCACAGGGGATCGAGGCCGGTGTCCGTGATGAATCCGTAGCGCAGATCCGCCAGTGCCAGCAGGATCGCCGCCACCGCGCCGTACGTGTAGGCAATGACGAGCGCGCCGATCCACGCACCCTGCGCCGCCTGATAGCGGAGTGCACACACGGCGCAGCGTTCGTGCATGGCCACCAGCCCCGAGAAGATGGAGGTCTCCGCGCATTCCGGGCAGCGACCCAGGATGCCGGTCCGCCAGAGGGTGCGAAGGAGTGGGCGGTGCGGATGCATGTGTCCATGCTAGGACACTTTCGCACCCTGCCCCAGCGCCTGTGCGGCGCCTACGACTCGTCTTCATATACTGGTCATACAGGTACTGCCCCCTGATCGATGGATGGCATCTATTGACCGACGAGCTGCACGCCTTGGAACTCGTCGCTCGGCTGGCGGCGCTTCAGCCATCGAGCGCGTTCCAGGCGATCGCCCTGACCCCGCACCTGGATCCTCGTCGCCTGCTGACCGACGTCGCAGCGAATGGGGTGGTGGCCTCCTACGAGCGTCCCGACCGAGGGCTTGCGCTCGTCGGCGTTGGCACAGCGGCGCGTATCGACGTCCCAGCCGGGCAGGGGCCAGCGGCGATCCGCGACGAGGTACGACGCCTCCTGGACCTGCGCGTCGAAGGTGACGCTCCCGGGCTGCGGCCGAGGCTCCTCGGGGGTTTCCGCTTCAATCCCGTGGCGCCGGTCTCGGAGCCGTGGGACGACTTTGGCCCCGGCTGGCTGACGCTGCCGCAGATTCTCTTCGTGCTCGATGGCGAGGCGGCGGGTGTGGTCCTGGCTCCTGGGAGCGATCCGGCGGAGGCGGCCGCGCTCGTGGAACGCCTGGTAGGCGATCCCGCTCCGGCGCAGCGCACGGCGCTGACGGTGGAGCGGCCCATGAACCGCAGCCGCTGGCTGGAGTCCGTCGCCACCATCTCGGAACAGGTGCGCGAAGGCGCGTATGAGAAGGCTGTCCTCGCCTCCACACAGCGACTCGCCGGAGCTGGTGCGATCTCCGTGGGCGCCGCGCTCGCACGACTCCGCGTCAACTATCCCCAGTGCCACCTCTTCACCATGACGAGCGGCGCATCGACCTTTCTCGGGGCGAGCCCGGAGTTGCTCGTGAGCCTCACCGGCGGAGCGGTGCACGCCCTGGGCCTCGCCGGATCGCTTCGTCGCGGGGAGACGCCGGAGGAAGACGAGCGCCTCGGCACGGCGCTATTGGCGAGCGCGAAGGACCGCATTGAGCATGAGACGGTCGTGCGGGCGATCCGGGAGCGTCTGGCGCCGGCCACGCAGGACCTCCACGCGCCGAACGCGCCGGGCCTCCGTAAGCTCCGCAATATCCAGCACCTCTCGACGGACATCACAGGGCACGTGAAGCCCGGTGTGGATGTCCTGGACCTGGTTGAGCGCCTCCACCCGACGCCCGCCGTCTGCGGGTGGCCGACCGACGTCGCCCGCGAGGTCATCGCGGCGCACGAGGGGTTCGACCGCGGCTGGTATGCCGGGCCCGTGGGCTGGATCGACGCGACCGGAGACGGTGAATTCGCGGTGGGCCTGCGCTCCGCCGTCGTCCGCGATGACCGGGCATGGCTGTTCGCCGGGAACGGGATCATGGGCGATTCCGACCCGGAGTCGGAGCTTGCAGAGGTACAGCTGAAGTTCCGGCCGCTCGCGGAGGCGCTGGGTGCCTGAGTTGCGGATCGCGGGTGACGCGTCCGCGGCGTAGGATGCCGGGCATGGTGCTCCCTGCCGACAGGTTTGTCCGAGCCCTGCTGGCGTCGCTCTATCAGGGCGGCCTCCGGCACGTTGTCATCGCACCTGGCTCCCGGAATACGCCGCTGACGGCGGCGCTCACGGCACCTGGCTCTCCCTTTCAGACATGGCTTCACCTGGACGAGCGTTCCGCCTCGTACTTCGCGCTGGGCCTGGCCCGCCAGCTCGGCCAGCCGGTCGCCGTGAGCTGCACGTCCGGCACCGCCGCCGCGAACTTCCTCTCAGCGGCCGTGGAGGCACGCCTGTCGAGGGTGCCGCTGATCCTGCTGACCGCCGATCGACCGCCCGAGGCGCGAGACGTCGGTGCGGCCCAGACGGTCGACCAGGTCGGGATGTACGGCTCGCACGTGAAGTGGGCCGCGGACCTGCCCGTCGCGGAGCCCGCAGCGATCGAGGAACTCGTGCGGTACGCCCGTTCTGCGGGCGCGCGCGCCGCGGCCGTGGCGCTGGAGACGCCGGCCGGGCCGGTGCACCTCAACGTCCCGTTCCGCGAGCCGCTCATCGAGGCCGGCGATGCTCCGTTCGATGCTGGCGAGGTGCCGGCCGCGCGCGCTTCGTCCGGGCAGACGCTCCCGGATCCCGCAACCGTGGAACGACTGGCGAGGATGCTCATCCGGCGCCGCGGCCTCATCGTCGCCGGCCCCGAGGACAACCTCCCTGTCGAGGCGGTCGCGCGTCTTGCGGCGGCTTTGCACTGGCCGATCGTCGCGGACCCACTCTCGGGGATGCGTGCCGGACTGCACGACCAGTCGAACGTGATCGACTGTGTCGACGCGCTCGTGCGGGAGCCGGCTTTCGCCGCGGCCGCGGTGCCGGAGGTCGTCATTCGCTTTGGAGCGAGCCCCACCTGCAAGCCCTTCAACACGTGGCTCGCCGGGCTCGGTCAGGTGCACCGGATCGTCGTGGATGCCGCCAGCGCGGCGACCGGCGGCTGGCGCGACCCGGACCTGCAGGCGGACGAGGCGATCGCTTCCGACGTAGCGCCGTTTTGCGAGGCGCTGATCGATGCCATCAACCCGGAGCGCGTCACGACCTTCGAGTGGCCCTCGCTCTGGCGTGATGCGAACGCAGCCGCCCGCGCAGCGATGCGAGAGGCCATCGCTGCGCTCGACGAGCCCTTCGAGGGTCGCGCGGTGATCGACCTGGCCGATGCGCTACCGGACGGTGCGACGCTGGTGGCCGGGAACTCGATGCCCGTCCGCGACATCGATTCCTTCTTCTTCAACACGCCGAAGCGCATTCGGATCGTTGGGACGCGTGGTGCGTCGGGCATCGATGGTGTCGTGTCCACGGCGGTTGGCGCGGCGGCGGCAGGGGATGGGCCGGTAGCTCTGCTGATCGGCGACCTCTCGTTCCTGCACGACCTCAACGGGCTCTGGCCGGTGGGGCGCTACAACCTTGACCTGACTGTCGTGTTGGTGAACAACAACGGCGGAGGCATCTTCTCCTTCCTCCCGCAGCGCAACGCGACGCCGTCCCGGTTCGATGCGTGGTGGGGCACACCGCACGGACTAGACCTCTCTCACGCGGTCGCGTTGCATCGAGGCCATCACACCCTGCTCGAGGCCGGCCCCGCGTCCGACCTCATCAGCAACGCGATGACGAGCCCCGGACTGGACGTGCTGGAGTTGCGCACGGACCGCGACCGCAACGTGGAGTTGCACCAGCAGGTCTGGCGTCGTGCTGCCGACGCCGTGCGCGATGTCGTCGCGGCCGTCCGGGCCTGAGCGATGCCATCGATCACCATCCGAGGGCTCGACTACTGGGCAGAGGTGGAGGGCAGCGGACCGCCCGTTGTACTGCTCCACGGCTTCACCGGCACACACAGCACATGGCGCGCCCTGGTGGACGACCTACGCGACGAGTTCACGACCATCGCGATCGACCACATCGGCCACGGCCAGACGGAATCGCCGGCCGCGGTCGATCGCTATCGCATGGAGAGCGCGGTCGATGACCTCGTTGAGGTCGC
>Ga0172380_10009442_pt1 | contig 10393 bp, 13 predicted proteins | sample Leawe162metaG_FD_119747 | JGI IMG/M metagenome (GOLD analysis project Ga0172380, IMG submission 119747) | Leachate microbial communities from a municipal landfill in Southern Ontario, Canada - Leachate well 162 metaG | ecosystem: Engineered > Solid waste > Landfill > Unclassified | place...
AATAGCAACATATTTAACAACATTTAACATGGGGGTAGTATAGCAGATTTACTTACCTCTTACCACGGCCTGAGCAGCGGCGAGACGAGCAATCGGTACGCGAAATGGTGAGCATGAGACATAGGTAAACCCTTCTCTGTGACAGAATTCAACTGTTCTTGGTTCACCGCCGTGTTCACCACAGATGCCGACTTTCAAATCTTTTTTAATTCCCCTACCTTTTTTGATAGCGATGCGGATGAGTTCACCGACACCCTCTTGGTCAAGAACTTCAAACGGATCATACTCAAAAATATTTTGAGTGACATATTCCTTAAGGAATTTGGCGGAGTCGTCGCGACTAAGTCCTGCACCCATTTGTGTAAGGTCGTTAGTCCCAAATGAGAAGAATTCAGCTCCGGCGCTCACTATTTTATCAGCGACTAGGGCGGCTCGTGGTACTTCAATCATAGTCCCTATCTTGTAAGGTATTTTCATTTTTGCCTCCTTCAATTTGGTTTCTACAATATTTACAATCCTGTCTTTCAAAATTTCAAACTCTTTGGTTGTGGCAACAAGCGGAATCATTATTTCCGGCTCAATCTTTTTGACCTTCTTAGGACCTTTGGATACAGCGATAGCCGCTTCTATAATAGCCGTGGCCTGCATATCATAAATTTCAGGGAAGGTGATAGCGAGCCTACAACCTCGATGCCCAAGCATTGGATTAAATTCATGTAAGTCGCTAATCTTCTCCAAAAGTTTTTTGACAGGCACACTCATCTCTTTTGCTAGGTCCTCAATATCTTTCTTCTCTTTTGGAAGGAATTCATGTAGTGGCGGGTCAAGCAAACGTACCGTCACAGGGAACCCGTCCATAGTTCTGAAGAGCTCTACGAAGTCTTCTCTCTGATATGGCAAAAGTTTGGCCAAGGCTTTCTTTCGGCTTTCCAAATTATCAGCCAAAATCATTTCGCGCACCGCCTTGATGCGATTGCCTTCAAAGAACATATGCTCGGTTCGGCAAAGTCCGATTCCTTCTGCTCCAAATTTCCTAGCGACTGCCGCATCAACTGGCGTGTCGGCATTTGTTCTTACTCCAATTTTTCTGAAGCCATCAGCCCAAGCCATAAGTTTGCCGAAGTTTCCGGAGAGCGCTGGATCTTGAGTACCGATTTTACCGACATAAACTTTGCCAGTAGTTCCGTCTAGTGAGATAAAATCTCCTTCTTTCAATTTTATTCCCTTATCTTTAATGATTAAGGTCTTGGTTTTTTCGTCAATTGTTAAATCGGCGCATCCTGCGACACAACATGTGCCCATGCCTCTAGCGACCACCGCTGCGTGTGATGTCATACCGCCTCGAGCGGTGAGGATACCTTTGGCCGAATGCATTCCATCAATGTCTTCTGGTGATGTCTCAATACGAACCAAAATAACATCTAAACCTTTTTTAGTTTTTTCAAAAGCTTCTGATGCGGTGAAAACTATTTCGCCTACTGCAGCGCCGGGTGAAGCTGGCAATCCTTGAGCGACTGCTTCGGCTTTATTGATAGCGATTGGGTCAAACTGTTTGTGGAGCAATTGATTTAAGCTATTTGGATCAACTCGCAAAATCGCTTCTTCTTTACTTATTCTTTTCTCGGCGACCATTTCAACTGCGATGCGGACGGCGGCGTGTGAAGTCCTTTTGCCATTTCTTGCTTGCAAGATGTAAAGTTTGCCTTCTTGAATAGTAAACTCCATGTCTTGCATATCGCGATAATGTTTTTCAACTTTGTTGCAAGTATCAACCAACTCTTTGTAAATTTTTGGATTTTGTTTTTGAAGTGTAGCGACAGGTAGTGGAGTGCGGATGCCGGCGACCACATCTTCGCCTTGAGCGTTCATAAGGTATTCACCATAAAACTTGGCCTCTCCAGTTGAAGGGTTGCGAGTGAAGCAAACTCCAGTACCCGAAGTCTCACCAAGGTTTCCATAAACCATCGCCTGGATGTTGACCGCGGTGCCGATGAGTCCTTTTATATTATTTATTTCACGATATCTGATAGCGCGATAGTTGTTCCAAGAATTAAATACGGCGTTAACCGATGCGTAAAGTTGCTTGATTGGATCTTGAGGGAAATCAGTTCCCTTAACTTTCTTAATTTTGGCTTTGTATTCTTTTACAATTTCCTGCAAATCCTCCGCCGTCAAATCAGTATCATATTTTGCGCCCTTGGTGTCTTTAACTTTTTCTAGAATATGTTCAAAATCAGAATGTTCCATTTCCATCACCACCGAGCCAAACATTTGAATCAAGCGACGATATGAATCCCATGCAAAACGTGGATTATTGGTTTTTTCTGCGAGTCCGACGACTGACTTATCATTTAGTCCTAGGTTCAAAATAGTATCCATCATTCCTGGCATTGAAGAAGCGGCGCCAGAGCGGACGGAAACGAGGAGCGGGTCACCCGCATCACCCAAAGTCTTACCCATCTTTTTTTCCAAATCTTTGAGCTTGCTGTCAATCTGTTTTTTGGCTTCCGCATTTATAACTCTTTTTTCTTTATAATATAAATCACAAACTTCAGTCGTGATAGTAAAACCGGGAGGCACTTTTATTTTTAAATTTGTCATCTCGGCCAAGTTGGCACCCTTGCCACCCAAAATTTCTTTCATACTTTTATTTCCTTCTTCAAATGCGTAAACGTATTTTTTCATTTTGTTTTTTTACCCGCCATAGCTTTAGCGAAGGTGGGTTATTATTTAATAATTAATAAAAGAGCTCCCGCCCTTTCTCTATTTATAGCAAATTTTTCCAAATATTCAAAATTTATTTCACCCTTATTTCTAAACATTTTTTCTGCTATTGACAAACACCCCTAAATTTGCTATACTTAATACAGAAAATCCATAACCCGTCACGGTGGTTTCGACCATTGGAGAATGAGGATTATAGGATCTTGGAGTTTGAAATGATTAGTACAATGTATATGGTTGCACTATTGGTGCTGGTCTTTTTTGTGTTCTTCGTTCTCCCCATGAACCTGATATCCAATGGTATCAGGTTCTGGAAGTGGCAGAAGGAGTATCGTCGTCAGCGTGTGAACAAGAAGATGGCCGCTGAACTGAAGAAGTTTGGCCCACTCTTTGTTGTCAACAAGAGGGGCGATGTCACGGCTGTCTGCACGGAGCGAGCATTCAGCAATCTTCTGGGTGATTGGAAGATAAAAGTGATCCAAAATCCAGAAGCAAGATGGGGCAAACCTATTTTTAGTGTTCATCCAATCTTCACGTTTACCTCAGGTGATGTGCCTTTCTGTACCGGCAGTCGTGAGAATGCAGAAAATATCATGGTTAACCTGATCTATGATCTTTTGGGTGGGAAGTACGATAGGTCGACGATTCGAAAGGCAAAGAATCTTGCCGAGACCATTGTCAGGAGCGACAACCGTCTCCTCGTTCCATTTGTTGGTGACAAGTGGCAATCAGAATGGGATATTTACCGGCAGACTGACATGAACATGGCCCGCAGAGTACTCCACTTAGAAGTGCTTAAGAGCCTTAGCAACAGAAGCGACAACTAGCTTCTCCCCGCTCCCGCAAGGCCCCGCGCGCTTATAAACGCCGGGGTCCTTCTTTTTATAAAATAATTTTACAAACAAAAAACTCCCGAGGGAGTTTTTTGTTTTAATTTTGAAAATTAATTATGAAAGGTGTTTGGAAACGAGTTTGGTCATTTCAAACATGTTGACTACTGCTTTGCCACCAAAAACTGCCTTTAGAGCGTCATCGGCTACAATGTTTCTTTTGTTCTTAGGATCCTGGAGATCTTTGCCTTTGATGTAGACCCAAAGTTTTTTGACGACTTCTGATCGAGGCATTGGGCCTTTGCCCACAACGACAGCCAATTCATCACTAATGGTCATTGGCTTCATAAAAGCTGAATTTGCATTTTTTACCATATTTTTAAATTATCTATTAATTATTAATATATTTCACATTATATCACTTTAATTAAATAAAGGAATACCGTACAGGGGACAAAACAATGGGTACGTCTCTTGCGAGACGTACCCGTGTCGGTCACTCACCTTTCAGCTCTGCGACCAATTTTTCAAATGCATCGATAAATTTCGCCTCCTTTTCGTGGGGGATAATCATGCGAGAGATAAATCCCACCGATTCATCGTACGCTTTCTGTAGCTTCGCGAGATTTTCTTCTCGATCAGCCATTACAAGGAAAGACAGTAACGAGGAAGAGTGACATCTTTCCTGGTTTGCTATAGCCTCATCTTCCGTCATTCCGAGACGATGGAGAAGCTCTGTCTCTCTTGCTGTTAAAGTTGTTGTTGTCGCTGTCGGCAAAAGAACCTCCAAAAATCTAATCCTCAATAACTTTAACAAAGTTAAGGTAATTTATCACATATTTATTTTTTATATAAAATGTGCTATAGTAGTGTATAATCAAATTATATGGAAAAGCCTATATTCCCAATGCGGATAAATAAGTATTTAGCTCTAAACAAACACTCCACCCGCCGTGGAGCTGACGAGCTTATATCTAAAAAGCAGGTTTTTATAAATGACCGATTGGCTGTACTTGGTGACAAGGTGACCGAGAGTGATCAAGTGGAAGTGCGCTTCCGTGGCAAACAAAAACCTTATATCTATATCGCTTACAACAAACCCAAAGGTGTAGTCACCCACTCTGCCGAAAAAGGTGAAAAAGAAATAAAGCACGAAGTCTCAATCAAAGATGTCTTCCCTGTCGGTCGGCTAGACAAAGATTCGCATGGTTTAATAATTTTAACTAACGACGGCCGTATCACAGAAAGGCTTTTGGGTCCTAGTCATTATCATGAAAAAGAGTATTTGGTAAAAACCAAAAATAATCTCCGTTCAAATTTTAAAGAAAAGATGGAGGCGAGGGTAAAGATTGATAGAGAAAAGACTGGCAAATGCAAAGTTCAAATTTTAAATGAAAAAACTTTTAGAGTGATTTTAACTGAAGGCAAAAAACACCAAATCAGGCGCATGTGCGTCGCTCTTTTCCAAGAAGTGGCTGACTTGAAGCGCACTCGTATAATGAACATTGAGCTAGGCACACTCGCCCTTGGCGCTCACCGCCAAATAGTAGGTGAAGAACTCCAAACCTTTTTAAAATCTCTCGATCTTATTTGACCTTAACCTTTTTTGGTTTCTTTTTTTCTTTTTTATGTCCGTCTCCTCTTCCCATAAAATTTTAATTAACTAATAATCTGGTTTCTTACTTAAATTATATCAAATTAATTATAAACAGCTATATATTTTATATTTAAATATTGACATTACACTCATATATTTCTAGACTAAGTAAGAAGTTATTTCTGATTGGAGGTCAAAATGAAAATGGTTGCATTGTCCCTCTCGTTAGGTATGTGCGCCTTTGCACAACTTGATCTTTCCCATCCATCACAGAAGTCGGGTGAAATGTTTGGCGAAATATCCATACCCGCAATTGACTTGATTCAGCCAGTACGAAGTGGAGTAGACCCGTCAATCATTGATAAAGGTGTCGCCCATTGGCCAGGTTCGGCTAAACCAGGAGAACCTGGAAACATGGTTCTAGCTGGTCACCGGACCACCAAAACCGCCCCATTCTTTAAGATTGAAAAACTGAAGGTGGGTGATGTGATATTGGTCACAAACAGAGATCAAGTGACTGCAAAATACCGGGTGTATGAAATGTTTGTTGTAGATCCGGTGAAGGGGTGGTTCGTCACTCGTTCATCTAGCGAATCATCAGAAGCGATTCTAACGATTTTCACATGTCACCCGCTCCATTCGAACCTCCAGCGATTTATAGTTAGGGCTCGTCTCGTCAGAGACGGCCATCAACACCCCCTCTCCTAGGGGGTGTTTCTAAATTTAATTTTGTCTTGCTACACCTCCTTTTCTTTTTTGAAACCAGTGTAAGCTTTCATAATTTCGAGTGGCAGAGTGAAGATGACAGTGTTTGATTGGTCCGATGAGATATCGTTTAACGCTTGCAAAGTTCGCAAATGCAAAGCTCCATCTGACGATGACAACATTTTTGCAGCCTCCGCCATATTTTTAGAAGCGGCCAACTCCCCTTCTGAGGTGATGATGACGGCGCGTTTTTCTCGTTCTGCCTCAGCTTGTTTGGCGATAGTGCGTTCCATGTTTAGTGGGAGTTTGATATCTTTAAGCTCCACATTATTTACCTTGAGCCCCCAAGCGTCAGTCTCTTTATCTACTATTTCTCTGATTCTATCAGCGATTTTTTCGCGTCCAGCCAAAAGTTCGTCGAGCGTCACTTCACCGACAATATTCCTCATTGTGGTTTGAGCGTATTGAGAAACGGCATAATAAAAATCCTCAACTTCAATAATCGCTTTTTCAGCTGATGACACTTTATAATAAATCACAGCATTTACAGCAACCGAAACGTTATCGCGGGTAATGGCATTTTGGTCAGGCACATCTACCGCTTTGACACGCATATCCACTTTTTGATATGTCTGAAAGATGGGGAAAACCAGTCTCCAGCCAGGCTCCATAATGCTTGTAAATTTACCAAGAGTGAATTTGACTCCCCTTTCATACTGATTGACCTGTTTGATACTTACAATTATCACTAAGACTATAATTCCAATTATTATTGTTGGCATATTTTTTTAATTACTAATATGCTTTAACTTTATACCTAGAATTTTCTAAAATCAAGAATAAATAGTGTTTAAATTTTTCGGCTATCGTAGGCCCAGTGGAGTATGGCTTGGCGCTGTTTTGGTCGACACGCCAAATCCCCCGCTCGGCAATTTTTCACAACCTGAGCGATGTGCCTATTTATAGCTCGCCAACGCTTGATTTGCTTTTCATCTTCTTTGGGAATCCTCCGGCCCATATAATATCGGCAATACCATTGGAACCAGCCTCTTGGATCGTCCTTATAAATCCAACCTTTCTTAATCCAAACTGATAGGGGCTGGCTGGCGTTAACGCCAAAGTAGTTGAGTCCAGCCAAATGTTTGTCTGTATTTTTGGGTGCCAAATTGGCTCCCGTGAACCAATCTTTAGGAAATTCATTAACGCAATCTCTCATATAAATTCCGCCAAAGACTCCCAACTTTAGCATTTGTTTTGGAGTCAAATCAGGTTTGAAATTTGGGTCAAACTTTTTCCCCATTGGTGCTACCAGCTCATAACTGTACCCTTTTTGCATCTCATCATTTACTACAATTTTTTTCATGTGATTTGATTTAAAATATTTTCAGCAATTTCAGTAGGTGTTCTGCTAGCATCGACTTGCGTGAATTCTTTAATTTTTTCTAAAAGTTCCTTACTGTGTTTTAGAATGAATTTTTGCTCGTCTTCATTTTTGGCAAAGTGGTTATTGGTTCGTGAGTTTAATCTCTCTTTAACAACACTATCATCAGCAACAAGCATGAAGACTTTATCAAATTCTGTCGCTAGGTCTTCTATGTCTTCAGTAATAGCAGCCACAAAAACATCTTTATCTTCTCTAATGGTTGAGAGTAGTTGCTTTAATTTATCTATGTCACAATACCACCCATGCCGTGTGAGCCATTCATAATCTCTGCCTGTTGGACCATACTCTGTTATTTCCTGTGTTTCTTTATTTCTCCATCTACAAATTCCTGTGGCATCAAGATCAATGACTACATACCCATGCTTTTGAAGTTCTGAGAGAACGGTGGTTTTTCCTGTCCCAGCTATACCTGTAATAAGAATTTTCATATCTAAATATTAATAAAAATTTATAAAATAAATGATAACAGGATTAAGCCAATAATGATGCGGTAGAGGCCAAACCATTTGAAATCATGCTGTTCAATGAAGCGAAGCAAAAATTTGATAGCAAATATTGAAACTAAGAAGGAAATCACAAAACCCAAAGAAAGCTGACCAAACTGATTGGGAGAGAAATTAATACCAGTTTTCAAAAGGTCATAGCCCGCTGCCGCAAGCATTGTCGGTACCGCGAGAAGGAATGAGAATTCAACAATCGTCTTTCTTTTGACACCCAAAAACAATCCACCCAAAATCGTGGCAGCGGCGCGCGAGACACCAGGGACGATGGCGATAGTCTGGCACAACCCAATCAGAAAGCAATTTTTGTATGAAATGTCTTCAATATTTGCTGTAGCACCATCATTTTCTTTGTGCCAATATTCAAAAACAATAAGCAGTATTCCCCCTAATAGCAGGGCCCAGACAATGACCGAAAGGTTTTCCATCAAATAGTTTTTAAATATTTTGTAGAGCAAGAAACCAAATATCGCAGTTGGCAAAAATGCTACCACCAACCTCTTTAAAATTTCTCTGTTGAGTGCTACCCTTTTTCCATATAACCAAACAACCGCCAAAATTGCTCCAAACTGAATAATAATTTCGAAACTTTTAACAAATTCTGTCTGGACAATATTTAGAACTTTCCCGCTTATTATCAGGTGGGCTGTTGAGGAAATAGGCAAAAATTCAGTAAATCCTTCTACTATTCCCAAAACAATGCTTTGCCAATATTCCATATATTTATTTTATTATCCATATTATACAACATTATCCTTCTCCAAGAAATTTATATAAAAGAAAACTCGCCGACCGCAATCGGAGAGTTTCCGAATGCATGACGGCGAGCGCTATTCACTACTAAAACCAACATTGAGTCCTTTGTCTTTTGCTCCCTGAGCGATAGCAAGTTTTGCACTCTTTACATCGCTCGCATAAACATAGACTTCTTGGTGAGAGGCATTATCACGGACAGAGAGCATGATAGCGTTGCCTTTTTCCGTGATTTTTACCCTTCTATGACCATTGGCCGACTTCAAGCCGGCTTTGATGTATCCAGGTGTGATTTTGGTCACACTGGGACAGGCAGCTGCAATATCGCAGACGATGCTTGCGGCTGGAATAAGGGTCGTGTGGTTGCCTGTGTACTTGCCACCCGACCTTGAATGTTTTGACATACCCATGGTTCCTTTCTGTATCTAATTATAACATATCTGTTAAATATTTCAAGTTTACGAAAGATTTATGAGTGACTATTTAACAAATTCTAATTGTTTGACACTGGCGCCGCGTTCGGTCATTTGAGCACGTATAGATACTTTAGTTGCCTCAGCAAATTGAGATGGAACACATGTTGATTTGCTCCCGTCTAGACTTGTGCACTGACTTTCACTGTCAAAGAAAAGTGGTACGACATTTCCTTGTGCGCCATCGTCCTCAAAAACCAAGTGCCAGTTCTCAGGATTGTAAGGTTTTGGAATCGAGTTTTTAAGCAGAAATCCCTCTTTATCAAAACTAAATTCTCTCTCAGGTGCAAACTCGCCAAGCGAACAAGCGATATCATTTATATACCAACCCTCATTTAACTTATTAGCCGTGACAAGTGCCTGATTAGTTACATTTTTATCTTTTGATGTAATAAGTATTTGGACTTCCTCTTCTCCTGTAGAAACTCTTCTTGTCGAAATTTCTTCTGGTATGGTGGCCTGACACAAAACTGGGTCAATTGTGTTACTTGAATCCTTTTGTACTTTTTTAATTTTATCTTTAAGTTCTTTGCTCAAAATTGGCGCTTTGGACAAAGTTTTGATATTTGGTTCTGCAGTTTCAGGCTGCTTCACAGCCGTGAGCCACTCCCCATAAAAATTTCCAACGGTATCAGCGGCATCAAATTTTGAGACTTGTTGCTCTCCCCCGCCTTTAACCAAAAACCAAACCAATCCCACAATTGCTATTAAAACTACAACTACTCCAATGAGTTTGTTTCTATTTGTAATCATATATTTACGCTTAATACTAAGTCATCATCTTACCATATTTCATAAAAATTTGAAATGTATTTATGTAAATGAAAAGGGCAACCCTAGCTTTCGCTTTGGTTGCCCTGACCCTTGTAGCAATGGCGTCGTTATGAATTCAAAACCTTGAACGCTGGCGGACCAGAACAATTGTCTGAACTGGCACGCATGGAACTCTCCTGCAGGCGTTCTCGGATGACATCTTCGATGTTGCTGTACTTGGCGCACGCAAACGAGAATGAGGGTGGCGCCATGCAAAGGAATGCACACGTTGCCGCTCCCTGTCCTTTTTTGCAGATGTTGGTCGCACGTTTGTTGTCGACCGGTTCTGGATGCCGTGATTTCGTCATGTACGGCATCCCACAGGATTCGCACAACTTCACGCCATCGATTTCATAGCAATCGTCAGAAAAATTGGGGACCCATTTCCTGCCGCATCCCCCGCAAGTAACCACTTGTTCTGTCTCAGACATACACACCTTCTCCTTTCGGCGAAATCCAACTCTTTATTTAGGATAACATATTAATAAGATAAATACAAGTGCTAGCCGTTTGGTAAGACGCTTGAACTTTAGTTCAATGAAAAATATAAGATA
>Ga0172380_10009443_pt1 | contig 10393 bp, 8 predicted proteins | sample Leawe162metaG_FD_119747 | JGI IMG/M metagenome (GOLD analysis project Ga0172380, IMG submission 119747) | Leachate microbial communities from a municipal landfill in Southern Ontario, Canada - Leachate well 162 metaG | ecosystem: Engineered > Solid waste > Landfill > Unclassified | place...
CTTCAGCGCGGTCTCCGCCGACTCCAGCGCGCGCCGGGTTGCGGTCAGCTGCGCGACGCTGTTTTCCAGATTCAGGAAAGAGCGCTGCGTATCCAGCGTCACGTTGTCTTTGAGCGCTTCCAGTCCGTATTGGCTGACTCTCGACAGCGCCTCAGCCCGCGCGCGGGAAGCGCGGATTTCTCCGCCTTGAAAAAGCGGCCAGACCGCGCTCACGCCGACCAGACTTTCACGCCGGTCAATCGCCGGAGAGAACGAACTGTCCGCGTGGTTATATTGCGCGTTCAGCGAAATGACTGGCCAGCGCCTGCGGCTCGCGGCGGAAATCATGTACCGGCTGGTTTGCAGTTCCTTGCGCGCCTGTTCCAGCATCGGCTGGTTGTTTACTGCGGACTTTACCCACTCTTCCATGAGAGCGGGAATCGGCCCCTGCGGCTCCAGCGTCTTCAGACCGGCCAGCGCACCGACGGACTTATGCGTGAGCTTTTCCAGCGTGCGGCGGGCAAGTTGTACGCCGTTGCGGGCGCTGAGCAGTTCCGACTGCGCGCCGTCCAGCCGCGCACGGGCTTCTTCGACGGCGATGATGTCGCCGGTTCCGGCCTTACGCTCGCTCTCGGCGCGGTCACTGATTTTCTGCAACAGCGTCTGCCGGCTGAGCGCTGTCCGCTCCAGTGCTTCCGCGCGCAGCACCGCGAAATAGGCATCGGCAGTTTGCAGAATTAAATCCTGTTGAACGGCGAGCAGTCCCGCTTCGTAACCCTCGGCTTTCGAGCGCGACGCCTGAAGCGTTGACCAGGCCGAGCCGTTAATCAGTGGCTGCGTCAGCGTTACGCTGTAGCTGGACGGATTGTAGGATTCGTTAATCGGCGCGGGGCCGAAACCTTTGAGATCGAGATTGTTCTGGCTCACCGAGCCTTCGGCGGTCAGCCGGGGTGCGAGCGCGGAGCGGGCGATGTCCTTGCCGAACTGCTCCGCCTGCAGGCGGGCCTGCGCCTGCGCCACAAGCGGACTCGATGCCGAGGCCTGCCGGTACACCGTCAGCAGATCTTCCGCATGCACGGTCATTGATGTGACAATGACTACGGCTGCCGCAAACCGATCGACTCGCATAGCGCTGAAATCCTTTCCGCATCTTTTTGCGGACGGCATTTTATACGCAAAGCTCTTCTGCTGCACAGAACAAAGAAATAGAAGTATCAGACAGTTGAAGGGGGACGATTACCGCGAGAGTAAAATCCCGACCGCCGCGCGGCTGTAGCCGAAAAAGACGCTGCGACTACCCGACTAAGGGTTACTTCAACAAACTCAAAAAGCTCTTCTGTAATAATCGAAAGGGCAAAAGTTTTTCAGAGATGTTTCCTAAAAACAACTTGCAAAGTTTGTTTGTAGCACTAAGGTATCGGCCGTATTTTTAACATGTGAAGAGGCCATGTGTTTTCCATTCCTTCATCTTCCGGTGAAGGTACCGGTTGGAACGGCTCGAGGATTATACACAGCAGGTAGCGCCCCATAAGGTGCTCTTATCAAAATATGGATGGAATGGAGCGATCGTCATGCGATATCGATGTGAAAACTGCGGGACACAAAATGAAATCCCGGATTTTGAATTTCCGGAATGCTCCTGTCATACATGCGGAATTCGCCCGTCCTTTATAACCATTGCGCAGAAGGCGGGTTTGATTCTTAGGTATTTAAGGAACCGGTAAAATTCATTTCAGCAACTCTTTTGAGTCAGTCGCATGGGTGCGGCAGATGTGGGAGTAGTCTTCGTAGTGGGCGATGAGAGGTTCGGTGGCGAGATCGCCTGCTCGCAGTTTCCAAACATTGGAAAAAAGCGTTTCCAAAAATGCTTCCGTCAGTTTCGGCGTTATCGTGAGCCGTTTTTTGCTGAAATGATGGGTCATCGTTTTCAGATCGCGCTCCTGCAGGTGATAGACCGCCTGAACTTTTTCATTCAGCTCCGGTGTGTTGTGATTGCCGAAAAACTTTTGCTGTGCCGCAAAGGTGTAGAGCGGAAGCTGACAGTCGAGGTTGAGTTCAATCTCTTTTTCAAGCGTGGCGAGCGGCTTGTTGCTTGAGCGGCTCTTGTAATCGATGACCAGCAACCGGCTCAGCTTCCCGGTTGAATCGAAGATCAGATCAATGCGGTCGATTTTTCCTTTCAGCCGAACTTCTTCTTTGCCGCGTTTGAGCGCAACCGGCAGATCGTGTTTTTCGTCAAACTTCAGCTCGAACAGCGCCGGATAGCGGTTTTCTGCCTGCGCGGTTTCGATGTCCAACCGGACAAAATTTTCAACCATCTGCAGGATCTTACGCTTTTCGGTTTCCCAGACGGCGGGATGTCCCAGGTGACGGCTCGGCCGCCGCTCCGCTTTTTTGAATTCCTCTTCGGCAATTTCGCGCGCCAGTGCGAGCAGATCATCCGCTTTGTTCGGATCAAACACCGCCAGCGGAATCTCGCCGCTTTGCGCGATTTTCCAAACTCCGGAAAAGTTTGTTGCGTATAGTCCGCTCCGTTTGGCGATGGCGGTGTACACCTGTTCAAGAATATCGTGAATCAAACTGCCGCGGTCTGCTAAATCGATATCATCCTCGTGCAGACGGTCAGTTTTGATGTGAAGGATATGTTCCAGAAAGAAAACGAACCGGTTCCTGTTCAGTGTTTCTAACGCTGAGGCGCTGAACTCCGGATTATTTTCCAACCATTGGAAAATCAGCGGCTGAATTTTTCCAATGTTCGGAACTTTTTCAATCGGCCGGACAGCAGATTTTGCGCGGGTTTGGCGCACCTCATCTTCGGCGCGGCAGGCTTCGGGAGGCAGAATGGTGTGGAACGAGTCGCCGAGCGCCGGTTTTTCAATGCCGGTCAGTCCGCGCATCCGTTCGTAGAACTCGCCCGGCGCGCGTTCTTTGCCATCGGCATCGGCGCGGGTATACGAAAGCGTCAGCCGTTCGCGCGCGGCGCTCATGGCGGTGAGGAAAAGAATTTCTTCCTGAATCAGGACTTCACCCGCTTCGGAAAGGGTCAGTTGTGGACAGGCGATTTTTTGTTCGGTCAGAAACGCTCGCAACCGTTTCCGGTCGGTGGCATTCAGCAGTCCGTCGGACTTCGGGATTTGCGGGGAGGTGCGGTCGTCCATTCCGGCGATATAGACAGAGTCAAACCGCAGACCGGCCGCATCCATGGGATTGACGATCCAGACGCCGCGCTCAGTGCTGAGTTCATCTTTGAGCGTGACGTTTTCCAGCAGTTCTTCAAACAGCGACACCATTCGGTCAATCGGCAGCGTTCGAATTTGCGCATCGCTCAATTGCCGAATGAGGTCGTGCACTTCTTCCGGCAGTTCGAGCCCGTGCTGCTCAATGATGAATTGAATCCGTTCGGAAAATTCCAAACCTTGCCTGCCCGCCGTAGCCTTGGCGAAGGAGGGGAAAAACGAAACGAGCTCCTTCGGCAGGCGACGCAGGCGCGGCGGCTCTTTGAGACGGATTTCCCGTACCAGAGCTTCGCGGTCATCAAGTACGGGCCATTGGATGCCGGGTATGAGCAGCAGGTCGCCGAGGCGGTCGCGCGAAAAGGTTTGCGGAAAAGCGAGCAGGGCGAGTAGCGTTTTGACGGGCGGATGTGCGGCGGCGGGCGTTCCTCGCCGGAAATGATATGGAATGCCGAAGCGCTGAAAGACGTCGGGCACGATGTCGGTGTAGGGGCTGAGGTCACGCAGGATCAGCGCAATCTCGTCGGGCGCGGTTCCGGTTTTAATTTCGCGGGCGATGCGGCGCGCGGCGTCTTCGATTTCGCCGTAGGGATTTGCTGAAACAAAAAATGCAACCCGCTCCCGCGATTCGGCTTCGAGAATATTGCTGTCATCCATTTCATAGGCATCGGCGAAATCTTCGATCCATGGTTTCCACTCTTCTTCGGCACCGCGCATCAGTTCGCTGCGTACCACGGCGCAGAGCCGGTCTTCAGCCGCTTCGGCGTGCGCATCCGGAAGAACGGAGATGATTTGCACTTGCTCATGTCCCAAGCGCGTTTTGAGCGCGGCGGCGAAGCGTTCTTCAAACGGATTAAACCAGCGGACGGCGCGGAAGGTGATGCCGTTTTTCAGTTCGCGCGGCAGGTCGTTCGATTCAATCAGCCGGAGCAGGGCGGTATTGATGACGAAACGGTCGGCGATATCTATTTTTGTACACAGCGCGCGCCACGCCGTCAGGAGCTGTCCGATTCCGTGCAGTTTATGATCCGGTTCGTGAGCCGTCAGCCAACGGACAAGGATTGCCTCGTTTTCGGCGAAGACGGCAAAATTCTCGACCGCCTGCTTGAGCAGATCGGCGAGAGCACCGGGCGAAAGGCGGGCGAGCGGCTGGCCGGGAGCAAACTTTACTTTTCCGGCGGCTTCTTCAAGAAGCAGGCGGCTCTCGGCCGGGTTGGGCGAAAGGCCTTTCAGCAGTCCGGCGCGCCGCGCGGCCCGTTCACAGAGATCAAGCAGCTTTTTCTGGGTAAAAAGGCGGGATGTATCCAAAACGCCCTGTTCGAGAACGAGGCGGCGCTCGGCCCGACGCTTTGCCAGCTCGGTCGGAAAAACCGTTAATTTTTCACCGCCTATGTTCATGGTTGATGAAATTAGCAGAGAGCGGTAGGGTTTGCCACCGTTTAGATTCGGTCAGTAACCAAGGAACAACAATGAATTTTGAGAAACGCGCTAAAGAAGTGATGGATGTCGAAATCGCCGGGATGGAGAAGGTTCGCGATCAAATCAACGGCCATTTCAGCACCGCGATTGACTGGATTCTCGCGACCGTGAAAAACGGCGGAAAAGTCGTTGTCACCGGCGTTGGCAAAAATTTCCATATCGGTCAGAAGATGGTCGCCACGTTTAACAGCACCGGCACGCCGGCCGCGCTGCTGCATCCGATTGAAGCGATGCACGGCGATTTCGGGCTGGTCGGCGATAAAGACATTGTTCTGGCGCTGAGCTACAGCGGAGGCTCCGACGAACTGATTGCGTTGCTTCCGGCCTTGAAACGTCGCGGGCTGAAAATCATCGGCATGACCGGCGATGTAACCAGTCCGCTTGGACAGCAGAGTGATCTGGTTCTGCCGATCACGGTCGATAAAGAGGCCTGCCCGTTCGGTATGGCGCCGACGACCAGCACCACCGTCACACTGGCGCTGGGCGATGCGCTGGCCATTGTTTTGCTTGAAGCGCGCGGATTCAAAAAAGAAGACTACGCGAAGCTTCATCCGGGCGGCGCGATCGGCCGCACGCTGCTTCTCAAGGTTTCTGACGTTATGCGCACCAGCGATCGCCTTGCGAAAGTGCTGAGCGGTGCCAAAGTAAAAGATGCGGTGCTGGCGATGACCGGTGCGCGCGCCGGCTGCGTGGCCGTGGTAGACGGGAGCGATGCGCTGCTCGGAATCTTTACGGACGGTGACCTTCGCCGTCATCTGATCGATACACCGAACATTACCGAAGCGGTGATCGATTCGGTCATGACGGTCAAACCGATTACGCTTAAACCTGACCAACTGGCCGTGGATATCCTGAAAATCTATGAAGAGAAAAATATCGACGACCTCGTTGTTGTGAATGAAAACAATCGACTGGTCGGCGCGGTCGATATTCAGGATCTTCCAAAACTCAAGATTCTCTAAACATGGGCCGATTGGAAACAGGCGGCCTGCGCACGCTGTGTGGCGGGCCTTTTTCTTTTGCGGTGGAGCACGGAGAGTGTGTGGCACTTTCCGGTCCGTCGGGTTGCGGTAAAACCCTGCTGCTGCGCGCGCTGGCTGATCTTGATCCGTCCGAAGGAACTGTTCTACTCGACGGCGAAAGCCGCAATGAAATGACCGCATCGCAATGGCGCCGAAAAGTCGGCTGGCTTTCGGCAGAATCTTCATGGTGGTTTGATGGTGTTGGCGCGCATTTTTCCAAGGATTGGAAAAAAAGTTTCCACTGTTTGGAAAAACTGGGATTCGGCGAGGATGTGATGGGCTGGCGGATTGAACGGCTTTCGACGGGCGAGAAGCAGCGGCTGGCTTTATTCCGGCTGTTGCTGAATGAGCCGCAGGTTTTGCTTCTCGACGAGCCAACCGCCTCGTTGGATGTTTCCAATGTTTGGAAAGCCGAAGAGGTGATTGCCGATTACCGGAAGTCAACTGGTGCGGCGGTGGTGTGGGTTAGCCATAATCCGGAGCAGATTGCGCGTACGGCAGACCGCCACCTTTGTTTTAACAACGGCGGACTGGAGGCGGCGGAATGAATGATATTATTCAGCTTTCGCCGCTTGATCTGAGCTTTGCCGCGCTGCTGATTCTGGCACTGGCCGGACTAAGCTTTCGCCTGAAGCTCGGTCTCGGAAAACGCATTTTGATTTCGGCGGCGCGCACGGTGATTCAACTGACGCTGATCGGCTTTGTGCTGAAAGCGCTGTTTGCGCATGTACATATTCTCTGGATGAGTACGATGGCGCTGACGATGCTTCTGGCGGCGGGGCACGAAGTGACGTCGCGGCAGAAGCATAAGCTGCGCGGAGCGTGGGGCTTCAGCATCGGAACAACGTCGATGTTTGTATCCGCCTTTTCCGTGACGGTTTTTGCGCTGGTCGTGATTATCGGTCCCGATCCGTGGTACGAACCGCGCTACGCCATTCCGCTGCTTGGGATGCTGCTGGGCAATACGATGAACGGGATTTCTCTTTCGGCGAATCATCTGACACAGAATATGCGTTCGCACCGCGCGGTGATTGAGACACGACTGGCGCTGGGTCAGACGAAGAGCGAGGCGATTGCCGACATCCGCCGTGAGAGTATCCGTACCGGACTGATTCCAATTGTCAACGCGATGGCGGCAGCGGGGATTGTGAGTCTGCCGGGTATGATGACGGGGCAGATTCTGGCGGGCAATCTGCCGCTTGATGCCGTGCGGTATCAGATCATGATTATGTTTATGGTCAGCGCCGGAACGGGTTTCGGTACGCTGGCCGCGATCTGGATGACCTCTCATCGCCTGTTTGACGACCGCGACCGGCTCCGCCTTGATCGGCTGCGTTCCTGATTTTCCAAGGTTTGGAAAATCTGTTTCCTATTCTTTGACGGGCTCGTTCTGCCTGCCGCATTTCGGGCAGCGGGCAAGCGGAGTGCGGTGCGGTACCGTGTAGATATGACGGCAGGTGTCGCAACGGTAGACCGCCTTGTAACCGTTTTTGCGGCGGCGGCGGAAAATAAGAAGGTCGTAGACCATTGCTGCTGCAAAGAGCGCGACCATTGCCAGTGTGAGCGGCAGCGTAAACAGATTGAGCGGATCAACTGGCATTATTCAGTTCCCTCCTGTGCAAAGCGGATGTCGATCCAGCCTTCTGTTTTTTCTTTGACCGGTTTAAAAGGCAGCAGCTGAATGATTTTACGCAATGCGGCGTTAGTGACCGGTGTGTCAAAGAAAACGTATTCAACGGTTCCGTCGGGTCGGACAGCGAGATGTGCGCGAACTGTATCGGGCAGTCCGGCCGCAGTGATGTTGAGTGGAGGAATTTCTCCGGCGCGCGCTTTGAGTCCGGGCGACAGAAACAGCCGGGTGCCGGATGCCGGAAGGATTGCTGCGCGCGGTGCAACGCCGGGCACCGGAAGCGCGGTGTGAGGCAGGGCGGTTTTCTCTGTCAGAAGCATCTGGTCTACGCCGGGGGCTGTCATATTTTTGCGCGCCAGATAACGAACAGGATCCGCTGATTTTTCAAGTGACAGTTGCAGGTCAACCCGGTTTTCGATAAACGATCCGCTGAACCCTTCCGCGGAGGGCAGGGCGAAAAGGGTTGGTGTTTTCAGTTTGTTCAAGGTGGCATCGTCTGCGAGCAGGCGGATGACTTCGGGGTGCATGGACGTGCCGACCGGACGCAGTGGCGCAGGCCGGAAAGCGATCAGCCAAAAGGCGAACCAGCCCGTAGCACAAAGGGTTGCGGCGGTTAGCGCAGGTGTAAACTGGATGCGGATTTTCACGGGGCAGGGGAAACAGGTGTCGCGGGGGCAGCAGATACAGGATTCCGGGTGGCGATAAACACCTGCCGGAACCCGGCGCGGGAGGCCGCGTCGTAAACGGCGGCGACGGAGGTTTGCGGTGTAACCGCATCGGCTTCAAGAATGAGCGCGATGCCGGGACGTTCCTGTACGGCGGCATGCAGAACGGACTCCAGTTTTGCAGGTTTCACCTGTTCGTCGTTGAAGAAAAAGAGCCCTTCGCGCGAAATACTTAACACCATATCGTTGAACCGGATACCTTCGGCCTGTGATGCAACGGGCAGTTCAAGGGTAATTCCCGGTTTGAGGACGAAGTGCGAGGTGGACAGTACAAAAGCGGCGAAAAGGAGCGCGGTATCCAGAAAGACGGTGCCGGTGAGAAACCCACGTCCGGTTCTGCGACGCGGCAGGAACGTGCGGTGCAGATGGAGTACGGCTTCGCAGTCGTTACGATTCATGGTGCGCTCCGGTTGAGGGATGGGTGAGAAAATAAATAATGTCACCGGCGGCCTGTTCCATGTCGAGCGCGATGGATTCAACGCGGCTGATCAGAAAGTGATAGCCCGCATAAGCAGGAATCCCGGCGCTGAGACCGGCGGCAGTAGTGATCAGGGCCATCCAGAGTCCGCCGGAGAGATCGCCGATTTCGGCGAGTGGCGAACCGGCCTGCAGAGCCGCGAGAATATTCAGCAGACCGAGCACCGTACCGAGCAGACCAAGCATTGGAAGAACCTGCGCGAGCGTGATGAGCAGGTTCATATGACGCTCCAGCCGCGGAATTTCGCGGATTCCGGCCTGCTGAACCGCTTTGATCAGTTCATCGTTGGGATCGTTGCGATGCAACAGCGCTGTACGAACGAGATGGGCGGCGGGGCCCGGCGTCTGATCACAAATGCTGACCGCTTCAAGATCATTGCCATGCGTGAGGTTTGTGGTGATGCCGTTGAGGAAATCGTCGATTTTAATCTGAGCGCGGTGCAGATGGAAAAAACGCTCGAGGAAAATCACCAGCGCAATCCATGCGCAGGCGAGAATGAGCCACATCACTGTTCCGCCGCTGTTGATCCATTCAAACATAAGTGCCTCCTAATTGTTTTGGACCGCGGCGGCTTGCCGCCGCTTTCCAGTGCGCAGGCAAGCCTGCGCACTCCATATTGTTCCTAAAATATAGACGCGTGTTCGCGCTCGATTTTTTCAATCCGTTTCTGCGCCTCGCTTTTTGCGGGCACACCGGCCTGAATAATCCGGCTGTAAATATTGACCGCCTCTTTCCACTGCTGCTGCTGTTCCTGCCATGCGGCGGCATCAAACGCGGCACGCGTGAACCAGGAGACGGCTTCTGGCGGAAGCGGTTCGGTTTGTCCCGCGCCGCTGTAAACGACTTCCATGTAATGAGCAAACGCTTTTTCTTTTTGCCCCAGCTTTGCTTCGCAGCGGGCGATTTTATAAAGCGCCTGCATCCGGAGCGCGAAAGGGGCGGCGGGGCGTTTATAGAGCGTCTGATAGGCGGCCAGCGCTTCCTGATAACGGCCCGGCTCGGAGGTTCCGAGCGTGAACAGACAATCGGCAAGGCGGCCGCGCGCGCGGTCGGCCAGCGGATTGTCCGGTGCCGTTTTGATAACTTCTTCATAGGCTAGAATGGCACGCGGGAATTCGCCGAGCTCGGTGAGCGTTTCGCCCTGCGCGAAGCGGGTCTTCAACATCAGAGGACTGTCGGGCACTGCCTTGGCGAGCCGGCTGAACACAGTGAATGCTTCGAGAAAGCTGTCCTGTTTAAGCAGGGCGTTCCCGGCCCAGAAGAGAGCGTCGTCTGCCAGTTCATGTTTCGGGAAGCGGGTGGCGATATCAAGGAACGTGGATTGAGCCTTGGCATAGTCGCCGCGGTTATAGTAATGCTCGCCGGTCCAGAAAAGCACCTCCGGCGTCCAAACGGATCCGGGATATTTTTCGATGAATGACTGGCAGAGCGCCAGTGCGCCATCGGTATCGCCCTGCATATAGCGGCAGAACCCGCGCATGTAGAGCGACTGCTGCGCTTCGGGGGTGTCCGGCCAGTTGGAGCTGACATTCCGGAAATCTTCCAGCGCGGTGTCCCACTGTCCGGTTCGGTAGAGGATCAATCCCTGCTGATGCAGCGCGGCCGCCTGTACGGTGGCGTTGGTGTATTGCGTGGCAATGCGGCGGTACTGTTCCAGCGCCGGAGTCCACTTCTGTTCACGCTTAAGCAGTTCTGCCTGCTGCAGCGCGGCTTGCGGTGCAAACCCGCTTTGCGGAAAATCTTTTTCCGTCTGTTCAAAATCAGTGCGTGCGGCATCAGGCTGTCCGGCGAGCAGAGCGGCGACGCCGCTTTGATAAACAGCCCGGGCGGCGAGCGGATGATCCGGA
>Ga0172380_10009444_pt1 | contig 10393 bp, 9 predicted proteins | sample Leawe162metaG_FD_119747 | JGI IMG/M metagenome (GOLD analysis project Ga0172380, IMG submission 119747) | Leachate microbial communities from a municipal landfill in Southern Ontario, Canada - Leachate well 162 metaG | ecosystem: Engineered > Solid waste > Landfill > Unclassified | place...
CTTGGTCAAAACCTAGTAATGTCTATATTCCAACCGGAGGTAATAAGATTACTCTGCTCAAACCTGATGGGGCTAGTTGTACAACAGCTACACAATGCCTTAGTGGAATATGTACGGGTAGTATCTGTGTACCACCTCCTTGTGCATATCAAACTTCAGTAGTGTATTCAAGCGTAACTTATCCACTTGTAACTATCGGCACCCAATGTTGGTTCTCTCAAAATCTCAATGTTGGAACCATGCTTGCTTCTGCTGCTACCGTGCCATCGAACAACTCACTCATTGAAAAATGGTGTTATTCTAATAGTTCAGGAAACTGTACCACCTACGGTGGTCTCTACACCTGGGCAGAAGCAAACCAACTTGCTACTACCTGTAACACTACTTCTTGTACTCCCTCCACCCCCTCTCAAGGAATCTGCCCTTCTGGGTGGCATATTCCTACAGATACTGAGATTAAAACACTTGAATCTTACCTTGGTATGTGTGCAGGAGCCACTTTAGATTGTGTGGATTATTCAGCAGGTGGATACCGTGGGGTTGCGGCAACAGTTGGAACTAAGCTTAAATCGGGTGGCTCCTCGGGATTCAATTTCCTCCTTGCCGGCTACCGTTACACGGATAACTACTTCGCCGCTCAAGGCTCGAACGGTTTCCTCTGGTCTGCGTCTCCGACTTCTGCCACGGATGCGTGGTCCCGCTACGTCGACTTAAGCAATGCGGGAGTCAACCGCTTCAGCACCTCCAAGGCGCGCGGGTTTTCCGTTCGTTGTCTGAAGGATTGATAAATAAAAAAACAAATAAATAATTTAAAATATGTACAAAGAAGGAGAGAAGCCAAACTTTGGTGAAAAAAATTGGAACAAACCACAAGAACTTTTGACATATTTATTAGATATACAAAAAAATAATACAAAATATTCACAAGAAATACAGGAACTTATCAAAAATTTGCAAATTGAATTATCAAAATATCCGACAATATTATTGACCAAGAGTAAGGCAAGTAGACCAGCCACTTTTGCAACAAAACACTTTGATATTATGTCAAAAAAAATTACCGAATTACGCCAAATACTTCTTGTTCAAAATCTTGGTGATTCAGAATTATCACAAATTTTGACTACAGTACACAACAATATTAAGTAAACTCATAACTTGATATTACTGCCAAAATAGTTTAGAATAATATAAGTAAACTTTAATACGTTTATAATTTTTATGGTATAATTCCAAAAATATCAATTTTAATTACCAACATCTGTGTCTCCACTCGTACACACTTGTATTATTCTAATTTCCCAAAATATGAACAAACAATCTCTAAAAAATTTTGATCCTCAAATAAAAGAAGCTATCAGCAAAGAACTAAGACGCCAAGAAGAAGGATTAGAGATGATCCCCTCAGAAAATTTTGTTTCTCTTGCTGTCTTAGAGTCTCTTGGGTCAATACTTACCAACAAATATTCCGAAGGTTATCCAGGCAAAAGATACTATGGTGGTTGTGAATATATTGATATTGTAGAACAACTTGCAATAGATCGAGCCAAACAAATTTTTGGTGCTGAACATGTCAATGTCCAGCCACTTTCTGGAGCACCAGCCAATATTGCTGTTTATTTTGCACTACTCAAACCAGGAGATACAATTTTGGGTATGGACTTGTCACATGGTGGACATCTTACTCATGGACATCCTGTCACTCACATGACCAAAGTTTTCAACTTCATTAGATACAAAACCAATGCTGAAGGAAAAATAGATTTAGACAATTTACGCCAAATGGCTTTAGACCACAAACCAAAATTAATCCTAGTTGGCTATAGTGCCTATTCACGTGAAATAGAATATGAAAAAATAAAAGCTATTGCTGATGAAGTGGAAGCTATGACTATGGCTGATATCGCCCACATCGCTGGACTTATTGCTGGTGGACAAATGAATAATCCTGTACCAATTTTCGATGTTGTGACTACTACCACTCACAAGACTTTGCGTGGTCCTCGTGGTGGTATGATAATGTGCAAAGAAAAATTTGCCAAACAAATAGACAAATCAGTTTTTCCAGGTTTTCAAGGTGGCCCTCACGAAAACAATATTGCTGCCAAAGCTATAGCTTTTAAAGAAGCTTTGGAACCAGAATTCAAAGAATATACTATCCAAATAAAAAAGAATGCCAAAGTTTTGGAAAGTAAATTTAGAGAAATGAATTACAAACTTATGTTTGGTGGCACTGACAATCACTTACTACTTATTGATGTTACTTCCAAAGGTGTGACTGGTGCAGAAGCTGAAAAAGCTTTGGACAAAGCTGGAATTACAGTCAACAAAAATATGATCCCAGACGATCCACGCAGTCCTATGGATCCAAGTGGTATAAGACTTGGCACTCCAGCCTTGACTACTCGCGGTTTCAAAGAAGCTGAGATGGAAATAGTAGCTAGTATGATCGATCGAGCTATTATCAATTTCAAAAATGATGAAGAATTAGAAAAAATTAGATTGGAAGTAAAAGAACTAACTAGTAAATTTCCTCTATATCCTGAACTAGCATAAATTATGAAATTTGAAACAAATACAAATGAAGAAATGATTGCTCTTGGTGAAAAAATTTCCAAAAATTTAGTAGGTGGAGATATTGTATTACTCCAAGGAGAACTTGGTGCTGGTAAAACTACCATCACAAAAGGTATTGCCAAAGGACTAAAAATTTCTGATGAAATAGTTAGTCCTACTTTTACTATTATGAATGTTTATGAAAATGGAAAATTAGTTCATATAGATACTTATCGTTTAGAAAATGCCAACGACTTAATAGAAATAGGTGTTGAAGATTATTTGGGTCAACCAAATACTATTACAATTATTGAATGGCCAGAAAAAATAAAAAATATATTAAAAAACAAAAAAACAATAGAAATTTCTATTGTTAAACAAGATAATAATAGTCGTGAGATTAGTATTACACCAAACAAAGTAGGTTAAGGAATAGAGAACGTAAGTTCGCTATGCCATGTCCTCTTGGCAAACTGACGTTTACCACTCCTACTATCATAAAATTATTTTCCTTTCTCTTTTATCTTTGCTTTCCAAAGTTTCTTATCACGAAGAGAATAAACACAACCACAATAATCTTGTCTATAAATATTCATATCACCAACAAGTTTATTACTCCTCTCTTGTCTTCCCTTCTTCTTCCAATCTTCATCATAATATTCTACACTATATTTCTCTTGCAAAGAAAGACCAATCGGATTAATTACATCTGATCTCTTGTTGCGACCAAAAGTCAGACTACTGGACCAAATATCAAAATTATTTTCCTTAGCATATTGTACAGCTTTAGCCATACGCATTTCAAAGCAAATACTACAACGATTACCACCTTCTGGCTCTTGAACTAAACCACGAACTTTTTCATACCAATTTTGTGGATCATAATCAGCGTCAATCATCTTTATTCCCCACTGTTTACAAACTTTTATCACTTGTTCCTTACGTTTCAAATATTCTGTTTGTGGATGAATATTTGGATTATAAAAAAAGACAGTCACGTCAAATTGTGATTTCAACTCTTCTATAATCGCGATACTACATGGAGCACAACAAGTATGCAACAAGAATTTTTTCATAAAATTATAGAACACATAACACATATCACGTAACAAATTTGATATGTGTTATGTGATATGTGGTACGCGATTAAACTTTGAAAATTAATAGAATATTAATTAAAATAATTACGATTTTCAAGCTCTGGCGGTAAATAATCTTGGTCAACTTCCCCTTCAAAATCTGGATTATATTTGTAATCTTTACCATAACCAATATTCTTCATAAATTTTGTCGGTGCATTACGAAGATGTATTGGCACCCCCAAATTGGAAGTATTCTTGGCATCCTCCGCTGCTTTACCATAAGCACTATAGAGCAAATTAGATTTTTTGGATTTCGCACAATATACCACAGCTTGAGCAAGATGTACACTACACTCTGGCATACCGAGTTTATGACAAGCATCATAAGCTGTATTGGCTTGAATCATAGCTTCACTATTGGCCATACCAATATCTTCACTCGCAAAACGCAAAACCCGACGAGCAACATAAAGTGGATCTATTCCTCCCTCAAGCATTCTAGCCATCCAATACAAAGCAGCATTGGCATCACTACCACGCATAGATTTGTGTAAAGCTGAAATAATATTATAAAATTCTTCACCTTTTTTGTCGAACACTAGATGTGTTCGTTGTAATGCTTCCTTGATATCCTCTTTATATAATTTTGTTATTAGAATATTCTTTTTGTATTTAGCACGAAAAGCTAATTCAAGAGCATTCAAAGCTGAACGCGCATCACCTTGACTTAGATCAGCTAATAATTCCAAAACTTCCATATCTAATTCAATCTGAAAATTTCCCAATCCCCTATCTTTGTCAAACAAAGCATGTTGTAAAAGTTTTACAACATCAGAAATTTCCAATTTCTTCAAAATAAAAACTCTAGAACGTGATAGAAGTGGTCCAATAATTTCAAAACTTGGATTTTCAGTGGTCGCCCCAATCATAATAATACTACCCTTTTCTACATAAGGAAGAAGTGTATCTTGTTGAGCCTTGTTCCAACGATGAATCTCGTCTACAAACAAAACTGTCTTTTTATTATTTTCTAATAAATTATTTTCTGCTTCTTTGACAGCTTTCAATAAATCTTTTTTACCACTCTCTACAGCTGACAAACCTACAAAATTAGCTTTGGTAGACTGAGCAATGATATAAGCCAAACTAGTCTTTCCTACCCCAGGAGGACCCCAAAAAACAAGCGAAGATAGCTGATCAGTTTCAATCAGCTTGCGCAAAAGTTTACCCTCTCCAACGATTTCTTCTTGCCCAAAGAATTCGTCAAAGTTGGTAGGTCGCATTTTGTCAGCCAATGGTCTATTTTCCATATTAAGTCAATTAATCCTGAACCAGCGAAACACGGCATGAGAATCTCTACCTGTCAGCAGACAGGTTTCTTAAGATTAACATTTTAAAAAGTAATTTACAAGTAATAAAAACAGACTATTACTAGTCTGTTTTTTATTTATTGGGGGACCGGGGTCGCAGAGTGTGATTGTTTGGAAAAACAATCAAACTTGCGATCCCCAGTTGGAGAACTTCCTTTTTGTGGTGGCTGTCGTAGCCGGCGTCACTTAGGAAGTCCAAGTTTGGACGTGTGACTAACCAAGCGAACTTGGTAAGTGCAACTTGTGTTCTTGCCGGTGCAAAAACCCAAACTTACTCTTATTAAATCACCAGAAAACAATTCTGTCAATAGTTGATAACTTTTTTTATAAAACAAAAAAACACCTTTGAGAGATGTTATATAAATGTGTGTGTTTGAGAGTCCGTATTTGCTTGGCACTTAGACTAACAAACACGGACACTTTCGCCCCTCAGTCCTTTGGTATATAAACCTTCATACCGAATCTGTCTGCAGACTTCTTCGCATCAAGATAATCAACCCTCTCCCAATAAGTTACCCCCTCTTCAACACGTTGTTGAAAAACACCTCCAGTGATTTTGCAGATAATTTCAACTATCGCCTGCATATCAGTAGGAATGTTTATACAGAGCTTGTTTTGAGGGGTTTGATCCCAACAAATCAACTCTATAATACAACTCAGATTGTGTGGCCACCAATACATAGACACTGTGCCATTCACGTGGTTATGTTTGACGACGACAATCTGAGACATCTTAAATTTCTCAGATACCTTACTGCGCATAGAGCATACCCCAGTTTTCGCGGATAAACGGATTGCCCAAAAGAAATATAAAAATAACACAAAAAAACAAAATTGTCAATACAAAAATAGTCACATATGTGACTATTTTAAAAATCTAAAATTACTTCAATTTTAAAATTGCTTTTACAAATTCTCTAAACAAAGGATGTGGTTTCATCGGACGACTCTTGAACTCTGGATGAAATTGGGTACCAACAAAAAAAGGATGATTTTTCAGCTCTATAATTTCCACTAAATCAGACTCAGGATTAATACCTACCACTTCCAAACCAGCATTATTCATCTCATCTCTATAATCGTTGTTAAATTCATAGCGATGTCTGTGACGTTCACTAATAACATCTTGACCATAAGCCTCAAAAACCTTGGTATCGTGACGTAGGGCACAATCATAGGCTCCTAGACGCATAGTACCACCGTATCTATGATTCTTCACATTACTTTCTTGATTTGGATTGATATGAATTACTGGTTCTGTAGTTTTTGGATCCATTTCCACAGTATTTGCTTTTTTCTTTCCCAAAACATTGCGTACAAATTCAATACTAGCCAATTGCATACCATAACAAAGACCAAAATAAGGCACTTTGTTTTCACGAGCAAATTGTATGGCATTGATAATTCCCTCCACTCCTCTAGTCCCAAAACCACCTGGTACAATTATACCATCAAAATTTTTTAAATCTTTTACTTTGTTTTTATTTTTTTCGAATTCTTCAGAATTTATCCAAGTCAAAACTGGCTTAACATCACTAAACCAACAAGCATGTTTGATAGCTTCAATAACAGAAATATAAGAATCAGACAAAGTAAATTTACCAGTATCAAAATATTTTCCAATAAGAGCAATTTTTATTTCTTTCTTACTATTTTCTATTTTATTTACAAATTTTTTCCATTCAGTCAAATCTGTTTTAGCACTTTTAATTTTGAGGGCTTTCAATAATTTGTTGCCTATATTTTGATTTTCCATCCTAATGGGAATTTCATAAATTGACGAAACATCAGGGGCAGAAATACAATTTTCTCTTGGTACACCACAAAATACTGCTAATTTTTCACTACGAGGTCTATCTAATTCCATAGAACCACGAGCAACTATAATATTTGCCTGTATACCAGCAGTATTCAAAGTTCTAGAAGCATATTGTGTTGGTTTAGTCTTCATCTCTCCCAAATGTGATGGTACTGGCAAATAACTAACCAATACAAAAGCTACATCATTTGGATTTTGCATTTTCATCATACGAGCAGCTTCAAGAAAAATAAGATTTTGGTATTCGCCAAGAGTTCCACCAACTTCTATCAAAGTAATGTCAGCATCTTTTGTAATAGCAGCATTTTTGATACGTCTTATTACTTCTTCTGGTACATGTGGTACTACTTCTACACATTTACCTTTGTACTTCATAGCTCTCTCATTTTCAATAATAGTAAGATAGACTCTACCAGTCGTCATGTAATTACTAGAGTACAAATCTGTATCCAAAAAACGTTCGTAATTACCCATGTCTTGATCAGTCTCGTCTCCATCATCAGTAACAAATACTTCACCATGTTCAATCGGATTCATAGTACCAGCATCTACATTGATATAAGGATCTATTTTCAAAGCAGTAACAGAAAAACCTTTAGCTTTGAAAATAGCCCCCAAAGAAGCAGTTGTCACACCTTTGCCAACACCACTAAGTACACCACCAACGACAAATACAAATTTACGTTTTTTGATTTTTGACATATTTTAATTAATTATTTTTGTTAAAAATGTTGTAATTGTTATAAATGTTAAAAATGTTTATTGATTAAAAAAATTCAATATCAATTTTAACAATTGAAACAATTAAAACAAACAAAGTGATATAACATTTACAACAGTTAGAACAACTCTAACATCTTCAATAATAACAATGTCACACATTATACCAGATTTAATAAAATCTGTGTAATCTAAAAAAATCTGTGTAATCTGTGTATTAAAAAACCACCGAGAGTCGGTGGAGCTTATTCCTCAGAGACAATAACTCTGATATCAGCTTCAAGTCCATGATTAAAAGATATGTGGATATCATATTCTCCAATATCTTTTATTGGTTCTTCCAATTTGATTTGTTCTGGTTTTACAATCACTGACAATTGCTTTTTGATAGCTTGTGCTAATTTGGTAGAATTTATTGCTGCATAAAGTGTACCTGTATTACTAACCTTAGCAATAATTTCTATTTCTTCACCATCTAATCTACCAGCAATTTTTTGTTGAGATTCAAGTTCGACTTCCATTTGTTTAGTTTTTTTCTTGTCTTGTTTTGTCAATTTGTCTATCTCAAAATCTGTAGCCATAATAGCTAGATTTTGTTTCATCAAAAAATTGCGAGCATAGCCATCAGAGACTTCTTTTATGTCACCTTTCTTAGCTGTACCCTTCACGTCTTTTAAGAAAATTACTTTCATAATAATTATATTATAGGACAATATTGATTTTTATGCAAGAAGATGTTATACTAGTCAAAAGTCTTTGAAGTCCATAAAGTAAAAAGTTACTCGACTTTATAGACTTTAGACTTTATAAACTTTTAGACTCTAAACAAAATTAACAATTTCTAAATAATAGCTAGTTAAAGCAAAATAATTTACAATAAAGTAAGATACCTCTATGAAATCAGGATTCGCAGTACTAATAGGACGTTCCAATGTTGGAAAATCCACTCTTCTCAATACTATAGTAGGTACCAAAATTGCTGCTACTTCTTTTCGTGCCCAAATGACTAGACAAGTTATCCATGGTGTGGTCAATGATCCTGAAGGTCAAATAGTTTTTGTTGATACTCCTGGTATTTTCAAAGATAAGAAAAATAGACTTACTGGTAAACTCATTGAAAAAGCCAAAGAATCTTTATCTGGTGTAGATGTAATACTCTATGTAGTAGACCCAAGTAGAGAAATTGGTGACGAAGAAAAATATACTTACGGTCTAATACGTCATTTAGACATTCCAAAAATTTTGGTAATAAATAAGAGCGATTTACACAAAGACGAAAAAAAACATTTACAAAGTTATTTAGGGTGGGGTTCAGATTTTGCTGGTGTTTTCGAACTTTCTGCTCTTCGCGCTAGCCATATTCAACCATTAATAAAAAAAGTCATAGAATTGATGCCAGAAGGAGAACCTGTATACGAAAATTCTCAACTTACCAATATTACTGATGTATTCTGGATAGCTGAAATTATACGCGAAAAAGTATTTTCTGTTTTTGAAAAAGAAATACCTTATTCAATCACTGTTGAGGTAGATGATTTGGAAGAAAAACCAGATGTTTTTGTAATTTCAGCCAGAATTCTCACAGATGCTGAACGTTACAAAAAGATGATTATTGGCAAAGGTGGACTAAAGATAAAAGAAATTGGACAAATGTCCAGACGCGAACTAGAACAAGCTCTAAACAAAAAAGTATTTTTGGAATTAGAAGTAGAAGTAGACAAACATTGGGTAGACAGAGTTTAACAATACAAAACAAAATTTTAAAAAACACCATTTGGTGTTTTTTAATTTACTATTTTTTTATATAAATTTAAAGAAATTGTATTTCTCTTGCCTTTGTTTCTTCGGTATAGAATTCCAATACATCATCTACTTCTAATCTAGATTTACCTTCGAATCTTACTCCACATTCCATACCTTCATGGACTTCTTTGGTGACAGATTGTCCAAGACGACATTCTGTAATTTTACCATTGCCCACATCCAATTTTTCACGTTTTACTCTAGCCAAAACATTTTTCATTACTTTTCCACTTTCAATTCTTCCACCAACAATCATAGCGCCTTTTTCTTTTCTAAATATTGCTACCACTTTCATAATACCAAATTCAGTAATTATTTTTTCATCGCTTAGCAATCTACCCAATTCTTCTTTTACCCAATTGATAAGATCGTAAATAACATCGTATTGCAAAAATTGTACATTCTCTTCACGCATCATACTACCAGCCAAAGGTGTGGCATTAACATTGAAACCAATCACAGTAGCCCCACTTGTTGACGCTTTTTTGACGTCATCTTCAGTAATATTTCCCAATCCTTTACCAATAATTTTTACACCGACTTCAGCATGTCTAATTTTTTCAAAAGAAGAAACAATAGCTTCAAGAGAACCAAGTACATCAGCTTTGACAATAATATTTAGAGTTTTTTTGTTTTCTTCACTACTTTCATCATTATCCACAATAATAGTACGTTCAGCACCTGTTTGTCGAGATTTTTTTTCTCTCAAATTTATTTCTGTAGCCGTATTTTGTCTTGTGATATCTAGTACGTCACCTACTTCTGGAGCTATTTTAAAACCAATAATTTGGATAGGAACCGAAGGGCCAGCTTCATCGACTAAGTCAGCTTTGTAATTCTTCATAGCTCTGACTTTGCCATAAATTTCATTGTTTAGAACAAGTTTGTCACCACGATGCAAAGTACCTGATTGTATAAGTACTGTAGCTACAGGACCCATACCTTTGTCAACATTGGATTCAATTACTGTTCCAATAGCAGGTAGATCTGGATCAGCTTGTATCTTGCTTTCATTCATATCAGCAACCAAAAGTAAAACATCA
>Ga0172380_10009446_pt1 | contig 10392 bp, 6 predicted proteins | sample Leawe162metaG_FD_119747 | JGI IMG/M metagenome (GOLD analysis project Ga0172380, IMG submission 119747) | Leachate microbial communities from a municipal landfill in Southern Ontario, Canada - Leachate well 162 metaG | ecosystem: Engineered > Solid waste > Landfill > Unclassified | place...
CCGGGTACCAACTCCGGAGCCAGGATGAGCAGGAGGGGGGCGGCGAGCACGGCGAAGCCCATGCCCACCGACCCCTGCAGGGCCGCGCCCGTGGCGATAATTACCGCCACTGCCGGCATGCTGTTCTCTAGCACCGGGTCCGGCTCCTCATGCGACGACGCGTTCCTCGCGCAACGAATCGAGGCACCCGGCGATCCACTCCACAGTCAGTTTTTCCTGCAGCGAGTTCTGCCGCAAGCGCGCATTCAGTCCGCCGAAATCGACGCTGTCCAGCGGCTGGTCCTGGTTGTAGCAGGAGAACACGTAGGTGACCTCGCCGGTGACCGGATCGCGCTGGAGCTGCAGGCATTGCGCGCAGATTTCCTTCATCATGCACTGCATCGGCGAGTTGATCGATCCGATTGCGAAGTGGTCGGCCTTCAGGAACGCCTTCAGTTCGTGGTGGCGGGCCAGGCCGACCGCCGCCATCATGCGATCGGAACCGATGGCGATGATCCGGTCCACGGTGTCGGTGGCGATCGGCGGCTCCCCCAGATCGCCGCGCGCATACGCGGCAATCGCCTGGACCATGTTGCCGGTGAACGTCTTGTCCTGAGGCCGGCTCGGGGTGAAGCCCGGCGCCTCGTCGCAGCACCAGACGATCACATCGGCGGCAGCTTCGATCTCGGCCACTTTATAGCGATCGGCCAGCTTCTTGTAGCCGGCGAAGTACAACACCTTGGAGCCCGCGGCACGGAAGGCGGCACCGATCGAGAACAGCACGGCATTGCCCAGCCCACCGCCGACCAGCATGACGGTTTCATCCGGAACGATATGGGTGGGCGCCCCCGTCGGCCCCATCAGCACCACCGGCTCGCCCGGCTGTAACGCGGCGACCAGGTTGGCCGAGCCACCCATTTCCAGCACAATGCAGGCGACCAGCCCTTGCTCGACATCGACCCAGGCGCCCGTCAACGCGAGGCCTTCCATGGTCATGCGCGTGTTGCGGACTTCGATGGACCGCACGTCATAGTTCTGCAGCCTGAAGAATTGGCCCGGCTGGAATCGCGCCGCGGCAAAGGGTGCGCGCAACACCACTTCGACGATATTGGGCGTGAGGCGGTTTACCGCGTGGACCGAGGCCCGCATGCCGGAATTCAGGCGCGCGAAGAACTCCTCGTCGTCGTCGTCATTGGCCGGCGCCTGCTGGGCCAGTACGCGCGAGACCATCGGATGCCCCTGCTTGGCCGATGCCATGGCCTTCACCACGTTGCCGAAGTAGGACGGATGAAGATCACCGAAGAACGAAATGAACTTCCCGTTGTCGCTCTTGCTGAGGAGAACCTGCGCCTGCTCCGGTTTGGAGATTGACTCCTCCGGGCGAACCTTATTGCCCTGTTCGTCGCAGGCGGCGAAGTAACGGCCGTCCAGCCGGAATCGCGTTGCATCCTCCCGCGCGAGCACGGTGTTGGGCTGGGTGCCCGCCGCGATGAAGATCGAACGCGCCGGTAGGCACAGTTCCTGACCGTCCGACCACTTGCCGTCCGCCCCCAGAACCTGCGTGCGCATCTTCATGGCCCGTGCCGCACCGAGGCCGTCCACGTCGATCGCGACCGGGCTCAGGCATTCCGCATACTCAATGCCTTCCTCCAGCGCTTTCTCGACTTCTTCATGGTTGAGGGTGTACGCCGGGCTGTCGATCATGCGCTTGCGATAGGCCAGCGTGACGCCGCCCCATGCCTGCAGCAGCTCGAGAATCCTGGGCGCCGCGCCGGCCGCCTTTGCCCGCGTCCGCTCGTTGCGGATGGCGATAGCGTGCGTTATGAATTCGGTCGCGACTTCCGCGTCCTCCGGCGTCCAGCTCGAGCGCACCTTTTCTTCGCCGCGCTCGGCGCACAGCCGCTCGTAGCGCTCCAGGAACTTTTCTACCTGGACGGGGTAGTAAGCCAGTGATTCGGTCGCGGTGTCGATGGCCGTCAGGCCGCCGCCGACGACGAGCACCGGCAGGCGCAACTGCATGTTGGCCAGCGAATTGGCTTTGGCCGCGCCGGTTAGCTGCAGCGCCATCAGGAAATCGGATGCCGAGCGCACGCCGCGCGCCAGTCCGTTGGGAATGTCCAGGACCGTCGGGCGTCCCGCGCCCATGGCCAGCGCGATGTGGTCGAAGCCGAGGTCGAAGGCATCCTCGACGCTCAGCGTTCCGCCGAATCGGACGCCGCCGAACATCGAGAACTGCGGCCGCCTTTCCAGCAGCAGGCGCGCGACCTTGAGGAAGTTCTTGTCCCAGCGGACGGTGATGCCGTACTCGGCGACCCCGCCGAAACCGGCCAGGACCCGGTCTTGCAGCGGTTCATGGAGATCGGCCACCCGCGCCACCGGTTCGAAAGCCGTCCGCGATCCATCGCTGCGCACGCCGCACAGGCTTTCCGGCAGCGGCTCGATCTTCAGGCCATCGATGCCGACCACCGTGTGCCCCTCGTTCATGAGGTAGTGCGCCAGCGTGTAGCCGGCCGGCCCGAGGCCGGTCACGAGCACGCGATACCCAGTGCGCGCGCGCGGATAGGGGCGGCGCAGGTTCAGGGGATTCCAGCGCGTCAGCAGCGAGTAGATTTCAAACCCGTAGGGCAAGTCCAGGACGTCCTTGAGGGTGCGGGTTTCGATTTCCGGTATGTTCACCGACTCCTGTTTCTGGTAGATGCACGATTTCAGGCAGTCGTTGCAAATGCGATGGCCCGTGGCGGCCACCATCGGGTTGTCCACGGTGATCATCGCCAGTGCGGCGACGGCATGGCCGCCGGCCTTGAGCGTGTGGAACTCGGAAATCCGTTCGCTCAGCGGGCAGCCGGCCTGCGTGACCTGGAACACCGATTTTCTGAACGCGGCCTTGCCGGTCAATGCTGGCGCATCCTTCGGCGTTTTTTCCTTCAGGCCCTTGGAACAGGAATCCCGGCCCTGTTGGTGACAGAAGATGCAGTAGTGGGCCTGGTCGAGCGCGCCACGCAGCCCGATCCCGTGATCAGTGAGGGCAAAGCCCTCCCGGCGACGCAACCGCTCCGGCTTGATGGTGAAGACGCTGTAGCCGTCTTTGTCCGTCTTCTGCGCGCTGGGCACCAGGTTATGCGGCTGCACATCGTGCGGCTCGCGAAACAGGATGTCGTCGCGATGCGCGGCCTGGCCGGCCTCGGTGTGGACTGCCCATGCCGCGTAGCGCCTGGCGACCTCCAGCTTCTCGGTGTTCTGATCCGCGGCTTGCAGCCACTGCTGCACTTGCTGCGCAAAAACCAGTTCGTCGAATGTGCCGCCGAACCACGTTGTCAGTTGCGCCCGCAGCCCGGGGCCGTCGATTCCTTCGGCTTCGGCCGGGCTGATCTTCTTGGCGGCGCCGCGCTGCACGAATTGGCGCTTGATTACATACAGGGGCGCCAGCGCATGGTGGCTCCCGTTGAGCGCGGCCACTTGCGACTCCACCCCGAACAGCCGAGCCAGGAATTGCTCGACGTAGGGCCCGAGCGCGATCAGGAGCTCGGACTCCTGCAACGCGGTCAGCGCATCCGGCTCCTGCCGCGCTTTCTGCAACTGCATGTGCAATTCCGTGCAGGCACCTTCGAGATGCTGCAAAAAAAGTTGATCCAGCGCGACCAGTCCGTCGCGCGTGTACAGCTGTTCGAACGCCATCCCGAAATCGAGCTTCATGCAGGCACCCCGGGCAACGCATTGAGTTGCGCTCCGGCTGCGGCTTGCATCCGCTGCCCGATCGTTTCGTTGCCGCTCCCCAGCCAGGGGCGCTGGGTGGTCTGCTCTCTCGTTTCGGCAAAAACGTTCGTCAGGCCGGCTGCCTCCACGCGGCGGCGGATTTCCGCGACGTCGGTCGTATACGAGCCGCGGGCCTTCATGCGGTCGAAGTACACCGACCCCGAGAACGTGTACTTGAGGCCCAGGCCCTTTTCGGTCTGCATCTCTTCGCGAACATGGCGGATGGCGTCGCCGATCGCCAGCGTGTCCGGCAGCACAAGCTCCGGTTCGCGCATGACAAAGCGCGCGGCATTGTGGCCGGCCAGCACGCCGGTGACGACGGCTTCCGTGTGGCCGACCAGCAGGCCTGCCTTTTCGCCGCCGCAGAACAGGTTGTCGACGCCTTCCACCTTCAATGCGTCATCCCGGGGCGCCATGCCCACGAAGCGGATCGAGTTGCCCACGCCGCCGGAATACGGGTCCTCGAAGCGCGCATTCTCGAAGCCCGGTACCTTGCGAAGCTGCGCCTGCGGGAAGTACGGCGTCATCAGCTTGGCATGCCCCGTGTTGAGCAGGATGATATTGTCCTGGTACTCGGGCAGCGCATACTGCTGGCACGCTTTGATCCCAAGCTTGTCCGCGGAGCCTTCGCCCGTCTTCGGGATGGGCACGACAACGACGCCCTTGCGATTGAGCTCCTCGATGATCTCGGGCGACAGCGACTCCTTCAGAAGCTTGCACGAGCCGCTCATGGCGCCGACTTGGTCGAGCTTCTTGCCATCGATCTCGTTGACGCCGCATCGCGAGGCGACGCCCACCCGAATGCCGAAGGTATGGCAGCGCAGGATGCACATGCCGCAGCCGTTGCCGTGCTTGGTGCAGATGTTCACGACGCCAGCGGTCCCAGTTGTCTCGACGAAGGCGTCGGCCTCGAACCGCAGATCGCCTTCATTCTTCTTGGTCTTCACGGCCACGATGCGCCGGCCGTCCATTTCCACGTCGGCGATGCGGGTCTCGTAGCGTACTTCGACGCCGGCCCTGGCCAGGGCACGCTGCACCTCCGGCTCGATGGTGGCGATGTTGTATAGGGAAGCGTGTTTGTGGCCCGGGAATTCAATGTTGGTGTGCGTCGTGCATGCATCCATAGCATGGAACATCTCGCCCCCACCCATCGCGATCATTTCCTCGGCGGCGGTGAAGCGGCCGTTGTTGCGGAAGATGCCGCCAACCAGCCCGGTGCCCAGGATCATGTCGGTGCGCTCCAGCAGCGTGACCTCGGCGCCCTGTTTAGCCGCGGCGATTGCGGCTGCGCAGCCGGACCAGCCGCCTCCAATGACTACGATCTTCATGATGTCTCCTTTAATTAATATGACTTGGTGGATGCGATCAGCCGCGCAGCGGGTCGCGGCCCGCGGACTTCAGCCAGGAATAAACGGGCGGGACGTCGTTCACCAATGGTTCGGTGACCACGTCGAGGAAGCAGGGGCCGTCATGGGCGAAGGCCTCGTCGAGCGCGCGCTCCAATTGCTCGGGCGTTTCCACACGCCAGGCCGCTAGGCCGTAGGCGGCGGCAACCTTGCTCATGTCACCGGGGGTGAAATCGACCGACATGAACTTGTTGTGGCTGTGCAGCGACTGCAGGGTCTTGATCCAGCCGAAGCAGCCGTTGTTGAAGTGGATCAGCACCGCGGGCACGTTCAGCCGCGCCAGCGTTTCCAGCTCGCCGGCCGACATGCCGAGCGAGCCGTCACCGAACAGACCGATGGGGCGCGCGTCGGGGCGGGCGAACCAGGCGCCGACCACCGCGGGGATGGCGTAGCCGAGACCGCCGAAGGACCGCGGAATCAGCACCCGGGAGCCGTCGCCGGTGAGGCGCAGGAAGCGCGTGATGTAGGGTGTCGGCGTGCCGGCGTCGGAGACGATGACCGAGGGCGAGGGCAGCCGACGGTTGAGTTCGTGGATCACTCGTTGCGGCTTCAGCGGCGCGGCCTCCGAATGGAGCTGAACCTGCGAGTCCTCCCAGAAGCGCGCGCGGGCCCGATTCAACTCCTCTACCCAGGCCGACGGTTGCGTGGCTGTCTGCGGCACCAGGCGCAGCAGGTCTTCCAGGACGAGGCGCGCGTCGCCCGCGACGCTAAGGGTGTTTTCAAAGTTGTTGGCCAGCAGCGTCGGGTCGAGGTCGATCTGCAGGATCTTGCGGCCCGCGCGCGGGGAGGGCAGCGACCACTTGATGGTGGACACCGAGCCCATCTTGCAGCCCACGTAGAGCAGGACATCGGCTTCCTCGACCGCGCGATGCGCATGGGGATGGAAGCCGTTGTCGCCGACCACGCCCAGCGCCAGCGGATGTTCGTCGGGCATGGTGCCTTGCCCGGAGATGGTCGTCACGACCGGCGCGCCCAGGTTCTCGGCCAATGACAGCACTTCGGCGTTGGCCTGCGAATGGTTGACGCCGCCACCCGCCACGATCACCGGCCGCTGCGCCGACGCAAGGTGGCCCGCCAGCTCGACCATCGCGGCCGCGCTGCTGCGCGTGCGGTAGGCCGGGTAGGTGCGGCACTCCGCTTCGGCATGCAGGCTCGCGGCGCCCAGCGGGACACGGTTGGCCATGGTCTCCGAAGGCAGTACCAGGTGCACCGCGCCCGGTCGGCCGGTGGTGGCGATGCGCAGTGCCTTGCGCAGGGACTCAGGCACCTTGTCGGCCGAGTTGACCACCGACGAATGCTTGGTGATCGGCTCGAACAAGGTGTGATGGGGCATTTCGGTGATCGTTCCCTTGCCTTCGCCGGCTAGCGAGATGCCCGAGGTGAACAGGACCACCGGAATCGACGAGGCGTTGGCCTCCGCGATGCCGGGCACGGAGTAGAGCGCGCCGGCGCCGCTGGGGCACTCGCAGAAGCCGGGGCGATGGGCAAGTCGCGCATAGGCGTCGGCCATGAACGTGGCGGAGCGTTCGTCGCGCGCCAGGACGTGGCGGATGCGGTCACCGGCGTCGTAGAGCGCCTCGTACAGTGCCAGGCTGGTGTCGCCGGGCACGCCGAAGATGACCTCGACGTTGTATTCCCGCAGCATCCGCACCAGCGCTTGCGCTCCGGTGATGGTGCCCTGGTCCACGGCTTTGCTTTCATTCACGACGGCGAGCTCGAGGGGTTTGTTCATGCTGTCTCCTTACCCGTGGGGTTACTCGTGCGCTGGAGGATGCCTGCGCGTGGCATGCGTGAACTTTAGAGCTCGCAACTGCCAGAGTAAACGGGGCAAAATGACGATTCGCAGGGGAAAAACCTGCGAAATGACGGTATGCTCCGGCGAACCGCCTTATTTGGTCCGCAAATATCTCCAGCGAAGGAAATTTGACGAGATGCAGCGCGTTTTTCAACTCGATGACAAAGACCGGCAGCTGCTCGCGCTGCTGCGCGAGGATGCCCGCACACCGATCGCGGCGCTCGCGCGCGCGCTCGATGTGGCAAGGATGACGGCGGTGGAGCGTCTCAAGCGCCTCGAGAAAGTCGGCATCATTGCCGGCTATACGGTGCGCCTAAGCGAGGAAGCGCTGCGCGGCCGGATGAAGGTGCATGCGCTGTTGCGCGTCGACCCAAAAAAAGGCGAGGCGGTGGTGCAGGCGCTGCACCGAATCACCCAAGTCCGGGCCGTGTACGCGATCAGCGGGATCTTCGGCTACATGGCGCTTATCGAAGCTGAAACCACGGGCGAGATCGATAAAGTGCTCGACGCGATCGGCTCGATCAACGGGGTGGACGGGACGCAAAGCTCCATCGTGCTTTCGACGAAGTTCGACCGGCATTAGCATCAAATCCTGGAGTCCGCGCCACCCGGCAGTAGGCACGCCCTTGTTGTCACGCCGACGTTCGACGCGGCATCCGTGGCTTCCTGGATTGCGGATCAAGTCCGCAACGACAAACCCTTGGCGTCGGCCGTGGGCGTCGCGCGCCAGACCGTGTACGCATGGAAGGCATTGTTGCGGGCGGCATCCCACAACCGTAACGTGTCCGTGAAAAAGGGTCGAGGAAGGACTTCATTGGTGCGGCTGGCGGGGATCGAACCCACGACCCTTGGCTTCGGAGGCCAATACTCTATCCACTGAGCTACAGCCGCATCTGTGAGTGACGCGAGTGCGCATTATCCCTGATGCGCGAAGCCCGCGTTCCGTAGGGGTCGGCCCGAGGGTGGCCGGCGACCCGCTGGCTATAATCAAAGGTTGATTTTTACGCCCCGAACAACTTGAGGACGCCATGAGCGACAGCACGCAGGAAGAAGCCCACACCGGCCCGATCAAGACTCCCAAGCAGCTCCTTCTCGCTGTCCTGTTCGCGTTCGTCGTCCCAGTGATCGTGATCATCGGCCTGGTGGCCTATGTCGTCGCGGACAACAAGCCGGCTGGCAGTACCCAGGCCGAGGTGCATGCCCTCGGTGGCCGGACGTCGCAAGACATCGATAAAGGCACCGCCGAGCGGATCCGCAAGGTCGGCATGGTGGAAATCCGAGACGCCAACCGCCCGCTCAAGAGTGGCGAGGAAGTGTTCAACGCCCAGTGCACGGCCTGCCATACTCCCGGCGCGGCGGGTGCGCCGAAAGTCGGCGATGCAGCGGCATGGGCCGCGCGCATCCAGACAGGCTTCGACGCACTCGTCCAGTCGGCCGTGAAGGGTAAGGGCGCGATGCCACCTCAGAGCGGCGGCGATTTCAACGACGTGGAGATCGCCCGCGCCGTCGCCTTCATAGCCAATAGCGCAGGCGCCAAGTTCGCCGAGCCAAAAGCCCCGGTGGCTTCCGCACCGACCGAGGCGGCTGCGTCAGCCGCGCCAGCGGCGACGGCGGCTGCGGCACCTGCTGTGCCATCTGCTCCGGCACCAGCGACGGCACCTGTGGCAGCGGCCGCTCCGTCGGCGCAAGCCCCCGCTGCTGCACAAACCGCGACGGCAGGTGGCGCTGCCGTCGGCGAGGCCCTCTACAAGCAAGCCTGTGTGGTTTGCCACGCCACCGGTGCAGCGAACGCACCGAAGCTCGGCGACAAGGCGGCATGGGCGCCGCGCCTTCAGCAAGGAATGCCCGTCCTGGTGCAAAGCGCCCTCAAGGGCAAGGGCGCCATGCCGCCCAAGGGCGGATCGACCGCACCCGATGCCGACGTGCGCGCGGCGGTGGAATACATGGTGAACGCCTCGAAGTAAGGGGCGCTGATCGATGACAAGAAGGCTGGTCGTTGACCGGCCTTTTTTTTGTTGTTCAGGTTGGAGCCGAACTCTGACGGAACGCGGCGGGACTCGGCACGTAGCCGAAGCGCTCGGGCAGGTCACCGCTGCGCACGGCCTCGGGCGTCCACACGCCCTGTTCGATGGCGTCGGCTGCCTGGCTCACGTCCAGGGTGTGCACGAGGCCGAAGCCCAGGTCGCATTCCAGGTAAAGGCGGCCGACCTCGTCTAGCAGGCAGCGACGCGGTGCGGCCTGCAGGCCCGTGTGTGCCGTAACGGCGTGGCCCGGGCCGAGGCGCCAGACGAAAGGCGTTGCCTCGAGCTCGACATACACGCGCTGGGGGCCGTTCTGGAAGAACCATTGCCCTTGCGCGTCGTGGTCGTAATTGCGATGAATGAAGTCAACCAACTTCTCGTGCCTCAGCAAAGAACCCTTGCTGAGCGGAAAGGGACCGGCGGCTTGGGTTCGGTCGTCGCGCATGTACCAGTTGCCGCGCGCGTCCAGCCCGAGCCAGCCGTAGCAGTGCGGCACGTTCGGCCACTTGGCGATTGCTTGCCGGACAATGTCATCCATGATGCGCTCCATTATCCGGCGCTGGGGAAAAAAGTGGGGCTTGCCCTGAAGCCGCCCAGCTGGGCCGTAACAAATCCGGATCGCCAACAAAAAGGCGCCGCGAGTGGGCGGCGCCTTGTAAATAGCATCTCGTGGGACGCCTGAAGCGAAATCTTTTCGGTGTTCTGGGGTTGTCTCCTCGGTCCCTCGCCCTCGCGGACCCTTCACGCCCGCATGCGAGTGCAGGGACTCTATCCTCCGCACCACCCTCAGTGCATCGGGACTTTCCCGCGTACCACTGGGCGTGGGCCCGTACGATCCCGTAACCGTTTTCGGAGGTATGTCGGTCGCGTCCGCGAACTGTGCCGCGACGTATACGAAAGTCGGGCCGGACCCGATGTTATATTTTTGTGTTCAAGACCGACGACCCATTCACTGAGACCACTATGCAATTCAAGCTTTGCGCCGCGGCGCTAATCATCTCGTTGACGGCGTGTGGCGGCGGGGGTGGCGGCGACAACGCGCCGGCGCCGTCGATGCCGTCGTCCGCGATAGTCATCACCGAGGCCAACGCGAAGCCTGTCGCCGCCAGCGCTCTGGAGATTGCGCAAAGCACCTCCTCGACACAGGGTGGAGCCAACCTCGTCGTTGGCGTCGAACTGCAGTCAGCTGCCCCGCAAACGCCCAATACCTTGTTGGCCATGGCGCAGGTCGCCCGTCTTGCCGGCAACACAGCACGGGCGCCCGCATTGCCGGTCGGCGTCGCCATCAGAGAAACGCAGCAGTGCGAACTCGGCGGGACCATGACAGTCACCGGCAATGTGGCCGGCGATGCAGGCCTGTTCGCCGGCGACAACATTTCGATCCAGGCCAACAGCTGCCGCATCATGGTGGGCGGTGTGCCAACCACCATGAACGGCA
>Ga0172380_10009447_pt1 | contig 10391 bp, 10 predicted proteins | sample Leawe162metaG_FD_119747 | JGI IMG/M metagenome (GOLD analysis project Ga0172380, IMG submission 119747) | Leachate microbial communities from a municipal landfill in Southern Ontario, Canada - Leachate well 162 metaG | ecosystem: Engineered > Solid waste > Landfill > Unclassified | place...
GGAACTGACCAGTCTCCAACAAGGAGCAAAATGCTGACTGGAAAGCCGGATGCGGGAAATCCGCCTGTCCGGTTTGGAGGGAGGGGCGGGGAGTTGCATCTCCGCTCCTACCCCGATCTGTTTTGCGGCAAAGTGAACAGTATTGCTGTTAAACCCGAAAACGGCGTTTACGAAACACGTTGCTCCGCTTCGCTGCGGTTGTGCTCCCTGCACCAAACGCTCGACTGGCCCTATTCACGAAGCGCTATCGCGCTGGTTTTCCGTGTTCCGCTACAGGAAAAACCGTTTCCAGGCTAAAATCGCAGGTTGGCCAGCCGCGCTCCCGGCGGTGAACGGAACTCCTGCGGGGTCATGGGTTCCTCTGTTCCCAAGTCAGCCAGGCGCGCCACCAAGTCCGACAGGGGATGGTTGGGCCGGATTTTCAGATGCGGATTCTCCTCCGGTGATCGGGGCGAAGGGCGGATCCTTCCCTCGCTGCCGCCCGCCGCAACCCATTCGTCGTTGGAAATCACTCCGTCGTCGTTGCGATCAAGCGAATGGGAAAAGTCAAAGACACCCACGCTTTTTGTGAACGAAGGCGCAGGCACCTCACGCGGGCCGTGAGAGACGCAGCCCACGACAGACAAAATGCCTGCCATGCCGGTGATAAGAAACAAGTTGTTTGTCATGTGGTATATCTTTTTCGCAACGGCACCCGGCTGGAGATGTGCTCCCGAGTCCCGATCGTTCCATCGGGGAAAATCCGGCTCCTGGGTTTCATCGTTCGAAAAATGTCCTGCCATGCGGCCACGGACCGCATGGCATGCGATTTTTTGAAAACCCTATATGTCCCCTGCTCCCACATCCTTGGTCAACGGTCCCAAAACACCTCCACGCCGCGCATTGGTCGTGGACGATCACGGAGACTCGGCGAAATGGTTGGAGATGATGCTTCAGACACTGGGCTTTGAAACCGAAGTGGCGGTCGATGGAATCGATGCGTTGCGCCGGGCGTCGTCGTTCAGGCCGGATTTCTACCTGCTCGATATCAGCATGCCCAAGCTGGATGGCTACGATACCTGCGGGGTGATTCGCGCCCAGCCTTGGGCTCATGGCGTCCGGATTGTGGCCGTGACCGGCTGTGATTTCGGGGAATTGCGCAGGCGGGCGGAAAAAATTGGTTTTGATGCCTGGTTGCTCAAACCGGTGGAAGTCGAGGACCTGCGCCGGGTTGTCGGCGCGTGATCCCCCCTGTGCATTTCAAGGATTCGATCTGTCGGACGGATTGCGCACACCAATGACCCCGACGGCAATCCGTGCGCCGGCATTACCGGATGGCTGGCTGCCATCGTCGGCTTTCGCATGGACAACGACACCGCGGCCTATGATGGGATTCTTTTGACCGGCCGGGGAGAGGTTGTCCACCACGAGCCTCAAAATGGCGGCTCCCTGGGCGTCCGCCTTCAAATTTCCAAAATCTCCGGCGTGTCGCACTGCTTGGGAGAGCAGCCCATGCTCGTGATCAACCGGATTGTAGTGGTCGCCCATGCTCATCCCATCGTTCGTGCTGAGGTCCCCATATTGGTGAATGTGAAATCCATGCTCCGATAACGGTTTCAACCCGGTGACGCGGGCGATGATTTCCACCTTTCCCCCATCGACCGGACTGAAGTTGACCGTGCCCGCAACCTTGTTGCCTTCGGTCGGACGAAGCACGGCGATAAGATCCACCGCATCGGCAATGATCGGAGCGGCATCCATCACCTTCTCGACTTTCTCGTCGGCCGCAAGACACGGCACCGGGACAAGCCCTGCGATGGCCCAGGCAAAAAAGACGGCTTTTCCGACAGCAGAAACATTCGTTGGCAAGGTCATGATATCCGAAAAGGGCTTGGAAAGTATCGGGTGAGCGACGCAATCGGTGGTTCCCTCGGAGAAAGGTCGGTGGGGCCTGGCGGTCCCACGGTGATTTCCTCTCCACCGCCCCACCTCAGCCACCGGCAAAAAAGATCAAGCCAGACTGTAAATGGTATTTCTGAACAGTGCCTATGGGCGGGGAACAACCACGTAACCGCCCGGCACCGTACGATAATAGACATCGTCATAAGTATAGTAGGTCACGCCTCCACGAAGCACGGTCGCATAGCCGGTTGGCAGAACGGTAACCACCTTCTCGGTGACAGTGGTTGTCGGTTCGACTTCCTTCTTGACGGTAATGCAGCCGCCGACTGTGAGGAAAGCAATCGCTGGCAGGATGGGAAGAGCAAGTTTCAGAGAGTTCATGGTGTTATGGTGTTCTATTGGGCTTCGCAATCCGCGCTATGGTTGGCCGTATGGATGTCGAGCATTCCAGTGTGACAGGAAAAAAACCGGAGCCCCTCCGGCTAATGGGTGACGATCGCCAACCGGTTCGTCAACATATCCGATGGAGAAGAGCCTCTCTGCGAGGCTCTTCTCCATCGCGGAAAAGAACTCCCGTCTGGCGATATTCCCGGCATTCAAGTTTCCCGGCATTTGGATTGGTTCCATCTTTTGAGGGATCGTCCGGACTATGCATGGTGGACGCTTTTTTCAGACAAAGAGGGGAAACAAGCCTGCCCGTGGTCTTCCGCATGTGTTCGAATCGCACCCAGCCGCTTCAAGACCGGCGGGCGAGAATCTGGCGGACATCCTCGCCATCGGTCGGCTTGACAAGATGGTGGTCGAAACCGGCTTCCATCGAGCGGCGCCGATCCGCTTCCTGGCCCCACCCGGAAACGGCAATCAAGACGATTTCCGGAAACTTCCGCCGGAGCGTCCGCGCGACTTCACAGCCATCCAAGTCCGGCAGCCCGATGTCGAGCAGGACGACTTCCGGCTGATGCTCCTCGGTCGCCATGATGGCGCGCTCCCCATCATGGGCAACAAAGACGGAATGGCCGTCCTGCACCAGCAGGAGCTTCAACATGTTCGCGGCATCCACATTGTCGTCCACGATCAAAATCTTGGACGGCCTGGGTTGCTTGTGATCCCGGGTCTTCGCGGTGGGTTTTTCCGGCACCGTGCTTTGATCCGCGGCCGCCGGCAACCGGACCACGATCTCGCACCCTTTTCCCGGCCCCGCGCTGAAAGCCCCGACCGTGCCACCATGCAATTCCACAAGTTTTTTGACCAGCCCGAGGCCGATTCCGAGACCGCTCTGTGGATGTTCCGGCGGATTGTCAATCTGTGTGAACATCTCGAAAACATGCGGAAGCATTTCCGGGGGGATGCCCCTGCCTGTGTCTTTGATGCGCACGACAGCCTGGTCGTGCCTGCGACTGGCCGTCAACGAGATCGTGCCGCCGGGTTCGGTGTATTTGGCGGCATTGCTCAGGATGTTCAGGAAAATCTGCGACAGACGGGTGAAATCCCCCTCCACGCAAACGGGTTTTTCCGGAAGGGAAACCACGACCCGGTGCTGGAGTTCTTCCACGCGGGGGCGGTTGGTCTCCATGGCGAATCGGATGGCTTGGGCGAGGTCAAAGCGGGACTTCTGCAGGGTGATTTTTCCCTGCGTGATTCGTGAGATGTCCATGAGATCGTCCACCAGATGGACGATCTGGGCGACCTGGCGGTCGATGACGCACAGGGCATCGCCCCTGTTTTCCCCGCCTTTCGTATGCACCAATTCCAGCGCGGTTTGAATCGCGGCCAGGGGGTTCCGGAGCTCGTGGGCCAGGATCGCCAGAAACTCGTTTTTGCGGGCATCGGCCTGCTTCAAGGTTTCCGCATCCTGGACCCGTTGGGCAAGGTGGCGGGCGAGTTCCTCCCTGCCCTCGATGCGTTCGGAGATGTCGAGGGTGATGCCGGAGATTTGGGTGGCCTCGCCCTGTTCGTCGTAAATGGCCCGACCGGCTTCCAGCAACCAGCGGGTTTCCCCGGAAGGCAGGGTGATTTTCATTTCCAGGCCGTATTCGGAGCGGTTTTCCACCGCTTCTCTCATCGCGGTTTCCACCCGTTCCCCATCGTTCGGATGGAAGCGATGGATCCAGTTTTTCATGGTCATTTCCATCGAACCCGGTTCCGTGCCGCGCACTTTGTAGCATTCGTCCGACCACCAGGCCGCGCCGGTTTTCAGGAACAACGTCCACACGCCGCACTTGGCGGCATCCTGCGCCATGCGGAGCATCATCTCCCGGTCTCGCAGGGTATCGGTGGCGCGCTTGAGCTCCGTAATTTCCACGAACGAGAGGGTGACGCCGTCGATGCGGTCATCCACCGTGCGATACGGCGAAATCCGGGCGAGATACGTGCTGTTCCTTGCTCCTTCATGCACCTCGCGTTCGACGACTCTCAGGGTTTGCAAGACCCCCGCGGCGTCCTGGGCAAGATCCCGGTAATCGAGCTTGTGGGTGAGATGCTCGAAAGGCCGTCCGATGTCGGAGGAGATGATGTTGAAGAGCTGCGCGACGGGCGGGGTGTAACGCTTGATCCGCAGGGCGCGGTCCAGGAAAACCGTCCCGATGTCGGTCGAATGCATGAGGTTCTGCAGGTCCGAGTTGACGCGGCTGAGTTCTTCCACCTTTTCCTTCAGTTCGTTGTTGACGGTGGTCAGTTCCTCGTTGAGCGACTGCAGCTCCTCCTTGCCGGTTTCGAGTTCCTCGGTGGTGGAACGCAGTTCCTCGTTGATGGCCTGGAGTTCCTCGTTCGAGGCCTTCAACTCCTCCGTGGACGTCTCGCCTTGCTCGATCGTGGCACGAAGCCGGTCCCGCGTGTCCTGGAGTTCGTCTTCCAGCCGCCGGACCATCGTTTCCATCGCGGGATCGGACGGTGTCGTATCCGGGGGCAACGCCTCCCGGGGCACCTGCTTGTCCTCCTCGAAAAGCACCAGAAAAAACCGGCGGGCCGGTTCCGGCAATTCGACCGGACGCACGACCAGGTTCACGCTGCGCCTGCCGTCGTCGAGCTGGAGTTGGATGTGGCGGGAAATGGCCTGGCGGCCCTCGTGTTTTGCCGCCATCAACGTGGCGCGCAGATCGAGTTGCAGGGCGGGATGCGCGAGCTTGAGCAAATTGCGCGACGGCTCCCCGCCGGTGAAACGGAGAAAGCGCCCGGAGTTCTCGCTGGCGTGCAAAATGTCATAGTCCTCGTTCGCGAGAATGCTGGGGGGGGCATACTGCTCGATGATTTTCCAATGGAGCGCTCCAAAGGAAAGCGGTTGGTCATGGCCGGCCGGTTCCTCCGGAATTTTCGCCAGATCCCACTTGGCGGGAACGGGCACCACATGCAAGGGGCGTTGCAATCCGCCACCCGCACATTTGTAGAGGCGATACTTTTTACTGATGGGCGAAAACAACAGGGGCGAGTGATCGGCCGACTCGGAGGAACCGAGAAACAAGCCTCCTCCGGAGTGCAATGCGAAGGCGAAGAGTTCCAGAATCCGCTCCTGCGTCTCCCGGTTCAAATAAATGAGCAGGTTGCGGCAGGAGACAAGATCCAGCTTCGAGAAGGGCGGGTCGCGCAGCACATTGTGCGAGGCAAAGAGGACTTTTTCCCGCAGGTCCTTCGTGATGCAGCAGAGGTTTCCTCTTTTGACAAAATACCGCTGGAACCGCGCGTGGGAGATATCCGCCTCAACCGTTTCATCGTAACGGCCTTCCCTGGCGGAGCGGATCGCATCCCCATTGATGTCGCTGGCAAAGACCTGGATCTTCGGCGGATCGGGAAGATTCGAGGCGAACTCGTCCAGCAGGATGGCAACCGAATAAGCCTCTTCGCCCGTGGCGCAACCGCAGACCCAGGCGCGGACGGTGTCGCCGGATTTTTTGTTTGCGAAGAGAAGCGGGATGACCTTTTTCTCGAGTGCGTCGAAGGCTTCCTTGTCGCGGAAGAAATTCGTCACGGTGATGAGGAGGTCCCGCAGCAGGGACTGAACTTCCTCCGGCTCTTCCCGCAGCAGGTTGAGGTAGGCGGAAAGGTCTCCGAGTTCGTGAACTTGCAAGCGGCGGGCAATCCGGCGCAGCAGGTTTGTCCGCTTGTAGGAGGTGAAATCGTGACCGGTGCGAATTCGCAGGAACTTGAGCACCTGGCGCAGCGCGTCGGAAGCATCCGGTGGCGGTGGTTCCGGCTCGGGACCGTCTCCGGGAATTTCCAGTTTTTCCGCAAACTGCCGGATGGCGAGGATTTTTTCCGGCATCCCGGCGGCCGGCATCGTGACGTCCACGAGCCCCGTCGCGATGGCGCTGCGCGGCATGCTGACGTATTCGGCATCCGATGGATCCTGGGCCAGCGTGAGGCCGCCGGCCTCCTTGATCTGCTTGAGGCCGAGGGTTCCGTCCAAACCGGTGCCGGACAGCACCACCCCCACCGCGTTCTTCGCGCGGAAATTGGCCAGCGTGCGAAAAAACAGATCGATCGGCATCCGCCGGCTCCGGATACCAAGCTTGAGCAGGGTCGGAACGGCCTCGAGTTCTGAAGCCAGTTCTCCACACACGCCCACGGGAACATCGCAGGCTTCTTCGACGACAATGCGGATGAGGCGCAACACGGCCGGATGATTTTCCACGAAGTAGTCGTTGCCCCGGGGATTCTCCCTTCCTGCGGCCATGGTGTATTGCGTGAGATCATTTGTTCCGATGCTGGCGAAATCCGCCTGTTGCAGGATGTCGCTGGCAGTGAGTGCGGCGGCAGGCGTTTCAAGCATCGCCCCGAGGGGCGGAAGGCACCGGATGCCCGAGGCGGCGGCCAATTTCTGGAACCGCCCGCTCCACCTGCCCCAGTTCCTTTTCGATTTCATGGCGGCCGATGGATCTCTTGTCAAAAAGCGATTCCTTGCGATTTTGATAAACGAACGCTTTTCCAAAAACCACTTCCGGGGAAGCCGCCTGCCCTTTGAGCTTCAGGTTGGCTTTCGCCGTCATGGGGCAAAATACTCTTGTTCTCCCGGGGTCGCAAACGGGAATCCATGCCTTGCGGTCAATGGTCAGAATCGGGAGCAGGGCATGCGCAGAGGTTCTGCGGATGCCTCTCGGAGATTATTCGATAATCTTCCGAAAGGATGGACACAAAGAATTTGGAGCAATCATGTTATTGGAGTGGCCCGGGCAAAAATTCTGCTTTTCGAGTCGCCCGCCTTCGATAGAGTCCGGCTTCTCATGGATACGACGCTGATTCTTCTCAAACCCGACTGCATCGCGGGGCACCGGGCAGGCGAGGTCCTCAAGCGATTCGAGGACGCCGGTTTTCAAATCCGCGGATGCAAGATGTTCCGCGCCGATGCCGCTCTTCTCCGCGAGCATTACGCCCACATCGCTTCCAAACCGTTTTTTCCAGAAGTCGAGGCCTTCATGCAATCGACCCCGGTGATCGCGCTTGCTCTCTCCGGTGAAAATGCCGTGGACCGCGTGCGCGGCATCATCGGCCCAACGGATTCCAAGAAGGCTGCCAAGGGGACAGTGCGCGGGGATTTCGGCGTGGACGTGATGGTCAATATCGTCCATGCCTCCGACAGCCCGGAGAACGCGCAACTTGAACTGAAGCGCTTTTTCAAGGACGGCGAGCTCTTCGACTACGAAATGCGCTATACGGCGAAGGCCTGAAATCCAGGTCTGTCCGTCGCAAGACCGCGAAAATTGCCCCATCTGATCGCGCATGGTGAGCGGGCATAAAAAACAGTCGGCCTGGGAAATCGCGATCTCCATCGTGGCGTGGGCGGGAGCCCTCCTGCTTTTTGGAAAATCCCTGTGGTGGCTCGCGGGCACGGCACTCGCCCGCGACCAGGTCGCCCACGCGGCCGTCGTGCTTCTCTTCGGCCTGGTCTTTCTTCTGCGGGAGAGGCCGGAGGCATGCCCGCCGGCCCTGCGCTTCGGCCGCCGCGCGACGGGGTTTTTTGCGGGAGCCTGCCTGGGTGCCACGCTTGCCGGCTTCTTCCATCAGCCTCTGCTCATGCTTTGCGCGGTGGGTTTCCTCGCGGGAGCGGCCTTGCTTTTTGTCCTGGGGGATCCGGTTGCCCGCCCGGCGACCGGCTTCGGACTGGCGTTCTCGGGCTTCACGTTTCTGTCGGTTCTTTTCCCCTTCGCCGACTGGCCGTTGCGCCTGCTGGCCGGGAAAACGGCCATGTGGTTTCTCGGCCTTCTTGGACGCCCCGTTCAACTCGGCCTTGCGGCGGATCCCCCGCGCCTCATCCTGATCGACGGGGGCAGGCCCTTTGAGGTGGCCCCGGAATGCAATGGGTTCGGAATCATCAGCGGGTGCATCCTGCTGGCCCTGCTCCTGGTTTTCAGCAGACGCCTGCGCGTGGCGGACAAAGTCCTGGTTCTCGCCCTCGCCCCGCTGCTCGGGCTGTTCTCCAATGCGGCCAGGATCTTTTTCATCGTGCTGCTGGCACCGGCGGCAGGGGAAAACTACCGGTTCATGCACGAAGCGGTCGGCATTCTCCTGTTTTTCGGGACCCTTGCGGGGCTCTGGTGGCTGGTTGCCGGCCTGCCGGAACGGCATGGCAGGACCGCGTCCGGAACTCAGACGAAATCCGACATCTCGTAGAGCGCGGGATCTCTCGCCGGTCGCCGGATGGCATGGCGCGGCGAACCGGGGTCTCCGGGCGTTTCCTCACCGGGCATGTCCATGCCCTCGAACGCATCGCCGAATTCCTCCTCCAGTTTTTCGGGGTCCTCGCCCGCCTCCATTCGGCGGATCATCTGATCCATCTCTTTTGGCATCGGCTGCCCGGTGGCTTCGGCCATTTTTCTCATCATGCGGCCGAGGGCTCTCGGATCAGGGTTGCTCTCGTCGATGCCCGCCATCTCGCTCTGCATTTCGGCCATGACGCGGTCCATCCGCGGGTCCGGGGCCTCGTGCGGGGAATCCTTGTTTTCCACCGCCCTCCCGGTCACCGCGAAACGGGACACCATCCGCTCCATCCGGGCATCGGGCTTGTCCGGGCACCGGGGAGTTTTTTTCCCCTGCGCAAGACTGCGGGCGAAAAACGAATAAACCTTGTTCGTATCCGGCGAGTAAAATTCGTAGATCGGCATGACCGGAAGATTTTGGAGAAAACCGGACGATTCGTCAAATCAGCGCGGCGCCATCGGGTGGGCGACATACGGAAGCACCGCCTTTTCCGAAATTTCCACCTCGCGTTCCATGCCCAGCAATTCCAACAAAACCGTCACCCGCTCCCGGGCGGGCAGAACGCTGGTCACGATGGCCCGGATCCCCCGGAATGGCCCCGCCACCACCTGGACTTCCTCGCCAATGGAAAGGACTGTGGGAATCTCGATCGTCTCCCCGTCGGCCACGGAGGCCCGCAACTCGCCGATGATCGCCTCCGGCACGATCGAGGGAATCCCGCCGAATGAAACGATCGTGGAGACCCCGTTGATCGATCTCACAAGACGGTATTGCTCCCCGTAGCGAAAGCGGGCGAACAAATACCCGGGGAACATGGCTTCCAGCACGCGCACGCGACCGCTTTTCCGTGCCCGTTCGAACCGGAGCATGGGGCAAAACACCTCGATCCCAGCCTCATTGATCAAGGCGGTCTTGGCGGTCTGCTCCTGGCGCGGACGAGCCTTCACACAATACCAGTTGAGGTTTTCGATGGTCATCTCGGGGAGGCGCATTCTGCCCGATCCCCTCCGGATGACAAGCCTCCAGCTTTGTGACGAAATTGTAACAATTGCCGCGTTTTTTTCTCCGGAAAATTGTGAATAACTTGTCAACAAGCCCCATGAAATACTATCGGACAGGATGGATTTCGGATGTGCATCTCGGGACCCGTGGCAGCCAGGCGGAAGCGCTTCTCGATTTTCTCAAGGACACCGAGTTTGAAACCCTCTACCTCGTCGGGGACTTGATCGACATCTGGTCCCTCCGGCGGGGAATCTATTGGCCGCAGGCGCACAATGATGTGATTCAAAAAATCCTGCGCAAGGGACGCAAGGGAACCGAGATCATTTATATCGTGGGCAATCACGACGAGTTTCTGGCGGACTTTTTCGGGTCCTATGCGAGCGTCACCCTCCAGAAAAATGCGATCCACCACACGGCGGACGGACGAAGGCTGCTGGTCATCCACGGTCACGAGCTCGACACCGTCGTCCAGAACATGGGATGGTTGGCGCATGTGGGAGACATCGGGTATGCGATCCTGCTGCGCTGCAATGGTCCCGTGAACTTCTTCCGCCGCATTTTCGGTCTCGGCCACTGGTCGTTGAGCGCCTACGTGAAGGCGGAGGTCAAAAACGTCGTCAGCTTCATCGGGCAGTTTGAAGAGGCCGTCGTGCGCTATGCAAAAGATTTCGATGTGGACGGCGTCCTCTGCGGGCATATCCATACTTCCTCGGTCCGGAATATCGGGGGCATCGAGTATTTCAACACGGGAGACTGGGTGGAAAGCTGCACGGCCATCGTCGAGCATTATGATGGAACCTTGGAGCTGGTCCGGCCGGTGA
>Ga0172380_10009448_pt1 | contig 10391 bp, 11 predicted proteins | sample Leawe162metaG_FD_119747 | JGI IMG/M metagenome (GOLD analysis project Ga0172380, IMG submission 119747) | Leachate microbial communities from a municipal landfill in Southern Ontario, Canada - Leachate well 162 metaG | ecosystem: Engineered > Solid waste > Landfill > Unclassified | place...
CGAATGTATGCGCGAATTCTCCGAAGCACTCGACCTTCAACGCGTTCCCGCGGGCGCCTCCCCAAGCGTGGGTGACGCCCTCAAGTACTACGTCACGCGACTCCAAGGCGGCCACCGCATTGGAGCTTTCGCTAGCGATAGCTGAAACGCACGAGTCCGCCGATCCTCACAGGTGCCCGATGCGCCATACTTCCGGGGTGGCTTCCGCCGATCCACTCAGTGGATTAAAGGGTGGAAGCCCCGGGCCTTTGGGGCTTCCACTCTTTAATCGGGACCTGCGGAAACACTCTGGTGTAGTTCGTGAGGTTCGGTCGTATCAGCACGTATTAGCTATCGGCGGGAACGTCTTTTCAGTTTCACGGAACGGCCGAGAGGTGCCCGGAAGATCGCGAAAGCTGCGCCCACAAAGGGTCCAAGGCTCGAGCCATCCTCACAATTCCCGCCAGCGCTGTTCCCACGCGGCGCTTCCACAGGATCGGCACTTTACGTCTTCCTCGAACTTCCGAATCCGTCGCGCTTCGAGTCCAGTCGATCCACGCAGGGCAGCCGGAGGGCAACCCACGCGTCGGAAGCGTGGGAGCCATGGAAGATCACTATGTTGCACCCTGGGGTGCCCTGAAGCCTGCGATATGCGTCCACCTCTTCGAACGCTTCCCGCACGGGTTCAGAATTCCAGGCCTTCCCCATATGGTTCGTTCCTTCAAACTTGATTCCGTAAAGGGACCTACGTTGCTTCGGCGTCAGGTCATTAACCTCGCAGATCTTCATCCCTAGATTCTTTAGCTCTCTCCACAAGCGGTTCCACGATCGTTCATTAGCTTTACATTTCAGTTCACCAATGGAGACGCACTCGCAGGCCTGTGGAATTGCGACCATGTCGGCTCGGTCTTGTTGGAACACCGTTCGCTTGTGGCCGTATGCCTGTTGATAGCTGCCCGCGCTTGGGTAGCGTACCTGCTGCCACAGCTCGTCACCGTCCTCCAGAACATTGCCGATGGCGTCGAACGCGTTCCGCCAGGCGTTTTCCAACAGTTCCAGTACTTCATCCCTTTCGCTTTCCGAGAGCGCATGAAATCCGGACTCCTTAACAGAACCATCAGGCTGGTCAAAACCCGCATGGTGCAGAGCGGTCATGAAGATGTTCACGTCCAGGAAGAGCAGTTCGGGGCGCGGTCCCAAACGCGCCGGGGGCCCATGCCAGTACGGGTCACCAACATCTTTAGAGACCGGCGGCGTGACGATGTGATCTCGAATGTGCTCGTAGACGCGTTCAGCGACAAGATCTGCGTCTTTGAAATAGAACGGTGCAGGTGACAGGAACTGGTACGCGACAACGGCGTTCGACAGTTTCCCTAACACTGTGGCGACGGTTTCCTGCGTAGTCACGTGCGTTCCTTTGGTTTCGCGGGCTTATTCGAGCGGCGGACATCGGTTGGCTCAGTCATCACGGAACCGAGGGCCCTTGGACAACGGTGGCGTGAGGTCTGTGACGGTCAGGTTGGTTGGGTCGGTCAGGTCCAGCAGGATCTGGTTGCCTTCCATGTCGTCGCACGCGAGCCCCTCGATTCGGCACGTGTACGGCTTGTAGTCCGGTGTCACCCATTCGACGGTTTCGGAGTACCTCGCGTGCATGTGGCCATGGAGCAGTAGTCGTGGGTGCAGTGCGTCGACGATGTTGCGTAATCGGACCTGGTGCGCGTCGGCTTCGGATGCGACGACCGGGCCGACCCAGTCGAGGAACGACCGCCGGTCCATCCGTGGTGTGGCGCATCCCATCGGGGCATCGTGGGTGAGCAACACATCGACCGGTGGTCCTGCGCTGATCGCGTTGGCTTCAGTTTCGGTGATCTCTTCTTGCGGCCACCATGAGCGTCCGAACGTCCGGCGGCCCTTGTCGACGGAGACGGCGCCGCCGACGGCGCAGAACGTGACACCTGCGACCGTGAACCGGTAGCCGCGCGGCAAGGCGAGAATCCCGTGAGAGGTGATCGTGCGCCCTTGGTTGTCGACGGGTTGTTTCGCAAGCCAATCGTAGTTTTCATGGTTCCCAGGCAACACCCAAATAGTTACCCCGGCCTTTGCTGCTTCCCTCGACACTTTGTGCAGGTACCGGTCGAAGCCTTCGCCCATGTAACCGAAGTCGCCCAGGTGCAGCAGCAGCGTCACATCGGCGTGCTCGGCGAGGTGTCTGATGCATTTAATCGCCCACGAGGCGTTCCCGTGCCAATCCCCCGCCACAGCAACTGATGTTGGTTCAGTCGGTGTCATCGTGCTCTGTTTCCTTTTCGGCGCGCTCTTCATGTGACTTGTCGTGCAGGCGTTCCTTCAGCATGGCTTTGTATTCGCGTGCGGAGTGGGGCAGATCAACTTGCCCGATGAGATCGCCCAGCTTTTCGGTATTGGTTTGGTCGAGGTTTTCGTTATCACTATCCCCTCGAAGGTGGGTGAAGTGTTTGGCGGTTCGGGTTTCTACTTCCTGATCTTTGTCGTGGAAGAGGTCGTTGAGGAGCCGGTCGATTGCTCCGGGGCAGTCCATGATCTTCTCGGGGGAGGTGAGTGACGAGTGAGTCGCGACGCGCCATTCGGGTCCGGCTGTTCTCGGGTTGAGTGTCGCTGCCGAGCCGGTTTGTTCCATGAGTACGCCGGGGTGGCCGGTGTCTTCGCAGATGAAACGGGATCGACGTTCGTACCTGTCGATGATTTCCTGCACCGCTTCTAGTCGGTCCTCGCAGTGGTCGGGAGTGGTGGCGTAAAACTTCAGCCCACCGAACTTCTGTTTGATTTGGTTGATTTCGTAGTCGGGGCATACCCGCGTCAGTTCACCGTGGCAGTCGAGGATGAGTCGCCACCATCCGGGGCCGATTCCGAGGCGGAGCCTGTGTAGTGGTTTCCCATCGAGGATCTGCGTGAGTTGCACGATTTCTTCTGGATCGACGGATGGTTCGTATTTAAGAGCGACCCACAGAGCATCTGGATCGTCGGGGTATCCAGTCCGTCCTTTGAGGCTCCCGATCACCTTTGCCGCAGCTACATCTTCTGGCTCGATGTCAGGTCGCGAAAGCAGTTCTTGTGTGTGCTCAAGTGCATCTGTGAGGCGGGCAGGGGTGTCATCATTGGGAAATCTTGGCGCGGAGAGTATGAGGTCGACTCCGTCGTACTCGTCGTTGAAGTAGATGTTTTGAGCGGTCCAGGCGGTGAATTTTCCTGGTTCGGGAATCTGCGGATAGTGGAATTGGTGATTGTTGGGATCTTGCGCACGGCCCCAGTTTAGTGATGCTGGTTCGTCGAGGTTGTGCCCGTGGTCCATCTCAAGAGTCTCAATTTCGCTTTCGGTCTCGTTGTTTCGTTCAAGCGCAGCGCGTAGTAGGTCTCGGATCGTGGTGTGTCTCGCGTCGTTCGCCGTTCTTCGCCCCTGTTCACTGAAGATGCTCTTGGCTGTCTCGTGCCCATCAACGCCTTCTGAGTGTGGTGCGTGGGCGGAATCAACCGGATCGGATGACGACTCTCCCAGCGCGTGGAAGTCATTATCTAGTGCATCCATTTCTGCGAGGATTTGTGCCGATTCTTGGCGGTCTTCTTCGTTGCTTGCGAGGCGTTTTGCTTCGTTGACAATTGCCTGCCGCTGAACGGAGAGCATTTGTTTCGCCTTCTGGATTTGTTCTGGAGTGAGGCTAGTTGCGTCTCGGTATCGTTGGGCAGAAAGTTCTCGTTCATTGTCTGTGAGTCCGTCACTTCCGATCACATCTCCGACCTGGACGAACGCTTCACCTTGCGCCTGTTCCCATTTACGGAACGCGCTCGTCCACGTGTCGTCTTCGATGTTCCAGCCGAGGTCGCTGTCACGCCTAACGTTTTCGACGAGCTGGCCAAACCTTTGATCCGGCGTTGCCCGCCAAGCGTCATACACGGCGGCTAGGACTTCATCAATTCTCGCTGGGTCTCGCATCTCATGCCTCTTTCTGACCACGTCGTGTGTGGCTAGAGGCTGAGGAGGTTCGGAGTCGACGGATGGACTCCACGATCGTTGTCCTGCGCAGCGTCACGATTCCGTCGCGGCGCACGTCCAACAGCAGAACCATCGGGACCCCGACTGCGCATGCACGGATGTCGATCAACCTGATCAGTTCCTGATTTCGCCGCAGCGCTGCTGCCGCATCAAAGTCCGGCCCGGGCCTTTCGCGCACGGGCACCCGAACCGCTGTCGCCGCTAGGGTGTCGATGACATACACGCTCGCACCGGTCTTGATTTCAAATGTCCCGGCTTCTTCGCGGGTCAGTTCACGTCGTTGAGTCACGGTTCTCATCTCTAGTGTTGTCGAGGTCGTTGTCGAGTGTTTCCATCTCGGTGAGCACGGCAGCCGTCTCCGCTCTGTCTCTTGGATTGGCGGCCACTCGCGCCGCCTGATCGGCGATCGAGGTTCGCGACTGGATGCGCAGTGGCCGATTGGCCCACGCGCGGATGGCGTTCCTGTCCCGAGTCGTGAGCCCGTAGGAGTCACGGGGCACGATCACATGTAGTGACCCGCCGTGGGCACCTACGGTCGGCGAATGGCACCCGCCCGCGGAGTCATCGACGAACAGCAGCGGTGTGCGCTTATCGAAGGTCGCAAATGCCGCGAGCTTCCACGACGTCGTGTCGTGAAAACGTTCGGCTGGTCTGTGCATTCGGTCGATCGGCAGTACAGGCAGTGCCGGAAAGCCGTTGTCGGCAACCGCAGGTAGGACCGCGTGTTGCCACGTCGTCGCCCAGGCTACAAACACCCCGGATTCGAGGAGTTCCTTGACAAACTGACTGTTCTTGGGGTTCAGAGTGACTGTGAATTCGCGCCCACTGCTCGGGATGAGCGGGAGTATCCATTCGTGGTCGGGCCAAGTCGCCCCGTCAAGCCAGACAGTGTGGCGGGCGTAGCCGCGCGGAACTCGCGGTGGTCGGCACAGTGCGTTCACCACGCCATCGAAATCAAGTAGCACGACGGGAGTGAGCGGGTCTGGTGGGCGCCACGGCCACTGAGGCGTCATTGCCCTTCCCCACTGCCGCTATTCAACGGGTGCCGCCCCAGCGGTGATCGTGGGCGGCAGCTGCCCGCTGAGCGCTTGTGCGGTGACCACAGACCATTCGTCGGCGGGGATTGCGAATCTTCTCACGGTGCCACGCCAATGGTCCATGACTCGTGGCTCCTGGTTCCCTGGTGGGCCAACGAGTACATACCGGCGCCCGCTTCGCGTGAGTGCTATTCGCGTGTCGGGGTCAAAGACGGTGATAGGGGTTGATCGTCGCGTCGCGCATTCCGCCTCGCGGATACTGCCTTCGCGCTGTATTCCGATCAGGAACCAGTCCACGGTTTCGGGTACGTCCACACTGATGAAATCCCATCGAATAAGCAGAACCTCAGGTTCAATGTCGACTCCGAGTAGCGGAAGCAGTGGCGGCGGTTGGAACCGGATGTCGCCCCGGTGCTGTTCGTATCCGGCTGGCTCTCGGTGGCTCATGGACTCGTCCCTTGCTGGTCAGATCGCGTGTAGTTCGCACTGAGGTACGAGGTGTGAGACCTGAGAACGATCCGCGCATTCTCACGGTGTGGACCCATTACTAATTTCAGCAGTCGATCGAAATGCACGGCGAGTCTGTGGTCGGCCCGCGCACATCTCGCCCACCCTTCGCACTTCAGCACTTCAGCACCGGAGACATAGAGACATGGTACACATAAACTGGTAGTGACAGGGTGCTACATTTTCCCAATGACAAACGAACGCCGCAAGCAGCGGACAAAGGGCCGCGCCAGCTGGCCGACTCGGGACATCGCCATTGCGGTGCCCACCGCAAACCGTCTGGCCGACTACGCACAGACTGTGGGCCTCTCCAGCGTCGATGTCGCCACGCTCCTATGCACTGCTCTACCCGCGACAGCTGGACTCGCAGACGAAGATCCTGTCCGCGACGCAGCACAGGCCACACTGCAGGCATTGCATCGCCGCTGGGATTCCCACACCCGCGACCCCCTGAGGCACCGGCCGTCGCTGTATGACGTGGACCTGCCGTTAGGTACTGACGTGGCTGTGCTGCGGCTAGGCCCATCCAGACCAGACCCGGACCCCATGCCGACCGGCGGGTACCAACGTGACCACAAGGGCGCTGACCTTGACCACGGCCCGGGCAAGGTGTGGACAGGTGCGCGCGGGTATTGGGATTTCGGTGCACCGCTGCCGAACTTCGTCGTCGCAACCCGGCTCGGGCGCATCCTCGCCGTCTTCAGCATCGACATGTGGCTTCCGCTACCGGAACGCGATCGCGTTTACGCGAAATCAGGCTGGGCCCTACAACGGGACAGCTCAGAAGCAACACCTATGGGAGCAGGCGATCGAGCAGGCCGAAACATGACCGCGACCGAAAAGCACGTCCGCGACACGTTCAGACCCGGAAACGTCATTGCCTTCCCCGGCAAAGGGAGCCGCGCCTACTACCGCATCAGCCCAAGTGTTGCTTCAGCCCGAGGAGCGATGGCACGCCGCAACGCAGCCGACCCGACTGCACCCACACAGCCTGCGGAACCGCTCCGCGCGACGCCCTGACATGAAGCCCACGACCGACAACGAAAGTGCGCCGAGCAACATCAGCACGCTACCGCCGCGCCGAAATCTAGCGCTACACCAAAAGGATCAGCTAACGATCGACGGCGCCGACTACATCGTGGTACGCACGTGGGAACGGTACGGATGGGCTACCGAACAGTGGTTCGATGTCACCGGCCAATGGCACCGAATAGGCGGACCGGCGATCACATTGCACGGCGGTGCCGCTGGCTGGTACCGCCACGGCAAGAGTCACCGGATCGACGGTCCCGCCACAACAACCACGCAGAACCCAGACTGCGGTCGCTTCTTCCTGTACGACCGCGAACTGACCCGCGACCAATGGGAACCGGCGGTCGATCTGCTCGACCGCAATACTCCGTGGGAATGGGTGGGCGCCTACATCCAACCCGCTGGATCACAAGCGATGGAACCGATCGCGGGACCCACACCATGACAACACCTTCACCCGATTGGCGTCCCCACGCTGTGTACACGTGGGCCGATCTTGACGCGGCATTGCCCGAACCGCTGCGGCAACGCTGGAGGGCAGCACACACCGTGGCGGACCTAGGGATCCGGATGGCCGAATATCTCACCGGCGACCTCCCCTTCCACCCCGGCTCCTTCGGCACCGGTCCAGAGCCGGAAACCGCGCATCTGATCGACTTCCTCGTCGACTACTGCCGGGCCGGGTTCATTACGGACGGCAGCCAGCCAGGCGTCGTCGATCAGCGGTGGCGGCAGCGAGCATTCGTGTGTGGATTCGCCACTGCCGACACCGCCGCCACGCTGCGCGACAGCTTGACCGGCGCCGACCTCGTTGTGATCAGTGCCCCGCTAACCGAAGCTCCGACCGACCTGTGGCCGCACATCCCCGTGACATCTCACGACGCGAAGGGTATGACGAGAGTTGGGTACCGGCTAAACGCTGTCGAGGCGATGGAGTACTTCGCCGAATATACGTCCGTGCGATGGGAGGATCTCGTTGCGCTACACACGGTGCAGATCATCGACCCAGTATGGGGGCGCGACGACTACCTGTGGTCGCAGGTGCACATGGCGCTGATCGGGGACCCTGTCCGAACTGCTCGGTTGGCGTTCACTAAAGCAGTCCGGGAAACGATCAACGCCCAGACGCAACAACCACCACTGGGCCCGCTGCCTGACGTGTGGGCCACCCTTACCGACAGCCAACAAGACTCTGTCAGCGCCAGCTTGATGTTCACTGCCGGTCGAATCGGGGATGCCACCGGGCAGCGCGGCTCGCTCAAAGCCATGCTGGACCTGCTCGGTGACGAGGCACCGTACAGGGCGAGATCGCTCGCCGAACTGATGGACGATGTCGCAGTATTCAGGGCGCGGGCAGCTTCGGAACCTGACAAACGCACGCGCGAGCAACGACTGCGCGCTGACCTGCTGACCTTGATGTCGGCTTGGTCAGAAGATCAACACTGTGCCAGGTGGCTGATCGGGTTGGACACAGAGTTGCTCGCATCAGGCGGGGTGTGGGAAATACTCGGTCGGGAGATCGGATGGCCGATCGGCTACCGAGCTGAAGGCGGCTGGACCACATGGGACGAAGCCAAAGACATTGCACATCGACGTGAAGTGAGCCGCGAACGCGGCGAGCGCGAGGAGCAGGAGTGATATGCCCATGGCTGATATACCGGGCGAGGATTCGCCGACCGCAATTCCCACATATATGAGAACGGGAACTGAGTGAAGACGAACGCGATCTCGCCCTGGCCGAGTCACATAGTGGCCCGCCAGCTCCAATTCGAGTACCTGAGCTTCGCGTAGGTCTGTGACCTAAACTAGCTGACGCCCTGGAGATTATCAGCGAGAGCGCAGACCTGCCATCGAGGCCACCGGCGATCAACGCAGTACCGCTCGCAAGCGCCGTGGCTTCCGGGTTTCTATGGCGTCGCAAAGGGACTTCATGGGAATCGAGTGGCGACTCGTAATTTTCTGTCGGTCTCTACGCAGTAGGTGCTCAGTTGCCCCAGCCTCGCCTGATCCAAATCGCTGGGTTGCGGGCACCTGCAGGCAGAACGAGGAGACGTCCACGAACAGCGTTGAGGATCGCGAGGTCGTCAGCCGTCACTGCTTGTCGATGTCCAGTGGCAGGATCAACTTCGTCTGGGCCGCGGACCAGTAGCGCGGCTGGGTGAAATATTCGACCACCTTCGTCCTTCTTCCATCGCGACGGGTCCGTTTTCATGACGGCCACGATCGCTAGGTCGTGCACGACCAGGAGATGAGTCGCGCCGGGCTTGGCGCGCCAATACCCGGATGCCGCCCCGACAAGATCAGCATCGCTCATGCTGTCGCGGTAGCCGCGACCGGTGCGTTCGAGCGGGCCCGAGTCGACCTCGGGAATCCACTGCCCAAGCTTCACCGCAAGTACTGGACTTGTGACGCCTGCCTCAGTGATGTCGGAGCCGAGTTGCTGTGGTGTGATCCCACTACCCATTGCCAAGGAACGAAGCTGGTCTTGGGCAGCGCTGGCTTCCGCTGAATCGTCGAGAATGTCCAATCCTGCTTTGGTGGCCAAGCCGATAAGGAACCCCAGGGGAACGTCGAAGCGGTTGGCGGCGGCTTCGGCGGCTTCGGCAACGTCGGCCGGAATCCGCACAACTCTCTCAGCATCGGTCATGCTCGACTCCAATCTGCGATCTAGGCGGCGAGTGCTGTGGTGAGGACATCAAATATCGGGACCAGCGAACTCTGCAGGACCGCCGCCGGTGTGTCTGCTGGCGGACGGGGGAGGTCGGCGCGCACCACGTACCGGTAGTGGCGATTTTCCCATGTGTATGCCGCCTCGTCGACTCGATCGATGCCAGCGATGCCAACGTCCGTGAGCGCATCGGCGACGCGCGCAGCGCGACCGTCGCCGTAGGTGGCTACGGTCAGGCGCGTCGTGATGGGGTTGAGAAATACGTCCGCGCCTGGGGTTTCTATCTGAATACGTCCTGTCCCGCCCGCGCTCATCGCGATGTCGCCGAAATCGGCCAGCCAGCTCTTGCGACGTCCGGGCCCGACCGCACTCGCGAGAGCGACCGCGTAGTCGACCGGAATCGGCAAATTGTGGGACTGATCTTTGATTCCGGTCACGACGGCGGCAATCTGCAAATCTATGAGATCGGCGAAGTCATCGGCCAGGCCGGTCCGCCGGATTGCCTCGCTCACGGCGGCGAGCGCGCAATTATCCGGCGCCCGATCGGTTTCCCGCGGCTCGGCGCCGTAGGCGTCAGGAAATACTGCGAAGACGTCACGCCCGGCCCCGTCAAGCAGCGTTACTCGCGCGCTGGCGTCGACATCGACATGGCGGCCAACCCACCGGTGCAGTAGGCCCGGATGGTTCACTAGGACATCTCGGTAACTGTCAATTTGCCACATACGGCCGCACGCGAAACACCAGCGACCGACGGTTTCGGGAAACCCGCAGGCGCTACACGGTCTCGCGTCCCAGTACCTTCGCCAATTTGCCGCTGCACTGAGCTTTAGCTCGATCAACCGCAGCAGGAAGCCGTTCCTGATGGCAGCGATATCGGGTCGCGACGGCCCTCCCAGGAACACGAATTCGACATCGCTACGCGGCAATTCGAGCGCTTCTGCTATCGCCGCGGCAACCCCGGGCACCACAGCCCATGCGACCAGCAGGGACGTGAAAACATCCTCCGCAATTTCATGCCCTGCCCCTGCCAGGCGCCGGGTGAACGCGCGAAGGTCAGAGAGATCCATTTCAAAGACAAACCTCGTCATTCATCGATCGTAGCACTTGCCGTTCTGCGAAAGTAACTTTCGCAGAACGGCAA
>Ga0172380_10009450_pt1 | contig 10388 bp, 7 predicted proteins | sample Leawe162metaG_FD_119747 | JGI IMG/M metagenome (GOLD analysis project Ga0172380, IMG submission 119747) | Leachate microbial communities from a municipal landfill in Southern Ontario, Canada - Leachate well 162 metaG | ecosystem: Engineered > Solid waste > Landfill > Unclassified | place...
AATCCTGGTCGCGCAGCACCATCACGCAGTCCACGGCTACCGGACCTGCGCTGCCGACCAGCACGGGATTGAGATCGAGTTCGGCCAGCTTTGGCGCCATTGCTGCCGACCAGCGGGACAAATCCGCAAGCAGTCGGGCGATGGCATTGCGATCCACGGGCGGCTGCCCGCGCACGCCGTCGAGCATGGCGCTCATACGCAGTTCAGCCAACATCTGCAAACCTTCATCGCTATCGAATGGCGCACGCCGGAACACCACGTCCTTGAGGACTTCCACCAGAAGGCCGCCCAGACCGACCATTACGATCATGCCGAATACCGGATCACGCTGCACGCCGATGACCAACTCCAGATGGCCCACCGACATGGCTTGTACCACCACCCCACTGATGCGTGCCTGCGGCTGGGCCTGCGTGGCTCGATCGATCAGGGTCTGGTAACCCTCCCGTACCGCGGCCTCGTCGTTCAACTTGAGCAGGACACCGCCGACTTCGGTCTTGTGCGTGATGTCGGGCGACTCGATTTTCATCGCCACGGTCGCCCCTAACGTGCGCCAGTGCGCAACCGCCTCATCCGCAGTGATCGCCAGCGCCACCCGGGCCATGGGCACGCCGGCGGCCTGCAACCATTCGCTGGCACTGACCGTGTCCTGCACGCCGTTGCTCAGGTTGTCCGGTATCCGCACAGCAGGTGCTGTCGCTGCTGACTTCCCTGCGGCCCGACTCTCGATGACGTGATAGCGGGCGAGTGCGCTGGCGGCCTCCACGGCGCGTTCGCCGGCGCCATAGACCACGATGCCCAGCGCGCGCAGGCGTTGCACGGCTTCTGCCGGCGCAGCCACCCAGCAGACGAGGAGCGGCTTGGTGGTGCGCTGCTGGATTTCGGCGAAAATCCCGATCAGCTTATCGACATGCGCGGTCATCAGTTGCAGCCAGACAATACCGATGTCGATATGCGGATCGTCCAAAACGGCCACGACGGATTCGCTGAGTAGCTCCGGTCTTGCCACGAACTGGCCGGTAATATCGACAGGATTGCCTGCGGCGCCGAAAGCCGGCATGACCGCTGCGAGACGATCCTGGGTAGCCTGCGTCAACTCGGGGATGGCCAACCCGACTTCTTCCGCACGGTCGGCCATCATCACGCCGGCGCCGCCGGACTGTGTCGCGATACCCAGCCGGTTGCCGCTGGCACGACGCGGCTGGCTCAGGACTTCCAGCATATCGAGCATCTGCTCCTCGTTACGGGCGCGTAGGACGCCAAACTGGCGGATGACGGCATCGAACACCGTGTCCGCCACCGCCAGCGCACCGGTGTGCGATGCCGCGGCCCTGACGCCGGAGGCCATGCGTCCGACCTTGGTGATGACAAGGGGCTTGCCCAGCTCCTGGCAGCGTTTGGCCAGACGAACCAGCGCGTCGCCATCGTCGAGCCCTTCCAGATAGCCGGCGGCCACCCGAATGCGGGGATCTTCAATGACCGCCATCATCAGTTCGCTGAAGACCAGGTCGGCCTGGTTGCCGGTGTTGATGAAGTATCCCAGCCCGAGTCCCCGCTGACGGATCAGCGCGGCGACAGCCGTGCCGAAGGCGCCCGATTGGGTGACGAAGGCGATCGGGCCGGGCCCAGTTTCGCCATCGGCATACTGGCTGAACGTGGCATACACGTTTTCAAAGGCATTGATGAAGCCCAGGCAGTTCGGTCCGCACAGCACGACGCCAGCGGCGGCGGCGGTTTCGGCCAGCTTGCGTTCCAGCGCCTTGCCTTCCGTGCCCATTTCGCCAAACCCGGAGCTGAAAATGACGGCGGCACGGATGCCCCGCTGCCCCAGCGCTTCCACCGTGGCGATCACCTCGCGAGCAGCGACGGCGATCACGGCGAGATCGGCCGCTTGCGGCAGATCGGCAACCGAATGGTAGCACTTCAGGCCGGCGATTTCCTGATACCGTGGATTGACCGGCAGAATCGTGCCCTGATAGCCCTTTTCCAGCAGGTGCTTGATCGGCCGGCCATTGACCTTGCTGAAGTCGGCGGAAGCGCCGATGACGGCGATCGAGCGCGGGTTGATCAATTGCCGGACAATGTCCGTGCGGCTGAGTATGCTGGATGTGTCTGTTGTCATGGTTTGTCCGGTGCAGATGAGTGCGTCAATTGAAGGCCGATATGTTCGTCTGCGCTCGACCGAGCACGAGCGCATGGACGTCGTGTGTGCCTTCCAGCGTATTCACGGTTTCAAGATTCAACAGGTGGCGGATCACGTGATATTCGTCCGAGATGCCGTTGCCGCCATGGATATCCCGTGCCTGTCGGGCTATGTCGAGCGCCTTGCCCGCATTGTTGCGCTTGAGCAGCGACACCATTTCGGGGCTGGCTTTTCCGCTGTCGCGCAGGCGGCTCAAATGCAGGCAGGCGTGCAGACCGAGGGTGATTTCCGTCTGCATGTCGGCCAGCTTTTTCTGGATCAACTGGTTGGCGGCCAGCGGACGCCCGAACTGCTTGCGATCGAGTGCATACTGGCGCGAGGCATGCCAGCAGAATTCTGCCGCGCCCATGGCGCCCCAGCAGATGCCGAAGCGCGCGTTGTTGAGGCAGGCGAAGGGGGCACCAATACCGCGCGCTTGGGGCAGGCGCTGCGACTCCGGGACGAACACGTCGTCCATCAGGATCATTCCGGTGGGTGATGCGCGCACGGAAAACTTACCTTCGATCTTGCTGGTGGTCAGTCCCGGCATGCCGCGTTCCAGAATGAAGCCGCGCACGACGCCTTCATCGTCTTTGGCCCAGACGATCATCACGTCGGCAATGGGCGCATGGGTGATCCAGGTCTTGTTGCCGGAGAGCAAATAGCCGCCGTCGACGCGCCGCGCGCGCGATTTCATGCTGCCCGGATCGGAACCGTGGTCGGGTTCGGTCAGACCGAAGCAGCCCAGCTTCTCGGCGCGCGCCATGGTGGGCAGGTAGCGTTCGCGTTGTTCCTGACTGCCGAACAGGTAGATCGGCGTCATGCTCAGCGTGGTCTGCACGCCCAGTGCGGAACGAAAACTGGTATCCACCCGCTCGAACTCGCGCGCGATCAGGCCGTAACTTACATAGTTGATGCCGGCGCAATCAAAGCCGTCAATGGTCGCGCCGAGGAAGCCCAGTTCCGCCATTTCGTGCATCACGGTGATGTCGAATCGCTCGTGGCGATGGGCCTCCAGGATGCGCGGCATCAGGCGTTCCCGGGCATAATCGCGCGCCGTATCGCGGATCATAATTTCTTCCGCCGTGAGCAGATCGTCGAAACGGAAGGCATCCTGCCAGTCGAACGCAACGTCCCGCATGGCGGCCTTGGTCAGTGTTTCCGGAGTGGGGACAGGGTAGCTCAATTTGGCTCTCCAAACTGGGGGGCGCGCTTTTCCAGAAATGCCTGTACGCCTTCTTTTTTGTCGGCACTGGCCAGGCAGATCTGGAACCAGCGATGCTCGTATTCGATGGCCTGATCGACGCTCATGTCGACGCCGCGCATCACGCAATCAATGGCAGCGCTCGTGGAGATGGGCGCCAGCTTGACCAGCTTGTCGAGGATCGCATTGACCTCGTCGTCAAATGTGGCGCTCGGGAGTATCCAGTTGGCGATACCCAGTCGCTCGGCTTCCGTCGCATCCACACGCTCACCCAGCACGATCAGTTTCAGGGCGCGGCTGGGGCCGATCAGCCGCGTGAGTCGGGCCGTGCCGCCATTGGCGGGCAGAATCCCGAGTTTGGTTTCCGGCAGGCCGAGGATCGCCGAGTCGCTGACGATGCGCAAGTGGCAGGCGAGTGCGAGTTCGAACCCGCCGCCAAGGGCAAATCCGTTAATCGCAGCGATGGTCAGGAACGGGGCCGCCTCCAGTCGGCGCGCCAGTTCGCGGCGCGGGCCGAAATCGAGATCAGTCCATAGGGTGCGGCGCTGCATCTCACCGAGATCGGCGCCTGCGGCAAATGCTTTGCCTCCCGCTCCACGTAAAACTAATACACGGGTTTCCGAGGCAAGATTTTCAACGACGTCGAGCGCCTCGGCGATCAACTGCGCATTCAACGCATTGAGTACCTCGGGACGGTTGAACGTCAGAAAGGCCTTTTCGCCTTCCTGACTGAAATTTATGCACTGATAACTCGCCATATTTTCCCCATGTGTGCACGCTGTCCATTCAGCGGATGATCAAGTCTAGGTAAGGGCTGGCATTAGCGTCAAATGGATTATGGTGAGTTGACTTATTGATATTGTGAATAATATCCCTGCGCGGGCGGTTGCTCAAAGGCTTGCGCAAAGTCCGATGAGGTGATTGCGCAGCCATTGGTGCCCCGGGTCAGCATCGAAGGAATCATGCCAGATCAGATAGACCGGAAATTCCGGCGTGTGGACCGGAACAGTGTGGACTTTGAGGCGAAAGTGATCTGAGTACAGGTAGGCCATGCGACGCGGCAAGGTGCAGATCATGCTGGAAGTCTGGACGACAGCGGGCATTGACATGAAATGCGGCACAATCAGGGAGATTTTTCGTTTCAGACCGCGCTTGGACAAGGCCAGGTCGATCATGGGCTGAGTTCGGGCGCGTGGCATGACGACCACATGGCGCTGCTCAAGATAGGCGTCAAGACTCAGGCGCTCGCCAATTCCCGGATGGTCCTGCCGGGTCAGTGAGACTAGGGATTCGGTCAGGACGCACTTGTTGTTAAACCCATGATCGGAAAGTACAAAATAGTCCAGCGCCAGATCGACCTGGCCGTCGCGCATCGCATCCTTGAGGGAGTTACTCGGCTCTGGCCGAATGGTGATGCGCACATCGGGTGCGGTTGCGGCCAACCAGTCCATTAGGCGGGGCAAGACCACGCTCTCGCCGTAATCCTCAACCGCGATCACGAATTCACGGTTCGAGCTGGCGTATTCGAACGTCTCATCGCTGCGTAGCCCCCGCTCCAGCAGATCAAGCGCCTGATGGATGGGTTCTTTGAGGACTTTGGCGCGCGGGGTGGGCGACATACCTTGCGAATTCCGTTCGAACAGCGGGTCCTGGAGGCGTTCTCGCAGACGCGCTAACGCATTGCTGACTGCCGGTTGTGAGAGATTCAGCTTTTGCGCTGCCCGCGAAATGCTGCGTTCGGCATAGATTGCATCGAAGACCAGCAGCAAGTTCAAGTCGAGTGATCGTAGGTTCATTAGGGAGCGTTATTTGTTTTGTGAATAGATGCCATTGTAGAACTAAAGTGGACAAATGGTCGGAACGCTTTCAATCTTCGATTCACGCAGAGCGCCGCATCAGTCAATCAGGGCGGCGAAAACAATCACCAAGAGGAACGATCATCATGCGCGGAGAAGTTGCCATCGTTGGCATTGGGCGAACGCCCTACAGCCGGGCCAAACCCGGAGAACCAGTCAGGACGGTCGATGAGTACATCGCCTGGGCGGCCGATCTGGCTTTGCAACAGGCGGGAATGAGCAAGAACGATTTCAACGGTCAGGGTCTGGGCGTTTCCCATGCCGAGGTGGCGCATACCGTCAACTGGTCGGCGGCCACCGCCGAAAATCTGGGCATCAGCCCGCAGATACTGATTCGTGCCGACCAGGGTGGTGCGTCGGCCTCGGCAATGCTGATTCGCGCTGCCGCGTTGATCAAGGCCGGCATCGTTGACAAGGTGTTGGTGGTGGGAGCGGATACGCCGCTCAACATGCCATCCATCGCCCCCGGACTGCCGCTGTCGCCAGAACGCACCCGCGGAGTGTATTGGGATTTTCAGGGGCCGTTTGGCATGATGGGCGCAACGGCTCAGTTCGCACTGGTCCTGCAGCGCTACCTGCAGCAGTATGCGCTGACACCGGAGCAGACAGGGAAGATCGCCGTCAGCAATCGTTATCACGCCTCGCTCCACCCCGGTGCGATCTATCGCAAGCCGTTTACGCTGGGCGAATACCTTGGATCACGCATGTTGTCGGATCCGATTCGTCTGCTGGATTGCGTTCCTATCGTCAATGGTGGTCTCGCCTATATCGTGACCTCGGCAAAAATCGCGAAGAGCATCACGGATCGGCCCGTGTATCTGCTGGGCTTCGGCGAATCCAACAACTATTACCACGGTTCGCGCAGTCAGCCGGACATCACCACGACGGGTTTTTCGCAGTCCGCACCGCAGGCCCTGTCGATGGCCGGGGTTTCACACAAGGACATCCAGTTCTTCCAGCCTTATGACGACTATCCGTTCATCTCGATAATGACCATCGAAGATTGGGGCTTTTGCAAAAAAGGCGAAGGTGGCAAGTTTGTCGAGGAGCGGAATATTCACTTTGATGGCGACTTCCCCTTGTCCACGGACGGTGGCCAGCTTTCCGGCGGCCAGCCGGGTGGCGCCAACGGTGGCTTCATGCCGCTGGTGGAGGCAGTCACGCAACTGCGCGGCGAGGCTGGCGAGCGCCAAGTCAAGAATGCACACGTCGGCGCTTCCTGCGGGTTCGGCGGCATTCCCTACGGACGCCCGGGACGCAGTTGCATTTCATTGATTTTTGGCACGGAGCCCTGAACTATGGCAACTACAGAGACCCCCAACAAGCCACTCCCCGTCATTACCGAAATGACCCGCCCTTTCTGGTCGGGCGCAAAAAACGGCAAGTTTGTTCTGCAAAAGTGCGGGAAATGCTCGACGTTCAACTTTCATCCTAAACCTTGGTGCATCGAGTGCGGCAGCCGTGATCTGGTCTGGACAGATGCCAAACCAGACGGGACGGTTTATTCCTACACCATATCGCGAACTGTTGCGATGAACTACCCAGGTTGGGAAAAGGACCTGCCGGTACTAATGTGCCTGATCGATCTGGACGACGGTGCGCGCATGTATGCGCAGGTTACCGATTGCAGCCCGGAAGCTATCCACATTGGCATGCGTGTTACGGTCCATTTCGAAGACATCGGAAAGGAGGCTGGCATTCCGAAGTTTCGACCGAAATAGCCGGTTCATATATCAGCGGTTACGCCTTGCATGTCAGACAGGCAACGCACCATAAGGGCATTTCGCCCGCATATAGAGGAGGCAATACCATGACAGTGACAAAGACCCTTTTCATGAAGACTGCAAAGGTCGGACTGGCCGCATCATTGGCTGCGACCGTGTTCATCAGTGCAGGGGCCATCGCGCGTGATCCGGTCAATCTCAGCCTCATTTCCGCGCCTTTCGGCACTGGCTCGTATGTGCTGGGCTCCGCGATGGAGGAGATTTCGAAGAAGAAACATCCATGGCTGCGCGTCAGCCATGCCGAGAGCCCCGGATTTGTTTTCAACATCAAGAAGCTCGATGCCGAACCAGCGCTAAAAAAAACCATGATCGTCGGTTCGGGAACTGGCGTCTCCGGCCTGGCCGAGGCGGGTTACAAACCGTTCGACAAGAAATTTTCACCGGTGAAGTTGATCGCGAACTACAGCCTAGGTGCCTACTGGCTGGCAACGCTGAACCCGAACATCAAGTCGGTGGCTGATCTGGCTGGGAAAAAGGTGGCACTAGGGCGCGCCGCGCAAATCAACTGGGCCATTCAGCCTGCCTGGATCATGGCCCATGGCTATGGATTGGGCAAGGACAAGATCAATCTGCAGTATGTCGGCACCAAGGAAGCCGTCGATGCATTGCTTGATGGAACCGCCGATGCAGCCGTTGTCGGAGGCTATTTCGATCCACTGACCGGGAAGATGGAATTGAGTCCGCAAACCAGCGAGTTCATCGCATCGGGGCGCAAAATCACTCACCTAGCCTGGGGTAACGAGGCGATCGAAAAGGCCAAGGCCAAGGGCATGAAGATGGCAAGCATCACCATCCCCCCAAACACCATTCAGGGTGTCGCAGTACCGCTGGAAGTTGGCGCAGATACCATTTCATGGATGGTGGCAAAGGAATTCCCGGAAGATCTGGCGTATGAGACCACCAAGATGATCATCGACAACATCAAGATGTTCGGTGACTATCACGCCACCGGCAAGCTGATGTCCACGGTCGGCTTGATCTATGGCTGGGAAACCAATGACATCCACCCCGGCGCGCTGAGGGCCTATCGCGAAGCGGGAATCGTCAAGTAGTAAAAGGCATTTTCGATAAGGGATAGGTTGGAGAAGCCTCCAATCTATTCCTTATTGCAAACTAAGGTGACATTCCCAAAGGAGTTGCAGGATGGACAGCTTGCGGAACAGATTTGTCGATTGGATGCTCCTGGCCTGCGGCTTGGGCATGTTCGCCTATCATATGTTTTCAACCCAGTATCTGTTTCTCGGTGCCTACGAGCACCAGACGGTGCATCTGGCCTTCATCTTTTTCCTGCTCTTCCTGAATCAGGCGCGAAAAGCCGCGAATACTTGGACGTTTTATTATCAGATCTGCCTTGGGGTTCTGGCGCTGGCCGCGACCACGTATGTCTTCTTCAATATTGAACATTTGGAAGAGGCTTTCGGCTTTCCCAATCCGACCGATGTGGTCTTCGGCTTCATCCTGATCGTTCTGGTCATTGAGGCCACACGTGCCGCCTGGGGGCTGACGCTGCCCATCGTGGCTCTAGTGTTTGTACTCTATTTCCTGTTTGGCCACCTGATAGAAGGCCCGCTCTATCACCGCGAATTCAATGTCGACTACATCGTCTCCTATCTAAGCATCGGACTTTCCGGCATATTCGGCTCCTTCCTGTCGATCTCGGCAAACCAAGTATTTCTGTTCGTCATTTTCGGCGCATTACTGGGCGTAATCAAGGTCAACGATTTCTTCTTCGAGGCGGGCAAGATCGCCGGTCGTGTGTTTCAGGGCGGGCCGGGGCAAACGGCAGTTGTTTCCAGTGCCATGGTTGGCATGGTCTCCGGGGCGGCTGTGGCCAACGTCGCAATCACGGGTGCCTTCACTATCCCGTTTATGAAGCGCGTGGGATACAAGCCAGAGCATGCCGGCGCCATAGAGGCGGCCGCGTCCACCGGCGGGCAACTGATGCCGCCGGTCATGGGCGCGGCGGCCTTCCTGATGGCCACCTTCCTTGGTGTCAGCTACGCTGAAGTGATGCTCGCCGGCATCATTCCGGCCATTCTCTATTTTTGGGGCGTGATGCTGGGAGTACAGTTTCTCGCGGTACGCAATGGCATTTATCCGCCCACCGAGTTGATTGATTTCAAATTGCTGGCTCGCCGGATGCCGTTGTTTATCATCCCCTTGGCGGTACTGATCGGTATGCTGCTACTGCAATACAGCCCGGCTATTTCAGCATTTTGGGCGATCATCCTGTCGATCAGTCTCGCCTATATCGGCAAAGAAACCCGGCCAAAGTTCATGGATCTGCTTAAGTGTATGGCGGGCGGTGCAGTGGTGGGCGCAGAAATCGGCATTTCGCTGGCGGTGGTAGGTCTGATCGCGCAAACCATGATTACGACCGGACTGGGCACCAAGATCGCGGGACTGGTCGAAATCCTGAGCGCCGGCAATCTGGTCATCGCACTGCTTGTCACCATGGTTGTATCGATCGTACTGGGCTGCGGCGTGCCGACCAGCGCGGCATACACGCTGGTGGCCATCGTGGTGGTGCCGATCATCATCAAGATGGGTGTCGAGCCGATGTCCGCGCATTTCTTTGCCTTCTACTTCGCCGTCATCTCGGCGTTGACGCCACCGGTCGCCCTGGCAGCACTAGCCGGCGCAGGCATCGCCAAAGCGAATTATTTCAAAACATCCCTGTCCGCCGCGAAGCTGGCCATTTCCGGCTTCATTATTCCGTTCCTGATTGTCTTCAATCCGGCGTTGGTGTTCAAGCCGGTCAACTGGGTTTGGGCAGTCGGTACGTATATCGCGGTACCCCTCGGCATGACCATGCTGACCGCCGCGATTTACGGTTGTGGCCTGACGGTATTTACCAAGGTCGAGCGCTTGCTGGCCATCTTTACGGCCGCCATGCTGTTCGGCTACTCGGTATTTCGGCATGTAAATGAGCTTCCGCTTGAATACCCGATGCTGGTGATGGGCTGCGTTGGTTTCATGGTCCTGCTGAAGATGCAGATGAAGGCCAAGCGCGCACAGACAGCGGGTTTGGTCGCAGCGGCCGCATAGTCAGTTACGCAAGAACCGCCGGCTGAAAAAGTCGGTGTGACCGAAGGAAATCCCCGTGGGTCTGGCGGAACGGCGCGTAGCCGGTTCCGCCAGTGATTTTTCAGAGCCGCCCCGACTCTATCAACCAGGACTCGTCCAGCTCCTCGGCAAAGCAGCGCTGGTAATACTCGGCGACGCTGGGGCGCTCGCTTTCGTCGCACTTGTTGAGGAAGGAGAGGCGGAAGGCCAGCGCCGGGTCGCGGAAGATTTCGCAGTTCTCCGCCCAGCTGATCACGGTGCGCGGCGACATCAGCGTGGACAGGTCGCCGACGGCG
>Ga0172380_10009451_pt1 | contig 10388 bp, 4 predicted proteins | sample Leawe162metaG_FD_119747 | JGI IMG/M metagenome (GOLD analysis project Ga0172380, IMG submission 119747) | Leachate microbial communities from a municipal landfill in Southern Ontario, Canada - Leachate well 162 metaG | ecosystem: Engineered > Solid waste > Landfill > Unclassified | place...
AGCTTAAGAGAGTAAAGTACTTGACTTCCCTTTATTGTCCATTCCTTTGGTTGGTTCATCCTCTTGACGAGTATTATGGGGAATATGCTCGAAGTCAAATAGCTCAGTTTGTAAAAACTGACGTTAATCAGTTTCTTGGAGATGTGAGTGTTCCTAAAAAGAAAAACAAGTATGTTTTACTTCAGGAAGCATTAGAAAAAAATGTGCCTCTTGAAAAAGTGATTGAAGATTTCGGTTGGATGAAGTCACGTGATGGGTTTAGTGATTTTTATACTAAAGAAGAGCTTTTAGAAATCAAAAATAAAATTAAAGAGCAACCCCTATTGAAATTTAATTCTGTAGTTATTCCAAAGCAACTTAATTCGATTGTTGATGAGCTAAAAGAATTAACTTATTTTAGAGCACAGCGGACGGATTATTACTATGAATTCCTTGGAAGAGCAAGACCAATATTTGAAGAAATTGCAGCTGGATTAAATATTTCTTTTAAGGAGCTTGCTTTCTATGATGTGAATTCAATTATTGAAGGAAAACCCAAAAAATATAATTATCCATTTAGCTATTTAGCATATTCTGGAGTAGAGTTCATTAAAAAAGGAGTTTTCTTTGAGGGACTTAACGAGAATAAAAGTAGCGAAATTAAAGGGGTTGTTGCGCACAAAGGGATAGTGCGAGGAAATGTAAAAGTAGTCAAGCATCCTGAGGAAATTGGAAAAGTATCCGTTGGAGACATATTAGTTGCTCAATCCACTTTCCCTTCATTTATTTCAGCAATGTATAAAGCTGTCGCTTTTGTCACAGATGAGGGGGGAGTGACTTGTCATGCAGCAATTATTTCTAGAGAGCTAAATAAGCCATGTATTATTGGCACAAAAAATGCTACAAGAGTTCTCAAAGATGGAGACTATGTTGAAGTTGATGCTAATTTAGGGGTCGTTAAAATTATTACTCCAGTTAATGCGAGTGCAGTTTCTTTTGATTTGAAAGAGTTAGCGAAGCATAATCTTTCTGTAGAGCATGTTGATTGTAGATGGCTTTACTTGGATGTTCCTTCTTATTGTTTTACGACTTCGTTCTTGGGAAGTACTGTTCCGTTTAGTTTTGTAGCTCCAGTGGTTAATGGAATTGAAATGGATTGGGTGACAGATCGGGCAGATCACCAAAAGATCTCTAAAGGATTGTTAGAAAAGGATTCAAAAGAGAAAAAATATTTTGAAGTACTCCATAAAAAATGGTTAATTGATTTTGAAAAAATGTTTCTTTTTTACAATAAAGAATTTAATGAGGATTATTCAAAACTTTCAACTAAAAAACTAAAGAAGAAATTAGAAAGTATTTGGGAAATGTACACAAAAAAAGCAGTGTTTGCAGCATTTCTTGACGGGTTTATGTTTTATGCAGATGAAAAACTAAATGCTCTTCTAAAAGAGTTTGTTGCTAAAAATAAAACAACTGAATCTGCAAGTAACTTGTTTAGCACTCTTTCAGCCCCCATAAATGAATCTTTTCTTAATGAAGTTGAGAATGATTTAATTTCAATCGCTCTGCAGAAGAAAAAAGGAAATAGTATTGAATCATTAGTTGATGCTCACACAAGAAAATATTCGTATATTAATGCGAGTTATGGGGATTACTTGCCTTATAAAAAAGCAAATGTTCTTGACAAAGTGAATGAATTAATAAAAAAGAATTCTTTTCAGAAAACTTATCCTGCTGTAGAGAATAAAGAAAAAAAGAAAATGGTCTTTAAGAAGTATTCATTCCCCGAAGAGGTTTTACAATTGGCTCGATTAACTGAACTATTCACTAAGTGGCAGGATGAAAGAAAACAAACCACTCTTACGCACATTTCTCTTGAAGCAAAAGTAATTGCACAATTAAGTAAATTAAAAAATATTGATCTTGGTTTGCTTAAGGCTTGCTCTTATTCTGATTTGTTTGATTTAATTGATGGTAAATCTATTTCTCCAATTGTTCAAAAGAGAGTAAATTCACTAACACTTGCAATTTTTATTAATGGGAAGAATGTCAAAGAAGTTAATGGGAAAGAAGCAATAGAGTTTGTGACTGCAGCAAAAGGAGTAAAGGATGCAAACGTTACGCACATTTATGGCTTGGCAGCGTATTTAGGAAAAGTTGTGGGTAAAGTAAAGATTGTCAGAACTTTTGAAGACACAAAGAAAGTAGAAGAGGGGGATATTTTAGTAATCCCAATGACTCGCCCGGAGCATACTCCAATAATGAAAAAAGCTAGTGCAATAGTTACTGATGATGGCGGTATTACTTGTCATGCAGCCATAATTGCTCGCGAACTAAAGAAACCTTGCATTATTGGAACAAAAGTAGCCACTCATGTTCTAAAAGACGGGGATTTAATCGAGGTTAATGCAAACCATGGAATGATTACAATTCTTAGTAGGGAAAAGAAGTGAGTTTTATGTCTGACTATAAAAAGCTTTTAGAATTTGCAAAGAATAATAGGATTGATATTCAGAATGCCAATTGTGATATTTTTTTGGCGGATTTTGTTTTTCAAGCATACGTTGAATCTGACTCGGTTACAGGAGTTGTTTATGAACCTATTTTTGGGTATCACGAGAATAAGCAAAACTTTTTCCAATTGCTTCCTGATGAGAAAATACGTGAACTTGCTAGTACTGTTTATTTACGTTCAATGAGGGATGAAAAGTATTTCAAGAAAATTTTTTCCCAAACGCTAAAGCGAGAAAAAGAAGCTGACCTTTTTTGGAAGAAAGCTTTTCCAATTGAAGATTTGTCTGATAAAGAATTATCTGAGTTATTTAATAGAATTTCCGACTCGGGACAAGATTGGTGGAAGTACACGGTGATTGGAGAGGATAAGGGTAGAATTATTGAAGAAGAGATTGCTCCGCTATTTGAGAAAGCTTACTTTATGGATAAAACCGATGCTTTGCAGGCAATTGCGTTGCTTTCTCACCCGAAGGAAGCAATTTTTACCGGAGAAAGAAACTTACATCACAAAATTACTTTAATATTAGGAAAACAAAAAACTAAACAAACAATTGAAAGTGCACTTTTACTCCTTAAAAAAAATAAAGTCCTTAATTCATTAGTGAACAAATATGCGAAGGATTATTTTTACAGCAAGAGTTCTTTTTTGGATAGAATAATTGTGACTCCAAGGACAATACTCTCTGAGGCTTTGGTAGAACTTGAATCTAAATCATTTGAGTTCCTTAGTGAAGATTTAAAAAAATTGGGGGCAGAAAAGAAAGGAATTAAATCAAAACAAAAGGCTCTTTTGGAAAAATTGAAGCCTTCAAAGGAACTAAAAAAGAACATTTTGTTTGCGACTCTTTTAACTGAGTGGTTGGATTTTAGAAAAAGAGGGATGATGAAATCCTTCTATTATTTGCTTTCAATACTTCACGAGGCGTCAAGAAGAAAAAAAGTTCCTTACACAAGCTTATGCACATTGACTGCTGTAGAACTCCGTGAAGTCCTTTCAGGAAAAATAATTTTTGATTCGGTTGAGAGCAAAAGAAGAGAACAAAATTTGCTTACAGTTCACGAGAAAGGACACAAAACAAAAATATTTTATGGAGAAGAAGCAAAATCAATTTTTGATGCGTCAAAAGAGTATATTTCAAAAATGCAGCACGTGAAAGGGGCTGTTGCAAGTGTTGGAGTCGGAGAAAAAGTGTTTAGGGGGAGAGTACGAATAATAATGGATCCCTCAAAAGAACAATTTTACGAAGGAGAAATATTAGTAACTTCAATGACACGAATTGAGTTTGTTCCTTTAATGAAAAAAGCAAAAGCAATTATTACTGATGAGGGCGGAATTGGTTGTCATGCAGCAATAGTTTCTCGCGAACTTGGGATTCCTTGTATCATTGGAACAAAAAATGCTACAAAACTTCTAAAGACTGGTCAAGAAGTAGAAATGGATTTAAAGAGTGGAGAAGTAAAAGGTTTGTGAGGGAGATATAATGAATTTTGAAAATTTGGTTCATTTTGCTACTCGTCTAATGACTCTTCAGGCTTATGATTTTCGTGGAAGGTTTCTTTATTATGGTGCGGGGCTAGAATCAATTGCAATTCAATCCTCTCCTGGGCAATTGTCGCTTTATTTTGACGGAACAAAAGCGAGTAAATATTATGATACACTTATTCAAACAATGGTTGTAAATCCAAAAAAACATTTTGAGGAGTATACAAAACTTGCGGCAAATCTGCAGTCTTGTTCTGTAGCTGTGACTAAGTCTATTTCATTGTCAAACAATCAAAAAGCTATTGCATTTAGAAACTGGCTTGACGCATTTACTCAATTTATTGTCCCAGTATTGGCTCCATTTGCAATTGAATATGGGTTGGATGACAAATGTAGGGCGTTGCTTAAAGAAGAATTTGGGGATAGTGCAAGCGAGTACTTTGAAATTATTTCTTCCCCGACTAAATTAAACAATTTCCAGCTTATGCGACTTGAGATAGCAAAACTAGCTCAAAGCAAAAAAGTCCCTAAGCCCGCGCTTGCAAAATTGGTGAAAAAATTTGCTTGGTATGGGGAGTATTCATTTGTTGAACCATTATATGGTGAAAAATATTTCGTTGGTGAGATAGATAAACTGTCCTTGGGCGAGGCAGAAAATGAAGTTAAACAAACTTATGAGTTAATAGAATTAAACAAAAAGCGTTTTTCTAAATTGCTTAGTAAAATTAAATCCTCTGAATTGAGAAATATTGCGCTAGTGATTAATGAGTACACTTCGCTTAGAACAAAACGTATTGAGGAGTTTAAAAAATCCCAGTCGCAAATACGCTCGTTATATTCTTGGATTGCAAAAGAAATTAACACAAAAATAAGTGGGGGGTGGTCGTATGATTCTGTGATTTGGATGACAAATGATGAAATCTTGGATTTCCTTACGAATGGGGTTGTTCCTGAGTTGAGTACTGTACTTAATAGGAAAAATCCTGATACTGTATTTTATTATGATGGCAATTTGCGAATCGCTTCTGCTAAGGATTCTAAATTTGTAGGTCTGTTTGAAATGATTTGTGCGCAGGAGAAAAAAAAGTATAGTTTATGGGGAACAAGATATTTTGGATTGGCATTTGCTCAAGGATATTTTGACTATTCAATGGAGTCTGGTGCCGAAGAAATGTATATTACTTGCGTGGGTGAAGGTAAAGCTACGTATGTTGTAAAGGCTCCTCAGTTTGACAATGCTTGTCTTAAGATTGGAAAAGATTTTTTAAAAAGTTCTGATAGATTTTTGTCAAACTATGTTAAGCTGAAAAAGATAATTCTCGCTTCTGCTAAGAATCTGTCTAATCATGCGGGAGTTGTTTCTGATGAAAAGCTTAATCAAATGTTTGAGAAACATTGGAAGTTGACTAGGCAATTTCAACCTGTTATAATGTTTCCGCATTATTTGGAAAGGATGGTTGAACCGTACTTGCAAAAAAAATATCCTTCTGAATTTAGCATAATTAGTTCTCTTTCGGCACCAAACGAGTATTTGTTGATGCAAAAAATGCTATTTGAGAAAAGCTCTAAGCAAGTTGCAAAAGAATTTGGGTGGCTTTCAGTAATTTCTATGGCCGAAGAACCTTATGATGAAAAATACTTTGAGAAATACAAGAAAATAGTCAATAAAAAACAAATTGAAGCTTCTTTTAAACAGATTAAACAAAACAATATTTTGTTCAAAAAAATATTAAGTAAATTAGATAAATCCGATAGGAAAATGGCGGAAATATTGAATCGGTTTGTGTTTTTGCGAACGGATAGAATGGATTTTTGGAAAAAGCAAAGTTATGAGTTATATCCCTTTCTGAAGTATGTTGTTCAAAAAGTATCTCCTTCATTTGGAATTAAAGAAGGATCCATGTTATCTTGGCAAGAAATATCTTCCATACTTTCAGGAACAATGCTAGTTTCAAATGAAGATTTAATTAGAAGAGGAAAGAGAGAGACTTGTAGTATTATTTTTACAAAAAAAGGAATTGAGTTTTACTATGATGAAGAAACAAAAAAAAGAATTCTTGCACTTCTTGATTCTGGAAATAATATTGATGAGGTAAAAGGGATAATTGCTTGTAAAGGAATAGTTAGTGGTAGAGTAAAACTCTACTCCAAACAAGCTGATGTTTTGCACACGGATAGAGAGTACATTTTAGTGTGCGGGCACACCACTCCACAAGATTTGCCCATCATGAAACGTGCTAAAGGAATTGTAACTAATGAAGGAGGGGTTACTTCTCATGCTGCGATTGTTGCAAGAGAACTTGGTGTTCCTTGTATTGTTGGAACAAAGAATGCAACAAAAGTTCTCAAAGACGGGGACTTAGTTGAAGTTGATGCTAATAAAGGAACTGTGAAAGTATTGGAAAAGAAAAAGTAGTTTTTTGTTCCAAATTTCAATCAAAACCTTCTTAATTCCTCCACACAATAACTGTTTACAAGTGTAAACACTTATGAGTAAGCGTCAATTAGTACAGATTTCTGCGGAGCAAGTCAAAAAACTTAAAAGCATTGATTCCCTTAGGCCGGATCTTGAAGGTTATCCAATTTCAAAGAAAGTTGCTTTTTTGTTGCATGAGAAGCTTGCTGAAACGTACTTAAAAAAAGGGCCTCTTTTTCCGAAGGACAGTGAAAAAGGAAAGTGGCTAGAGTATATTCGTGAAGTTGTTCCCTTACACGTTCTTGCGCCTGGATTAATTGGATGTATTGCTTATTCAAAAGAAATGATTGGGGAACCATTTACCAGAGTAATGTTAACTAATTCTTCTGAAAAGACTTGGTGGTGCAATTACGAGCCGGATATTGAAAATGTTGGAAACTTTTTGATAAAAAATTTGCAAAAGGAATATTTTGCAAATGAATACTATGAGCACTATAACTCACTTTGTCTTGAAACGCGAGTAAAGTGTGAAAATGTTAGAAAAATGGAGTTATCTAAACTTAGTTCGCAAAAATTACTTGAGGTTTATGTTAAACTTATCCAAACCACTATGCGTTTTTACGCACTGACTTTGGATATTGATGCAATGGATATTATGGTGGAAAAGGAAATCCGCAATTCGATAAAAGAAGTTCTTACTGGAATTTCAGCAAGAGATCTTGCTTCAAAGTACAATACGCTTGTAACCCCAACAGGCATTTCATATGTTACTGAAGAGCAACTTGCGCTTTATTCTATTGCGCTAAACATTCAAAATGATAAAACTATTCGAGAACTATTTTATTATGAAAATAAAATTCTTTTTGAAAAGTTGAAAAAAGACAATCCGAAAATATTCGGCTCTATTCAAGCGCTTGTAGAAAAATATTGGTGGACTAGTTTAGGGTGGTCAACAATAAAAACAAAAACTGTTGAATCAATGCTTTTGGATCTTAAGAATATTCTCGGGGAGAATCCGAATGTTAAACAAGAGATAAAGAGGATAAAAGAATTTGCGAATAATTCAAAAAAAGAAAAAGAGAAACTGCTTAAGGAACTAAAAAGTAATAAACTACATGCGCTTGTGGAAATCTTTGAAAAATATTTTTATTTGCACGATTTGCGAAAAGAAATGCAAATGCGTGCTACTTTTTCTCTTAACTTGGTCCTGTTTGAACTTTCAAGACGATTTGGATACAAATTTACTGATCTTTCCTGGGCTTGGCCAAGTGAAATTGAGGTTTTAATTAAAACCGGGAAATTTAATTCAGATCAAGCTTTGGCTAGAAAAGAATCTTTCCTTGTTATTGTGACTGAAAAAGGAATTGAAGAGTTTGTTGGAGAAGAGGCAGCAATGCGAAGAAAGCAAGAACTTGCTGGGGACGTTGAAGGCATTCATGATTTTGGGGGAGTTTCGGCTTCGATTGGAAGAGTTAAAGGAAAAGTGAAAGTTTGTTTTGGGGCAGTGGATGCTATCGCAAAAATTGAGAAAGGGGATATTTTGGTTGCTTCAATGACTACTCCTGATTTTTTGCCTGCAATGAAAAAAGCCGCAGCAATTATTACTGATGAAGGGGGAATAACCGCCCACGCTGCAATTGTTGCTCGTGAACTAAAAATTCCTTGCATTGTTGGGGCAAAAATTGCGACAAAAGTTTTATCTGATGGCGATATAGTTGAAGTTAATGCTAACCACGCGGTTGTAACAATTATTGAAAAAGCAGGAAAACAAAAAAAGTAATAGAAAATTATTTAGTTGCTTAACTTAATCCCGCTTCTATTGAGTCAACGTCGTCTGCAGAAATGATTTCGTATCCATTTCCGTCATAGTCTAGTTCAAATAATGCGCAGTCTTTGATTCCTTTTATTTCAAAGCCCAGTATTTCTCTAAAAATAATTGTTATTGGTCCTCCGTGTGTGACAAATGCAATTGAATCTGTTTCTATTTCATTTTCTTCTTCAATTATTTCATTAAATGCCGCGAGAGTTCTTTCACAAAATGCAAAATATTCTTCAGAGTCCTTAACGTGATGGTGTGGATTGTTTTCTTCAAGATCTTCTACTTCGTCAGGATGTTTTTTCTTAGCTTGATCTTTTTTCATTCCAGTTAATATTCCATATTGGTTTCTTTCTCGCATGTCCTCTACTGGTGTAGCTTCTTCTAGTCCAAGTTCACTTCCAATAATTGCTGCGGTTTCCAAAGCTCTCTTTTTGGGGCTAGTAAATAGTTTTGAAATTTCATATTCCTTAAGTCTTTTAGCAAGTTTTTGCGCTTGTACTTGTCCTTTTAGCGTAAGAGAATCGTCATAGTCTCCCCCGTAACGTTTCTCAGCGTCACCCGTAGTTTCACCGTGTCTTAATAGAAATACTCTCATACTTTCACAAATAAAAATTATTTCCAAGACTTTATAATTGTTGTTAAAAGGGGCTATTTTTTGGCAAAAATCCCCTCTGGCTTTAAAATCCCTTTCCTTACTACTTTCTTTAGTAAACGTGATTAAAAATGGCAGATCAAATTAAACTTCCTGATTATAAGAATCAACCAAGTGAATGGTACACTGAAATTATTAAAGAAGCAGAGCTTGCGGATATCAGATATGGAGTTAAGGGTTGTTTAGTTTTTCAACCTTGGTCAGTTGAAGCCATGGAATTAATGTATGATTTCATGGAAAAGGATTTAAAGAAAAGAGGACACAAGAATTATTGGTATCCGACTTTGATTCCTGAATCTTATTTTTATAAAGAAGCAGAGCATATTGATGGTTTCTCCCCCGAAGTATTTTGGGTAGAAAAAGGAGGAACTGATAAATTAGAAGAAAAACTTGCATTAAGACCAACAAGTGAAACAGCTTTTTACACAATGTTTGCACTTTGGATTAGATCCTATAAAGATTTACCATTTAGAACTTATCAAAGAGCAAATGTATTTCGATATGAATCAAAAGCAACTAGGCCTTTCTTAAGATCAAGAGAATTTCATTGGATTGAAACTCATTGTGCTTTTGCTACTGAAGAAGAAGCGTTCCAAAATGTACTGGATGATATGGAAACAACAAAGAGAATTGTTTTTGGGGTTTATGGGGTTCCTACTATTGTATTTGAAAGGCCTGCTTGGGACAAATTTGCAGGAGCAAGCAGAACTTTTGGAGCGGATGCAATTACTCCAAGTGGAAGAGTAGTACAACAACCAAGTACTCACATGATTAATCAGCACTTTGCAAAATCTTTTGGGATAAAATTTGCTGATAAGGATGAAACTGAAAAAACTCCATTCACTACTTGTTATGGTCCTGCTATTTCAAGAATTTTTGCTTCAGTTGTATTGACTCACGGAGATAATAAGGGGCTTAAATTTCCTTTTGAAATTGCTCCGAAGCAAGTTGTAATAATTCCAATTTTGGCCGAAAAAGAACCAAAGGTTTTAGAAAAAGCAAAAGAACTTTTCGAAATATTGGAAGGTGCTGGATACAGGGTGGAAGTTGATGCTAGCGATAAGCGACCTGGCGAAAAATATTATTTTTGGGAAATGAAAGGAGTTCCACTAAGAATTGAACTTGGCCCAAGAGATTTGGCTGAAAAAAAGTTTATGCTTTATAGAAGAGATACAGCTGAGAAGGTAACCGTTCTTGAAAAAGATTTATTGGCTGAAGTTTACAAACAAGGAAAAAGTGTTAGTGAGAATTTAAAGAATAGTGCAATGAAGAGCTTTGAAGGATTGATTAAAGATGTTAATACTGTTGAAGAAATGAAATCAATTGTGGGTACAGGAATTGCAAGAGCAAATTTTTGTTCTGTTGAAAAAGAAGGAGAAACTTGCGCTGAAGTTGTAGAAAAAGAAACTGGCGGAAAAATAAGAGGGACAAGAATTGATACTGCTGATAAATTAATTGGAAATTGCAAGTGCGCGGTTTGTGGCAAAGATGCTACAAAAGTTGTTTACATTGCAAAAGATTATTA
>Ga0172380_10009453_pt1 | contig 10385 bp, 13 predicted proteins | sample Leawe162metaG_FD_119747 | JGI IMG/M metagenome (GOLD analysis project Ga0172380, IMG submission 119747) | Leachate microbial communities from a municipal landfill in Southern Ontario, Canada - Leachate well 162 metaG | ecosystem: Engineered > Solid waste > Landfill > Unclassified | place...
AAAAGCTTTTGAAATGTGTTCGACAGGCGCTACAAATATCCCAACGGTGGCATACCGAGCTTGAACATCGTCAAGCAATTCAGGCGCGCTTGAATACTTTGACAAGCCGAGAACAGGAGATAATGTCGCTAGTCATTAAGGAACAATCTAACAAAGAGGTCGCGCGTTTACTGGGTATTAGCCATCGCACAGTGGAACTGCATCGTTCCCGGTTAATGCAAAAGATGAACGTTAATAGTGTGCTTGAGCTTTCTAAAGTTTATCAATCTGTTCAGTCTGAGCGACGACAACGGTAGTCTTGAATACGTTGAACGCAGGTTTGCTCTTAGAGTTGCTTTACTCCAAATCTTTAAAATCATGTCGGGTTAATTGCACATCCGAGCGGTATTTGGCCGCATGACCATAAGCAATGAATTTATGATATCGGCTGTGTAGGTTTTTCAAATGTCCGGCATGCTTTATAGGGCACCAGAACTGTTCAGTACGGGCGGCTATTTCCTGCAAGTAAGCCACCAGGCCATTAAAATAGCTACAGTAGGCGCAATTAATTTTTTCTATGATATTCAAATAATCTAAATACGCCCTGTCGAAGTTGAAATAATCTTGCCGGTTCACCCTTGGAATGCCGTAAATAGGAAAACAAACCCATTGATACAGACTACAGGTCGCATCCATCAACAAAGCGGGAAAAATACACATCCAGATTAATGGTGCACTGATGATATGTTTGAGCGGAGCATCTTTTAAATAAAGGTATAGCGACTTGATATAAGCCTTATTCCGAATAATAGCGTTTTCTTCAAAATAGACTTTGCGTTTGCGGATTTCGTAAGCAAACGTTTCTTCTTGCTTTTGCAATTCTTCGAGTAACTCATTTTCCAACGCTTTCATTTTATTCAACAGCGTTTCGAGTTCAGTTGTCATACATATTCCTTAGGTGCAGGTTTTTAAGCGTTGGCTGACCAACTGCGGGCTTGTTTTCTGCACTAAAAAGGAGAATCAGTGATGATCTTTCGCCAGTGCGAGTTGACGTTGAACGGTCTTTTTATTCCGACGATTCGTGTTAGCGTCTCCTGTGTCAGAATGTCTATCACTGAACATTTCGTTCGCGACATTAGGTGTTTGTTTCAGTTGTCAGTACAAAGGTCAGGGCGACAACTATGCAATGGCCGGAACTTTAATAACCCAATTTGGGTTTGATGGTGTTAATGTAGCTCTACATTAACAGGGTTTATAATTTAGATGCTTTTCTTTTTACTGTAACTCTCGAAACTGTCAAATCCGAAGTTAGGATTAAGTTAGAGTTATTAACCAATAATCGACTGACAAGGCAATGCGAACCTGGCTGATTCATTTTTGGGAATATCTGCGCAATAGCTACTGGTTAATGCCTGCCATTATGCTTTTTACCTCAATAGGTTTGTCCTATAGCATGCTAGAAGCTGATGCGCGGATTAATTTATTGCATTTTAGCGGACTTGGCTGGCTGGTTTTTACCAGTTCAGCGGGTGCTCAGGCCGTGCTGTCAACTATCGCAAGCTCGACATTTGCCGCTGCTACCTTGACCTTTTCGGTGACGATGGTCACGCTGAGTCTGACCAGTTCACAGTTCGGACCTCGCCTGCTGCGGAATTTTTTACGGGATCCCTTTAATCAATTTATCTTCGGTGCGTTTATTGCCACCTTTGTGTATTGTTTGCTGATTATGCGTGGCATGGTGGTCGCCGATAACCGGATACCCAGCATATCCATCAGTCTGGCAATTATCCTAGTGTTGATCAATGCACTGTTGTTTATTGGCTTCATTCATCATTTAACCTCCTCTATTCGCGTTGAACGCATGGCCTATGACATTGGCCAGGAACTCCTCGAAGCTATACACCGTGTTTTACCCGAACCCTATATCGAAAAAGCTGATTTGGCGACTGAGGTTGCGCTACCGAATGTCGGCGAAACTGTGATTAAAACCAATGCATTTGGTTATCTTCAAGCTATCAATTATTCGGCATTATTATCGCTGGCCGAGAAAGAAGCCATTACCATCAAACTGTTATTTAAGCCGGGACACTACATTTTACCTGGCAGCCCCATCGCTTATGTGTGGCCAGCCTTGAATCAAAAAGCGCATATTGAAAAGTCCATATCTGCCAGTTTTTTGCTGGGTAAAGAGCCCAGTGGCGAGCAGGATTTAGAATACTCCATCAGGCAATTGGTCCAAATTGCGGCGCGGGCTCTGTCACCTGGGATTAATGATCCGTTTACCGCGATGACTTGTATCGATTATTTGGCCACAGGACTGGCTACTATTACCAAACTGCAATTACCGGAGTTCCAAATTAGAAATGAGGCAGGACGATTACTGTTGGTAAAGAGTGAGATTTCTTTCCAAAACCTGCTAGAGGCCAGTTTTGTCATCATCCGGCAAATGTGTAGCGACAATCCTTCGGTCGTGATTTATTTGCTTGAGGCGTTTATGCATTTGACCCCGCTTGCTCAGCGCAAGGCCGATCGGCAAGCGATTGAACAAATCTCCCGCTTAACAGTTGATTCTGCACTAACTCATCACCTTTTGGCTCCCGATGAGCAAGCGATCCAACAACGGTTTGAACAAATCAAACAAGCGTTAAAGCTCTCGGAGAAAGCTAATAGCTAAATTACTGCCTTGCCAACCTTCGGCTGAGCGCGTAGGGTTCAACAACCCATGCTAACAATCTCAACCAAAAATAGGTTTACCGTGCACAGCTATATTCTTATGCTGATTTTATTGGTATCGCAAACTGGCATAGCTAATAATGCTTATGCAGATGCCATTGATCAAATTTTATCCGGCAGTATTAAAGCCGATGGTTCAAAGCTTGATAAACCCATTGAGCTCGAACACAGTAAGCAAAACGACTTACAGATAAAAAAACGCTTAACACAGATTTATTCAGAACTCGAGGGTTTAAAAGAGCTGCAGGTGTCGGTCTCCAATGGGGTGGTGACGCTAAAAGGCAATGTAGATTCCAAAGCGGCTGAACAAAAAGCGCTAGATTTTTCGCGGAATATTCAGGGTGTGATTGAGGTGCAGAATCAATTAACCCTGACTCATGATGTTACAAAACGGCTTAATACGCTTCAAATTACGCTAAAAAACAGTATCGAACAACTCATCACCGAAACACCCATATTTTTATTGGCATTGGTGGTTTTTTGCTTATTTTGGGCCGTAGGTTCGTGGTTATCCAAGCGGCAAAGTCTTTTCAGGAAAATAGCCGTTAACTATTTTATCGCCGACCTGTTAGGTAAGTTCGTGCATTTAGTGTTTACCCTGCTGGGCATCGTGCTGGCTTTAAGTCTATTGGATGCGACAGCGTTGCTAGGTACAATTTTGGGTGCTGCCGGTATTTTAGGTTTGGCTATCAGTTTTGCTGTGCGAGACACTGTCGAAAATTTTATTGCCAGCCTGCTGTTAAGCATAAGAAACCCCTTTGAAGTCAATGATGCTGTTGATATCGAAGGCTTTCAGGGTAGTGTAGTAAGGCTGACTTCGCGGGCGACGATCTTGATGTCATTTGATGGTAATCATGTACGCATACCGAATTCAACCGTATTTAAAGCGGTCATCACAAACTATACGCGGCATCCGAATCGGCGGTTTGAATTTGATCTAAAGATTGGCTACGCGGAAAATACCGGTTATGCGCAAGAATTAATTTTGCATGTCCTTACCGAAATGCAAGGCATTCTAGCAGAACCCAAACCGCAAGTGATCGTGAATGAAATTGGTAATTCGAATATTGTATTGCGTATATACGCCTGGATAAATCAAACGGAATATGACTTTCTTAAAGTACGCAGCGAGACAATCAAGAAGGTTAAAGAATGTCTGGATCAAGCTCAAATTTCAATGCCTAACTCCACATTTGATGTAAACCTAACTAAAGCACCTGTCTTATATCGAGAGCCTTCCGCCACTCCGCCGCTAACCAAAGAAAGTCACGACAGCATTACTGACGTGACAGCCGACGATAGTTTAAAAGAACAGATAATCTTGGACAACTTGGAGCATGCTGATGAAAATCTGTTAGTTTCGGATGGCCAAAAAGAAATTTAATATCTTGGCCTGAAACAGTGCTGAGCGTGAAGTGCTAGGAGCCTGTCCGAGTAAGCAATCTTTGAAAAAATAACCACTGCAGAGATCATTGTCTGATCAAAATAGGCCCTCTACATTGTGGTGAAAATTTCATTCATCAAGCTGCTGGACAGTCTCCTAGATTCTCAAACCATTTAGGAAAAAATCTATTCATTGATTTACTAATTCTCACAATCAACTTTCAATGAGCGGATCTTATTGCGAAAATTAAAATCGCTGAGATCATGCACCTTGGAATTGGAAATAAAAATAAGCTCCTTATCTTCCATGGCGTCCTTTTCCGTTAAACCCAACGATTTTAGTAAATCGGGATATTTTTCCATTGCTTTTAGGGTAAGTTTGAAATTGGTATTTTCAAACACAGTCACTTTTGCTTTTGGACCCACTTTAAGGCTATCGATGCATAATTCCCAATTTTCGCCTTGGACATTTTTGAGGTTTTCCAATTGCACCGGCCCTTCGAGCCGTAAATGTTTACCGGTATATTGACTATCCCGATATAAATCGACCCAACACTCTTTATTTTTATCTTTTGCATAAGCTGCAGACACTGCGCCCCCAAAAACCAGTATTGCAATTATTGCTTGAGCTGTTTTTGATATTAATTTTATGCGGTTCATTATTATTCTCCGTCTATCATTAATGATATTTTTGAAAGCTCACAATCAAGTACGATCTGATGCTCTCACTATTACTGTGCAAGCGCTTTACACCTCCCTCCGGCGTAACCGGCGGTTTACCTGCCAATGATACAATCTTGCCAATAAGGGCCTGATCAACGGCAGACCGATCAACCAGGCGACGGGCTTTAACAACGGCACTTTGTTCATTAATAAGATATAGGCATCAAGTTCCGAAACGATCTGGCCATTTGGCTGGCGAACATGTAATTCAGATAAGGCTTTTTGCGGGTCGATGCCCAGTTCCCGTAATTGTATATCCTGACCAGTAATGTCGAACCAGCACACTTGATCCGCTGATGAAGCCGAGAGTTTTTCGTAGGTTTTTCGGTCGCGTATACATTTAGGGCAAGCACCATCGTAATAAACGGTCAGATTATTGTCTTCAGGCGGTTTTTCGATAGTAGTTGATGACATAACGCTTTCACCTATTCAATGCCAGCCGTTCGAATCCCGGCAACCAGTCGGCAAATTGTGCGACATAGTTATAGCCGCAGACTGTTTTGAGTGGTAGATCTTTGACAATTTCTAATATCCGTCGTGCCTGTTTTAGGGTTTCCTGCTGAGGGCCGAATGGATTAAATTTCATGACAGTATCGGTTAGAAACACGTAATCGCAGATGAACAACACATCTCGATAAATATAAAAAGTAAACCCCGGCGTGTGACCGCCGACATGATAAGACTGTATGCCATGCAGGTTAAAGTCATCGCTAAAGCGACTGTCTATATCAAACAATGCCACCAGCCGATGTCTGGCATCCAACTCATGCAACCAAACGTCAGAATACCAGAGGCGTCGGTATTGGTTGGATGCACCCAGAAAATGGTGGTGGGTAAACAAAATGGTTTGCACAGGTGGCAAATCACGATTGAATGCTGACGGTGAATCGATCCACACCGCCGTCGCTTCAGTTTCAACTCGATACGCCGCATGCTCCAGCCCCAATTTGGGCACCGAAAGCAACTGGCTAACGTAATCATTTATAGGACGACTGGTAACGCGATAGGTTTGTTCGGCTGCATCCCAGGGCATAAATTGATCGTGCGTTGCCCCGCAAAACGGGCAAACATCCGGCATCTCGCCTATCATGTTGTATCCACAGACCAGGCAAACTGACTGCTGCATGTCACCAGGGGAATTTTGCATAACCATCATTTTTTCTCCTGTATGGGTAAAACCTAAATATCGTTAAGTACAATCCAGCTAGGTACGCCAGGGATGAGACGGTAAATCGGATAAGCCAATCACAGCAACAGCGGCCTTGGCCACCTGATGATCGTTTTCCACCGAACTACCACTAACGCCAATAGCGCCAATCAAAACCCCTTCTTGATCAACAATCGGCACACCGCCGGGAAAAGTAATCAGACCCTGATTGGAATGTTCAATGCCATACAACGGCCCACCGGGTTGCGATAATTGTCCAATTTGCCCAGTATTCATACCAAAAAAAACCGCGGTTTTAGCTTTTTTGATAGCGATATCGATACTGCCTACCCAGGCACCATTCATGCGGGTAAAGGCTTTTAAATCGGCTCCGGAATCAACCACAGTGATACACATTTGGGTACCCAGTTTTTTCGATTCGGCAATTGCTGCGGCGATTGCCATTTCAGCTTGTTCGTAACTAACGTGCATGATGTTCTCCTGAGTCTGTGGTGATAAAAACCTATTGTGTTATCTGGTCGAGATAATTTGTTCCGGTCGGACTATCGTATCGAAGCACTCGGTAGCCATCAACCCGCTGCCTCGCGGAGGCGGCTACGATTCTTTATGGCCGATTTCGCGATGCGGCGGATAAGCTATATTCGGCACTAGTGCAGTGACTTGTATCATTGATCGCTTCACGAGCTGCGGTAACCTGCAGCTACCTTATTAGCGCCCCAAGCATCTGTCTCGGTACGGAAATCAGACGTTTAATTGTTCATCAGATTCGTCCGTGGCCATTTTAGTGCCGAGATCTAATCTCCCGGCTTCAATAGCATCTTCCGTACATCGCCCACATGAGTTTCCTCCAAAGCGCACATGCGTCTGGCATATTCTTCCAGCAGGACGCTACGGCCATCCACAAGACCGAGCAAGCGATGGTATTCGGCCAAGGCTTGGGTTTCATGTTCCAAGGATTCCCGCAAAATATCGCCGATGTCGTGGCGATGTGTTTCCAGCAGCGGGCCTATGCCCAAGGAAGGATGACCGCCCAGATGGGTGATCATTTCACCGGCCTGATTGGCATGTAACAAGGATTCGTTGGCTTGTGCCCGCATCCACGACACAATGGGAATACGGTTATAGCCATATACCATCAGTGCATAATGCGTGTAGCGAACAACGCCGGCCAGCTCAGCTTCCAGAATATTATTCAGAACCTTGATGACGGCATCTTGATCAATTCCACTGTTAGCCATAATAGCCTCCTGTGTCAGAATGAAGAGATTTTTTACTATAGGCTTTTTCAATAATTAAGCAAACAGATTATACCCAGAGCCCGGCAGTCAATACACTCGGATTTGCCCCCGGTTACCTTTAGGTACGACTACGATTCCGGATGGGCTAATATGATAGTGTTCCCGATCAGCTGCGGGGTGATAGCCGATCACCGTGTCTGGTTCAATGAAATTATATCGGCCAATGATGGCACGCCGAAGCCGGGAACCTCGGCTTATGACGCAGTAATCCATAATGATGCAGTCTTCTATATCCACATCGGGTTCTATCATGACTTCGTGTCGGATCACCGAATTACGAATATTGCCGCCATTGACCACGCTTCCTCCGCCAATAATGCAGTTTCGAATTTCACCACTAATGATTCTGGCTTCCGGCCCGAAATAATGATCCGAATAAATAGGCCAATCGGGATTGAATGTATCGAACCGCGGCTGCAATCCAAGCAGATCCATATGAGCCGCATGATAGGACTCAAAGTTGCCGACATCGCGCCAATAAGCCGGTTCTTCATACGTTTTGACGCCCGGTATTCGGTTAGCGGTGAAATCATAAGTACAGACCTTGTGCGTGCGCATCAACTTGGGTAGTACATCATGGCCGAAATCTTTTTCTCCTCCGGCATGCGCTTCCTCCAAAGCATCAATCAGCACCTGGGTTTTAAACAGGTAGTTACCCATTGAGGAAAGACAGTGTTGCGGATCGCCGGGAATAGGCTGGGGTTGCGCGGGTTTTTCCTGAAAATCAATGATTCGCGACGAATTGTCCGGTGTGATGATGCCAAAGTTGTGTCCCTGAGCTAGAGGCACGGGCAAGGCTGCCACCGTCATATCGGCCTGGTGATCCAGGTGAAATTGAACCATTTGGCTAATGTCCATCCGATAGATGTGATCGGCGCCGAAGACCGCCACTATGTCGGGACGGTGATGTTCTATCAACCCCAGGTTCTGATAGACCGCGTCAGCAGTACCCTGGAACCAGTCCGGACCGCCGCGCATCTGGGGCGGAACCACCGTCACAAAATGGTCCGCAATGATATTCGAAACCGACCATGCGCGTCGTACGTGCTCTATCAATGATTGAGATTTGTACTGAACCAGCAAATAAATTGAGTGGATTTCGGAATTAACCAGATTGCTCAGTACAAAATCGACGAGACGGTAACGCCCGCCGAAGGGAACTGCCGGTTTCGATCGTTCTGCCGTGAGCGGGTTCAGGCGAGTGCCTTCGCCGCCAGCCAATACGATCGCCAGCACTTTTGGGATAGCCATTTTGCCCTCCGATTCTAAAGTCAAATCCGCTTAAACTGAAATACATCGTCAGCTCTCTGTATATTGGTGATCACGATTCAGGATCGAATCATGGTTAGGATCATCTTGAATTGCGTCAGCGCCTTAAGGCTGTGCGGCTGCTGCGCGGGTATCAGAATAATATCCCCGCCATTTAAGTGATTCGGTTTGCCTGCAATACTGACTTCCACTTCGCCTTCGAGCACCTGCACCAGGGCATCGAATGGGGCCGTATGTTCGCTCAGGCCTTCGCCTTCGTCGAAGGCGAAGATAGTCACAGTACCCGTTTGCTTTTTGACAATTTCATGACTGACAACTGAGCCTTCCTGGTAGTTCACCAAGCCGGCGGCACTGATGATTTCGGCGCCGCTGATTCCTTTGGGTTTGCATGTATTTTCTGCTTGCATAATTTAGTTTTCCAATCTGTTTTTACCAAACGGGCAGACGCTCGATCTTAGCGACGCCTATTATCATGAATAAAGTAATGGCTTATTCCATCAGTCTAAAGAAATCCTTAGGTGCGCCGCAGATCGGGCAGCACCAGTCATTCGGTATGTCGGCCCACAGGGTGCCGGGCGCAAGACCGCTATCGGGATCGCCCTTGGCTTCATCGTAGATATGCTCGCATTCTCTGCACTGATATTTTTTAAAATCGGACATGCTGTTTCTCCTGGGTGGATTAGTGAATAAAAGCAGCTTAGATGCTGCTGTGCAAGGCCATGCCTTGGAAGCCTAAAAGACAAAAGATTAACATCGTCTTCATCTTTCAAGTACCTCGCTTACTCGCCGCTTAAGCATAGGGAGTAAGGTCTTTTCGAACCACGGATTGCGGCTCAGCCAAATATTATTTCGTGGACTCGGATGTGGCAGAGGGATTATTTTCGGCCAATAAGATTGCCAGCTACGAACGGTCTCGGTCAACGACGCGCGTACGTCGTTGATGTGATACGCCTGTGCATACTGTCCAACAACCAGCGTAACGTCAACATGGCGCAGGTAATCGAGAAGTCGGCCGCGCCATGCCTCCGCGCATTCAGGCTGTGGCGGCAGGTCGCCGTGTTTACCCGTACCTGGAAAACAAAAACCTATCGGCAAAATGGCGATTTGTTGTGCGTCGTAAAAGACCTCGCGCGTCACCCCCATCCACTCACGCAAACGCTCACCGCTGGCATCATCGAAAGGTATTCCTGATTCATGCACTTTTCTTCCGGGTGCCTGGCTGGCAATCAATACACGAGCTTGCGGGTGCATCTGCAAAACTGGCCGCACGCCATGCGGTAAATGAGCAGCGCAAATAGTGCAGTCAGCTACTTCGGCTAGCAACGATGCAAATGTATTCATGGGCTGACTTGCCTAATCACAGACGCACAAGCAATCTTGTCTCGGAGCGAAGTACGCGGGCAGTCAAAGCACAGACTATAGGCAGCCAGTAGCTTGAGTTGTTTGGTTACTGCTAGTGACCGACACCCTCTCGGATTAATAGACTGCATCTCTCGCCTGTACGGGTACATTGATCTTCCTCTCGCTAACGGAAAAGCCAGTCATTTTCCTGAATCACCAGCGCCTGGTTATGTGCTTCGTCCTTTGCTGCATAGACGAGTGTCACGATACCCTTGTCCAGCTCTTGCTTTAACAGCTGAATTTGCGCCTGATTAACCTTGAGCTCATCCAGATAGCGCGTCTTAAACTCTTGCCATTTGACAGGATCATGATCAAACCATTTCCGCAGCTCCGTACTGGGAGCAATGTCTTTTAACCACAGATCGATACTAGCTTTTTCCTTGGTCAAACCGCGCGGCCAAAGCCTATCCACCAGGATGCGCCGGCCGTCA
>Ga0172380_10009454_pt1 | contig 10385 bp, 9 predicted proteins | sample Leawe162metaG_FD_119747 | JGI IMG/M metagenome (GOLD analysis project Ga0172380, IMG submission 119747) | Leachate microbial communities from a municipal landfill in Southern Ontario, Canada - Leachate well 162 metaG | ecosystem: Engineered > Solid waste > Landfill > Unclassified | place...
AGATATAAAACAATACAATCAACAGTTATTTTGATTATTGTGGATATATTACTTGCTACATTTTCGTGTAGTTTCACTGATTTGCAGTCACTTAGAAAAAAATCAGGGGGAAGTTAGGCTAGAATCCCTCTGCGAGACGTCTCGCGGCAAAGGATGGCAGGCCGGCCTTGCGGATGGCTTTCTGGGCGGCTTTCACGTCGTATGGAACCCGCCGGAATTCCACGTGATGAGTGGTCGGAAAGTAGAGCACGTAGCAGGCCCGGGGATCTCCGTCGCGCGGCTGGCCGACAGATCCCACATTGACCGTCGTTTTTCCAGACGGGAGGAGGGGGATTCGTTCCTTGCTGGGGATGAGAACGTCCAGTTTTGCCGGGCGCTGCCAGTTGATGACCATCGGGCGGTGGGTGTGACCGACAAAGCAAAGCGGAATCTGCTGCGCCAGGAAATGCAACAACGCGGATTCCACATCGATCAGATACGACCATTCCTCGGAGGAATCCAGCGAGGCGTGCGTGAAAACCGCATGGGTCCGGCTGAATTTCATGGGCAGGGAGTCGAGCCAGGCGCGGTTTTTTTCCGAGACTTGATCTTCCGCCAGGCGAATGCCGGCATTGGCCACATCGTTCATTTGCGCCTTGGCCGAGGGGTTGTCCAAGGCGTCGTCATGATTTCCCAGCACCGTGTGCCAGCCGCGCTGGCGGATGCGGTTGATGCACTCCTCGGGATAGGCCGCGTAACCCACCACGTCCCCAAGACAAACCACATTGTCCACTCCGGCGGCATCGAGTTCCGCGGTGACGGCTTCGAGGGCATCCAGATTCGAATGGATGTCGCTGAGAATGGCAAGTGGGTTGCGGTGCATGAGAGGGTTCTAACCGGGCGGGACTCAACGGGTCTTGAAAGTTATCGATTCCATCTCCGCAAACACATAGCCGATGAAAATGTTGACCTCAGCGCGAAGAGGAACGCGGTCGGCGTCGTTGGACAGCCAAACCGTCCCGCTTTGGAATTTCCCGTGCGGCTCGAGCGTTTCTCCTTTTTTCAGGTTGATGCGACGAATCCGGAGATCCAGTTTGAGAGCCTCGCGAGGGGAACCGGAAATCGTGATTTTTTCCGCGCCCAGGGACTTCATTTCGACAAGGAATGGCGAGTCTCCCGGAAAGATGATGGTGGAGACGGTTTCCCCCGGCTCCAGCTTCCTGCTCCGGATAAAGAGCATCCCTGAAAACAAATCCCTCAAGGGCGAGACCTTGATTTTTTTCCACCGGGCCGGATTTTCTCCGGGTGGGAAGTTCTCGCGAAGGCACCAAATCCCGTCCGGCCTGGCCACGATCTGCGTGTTGATCGTGCGGTTCGCGTAGTTTTCCATCTGCACCGAATAGATGGTCTGGAAGTCCGGCTTGGAGGCGCTCACGTCGAGCGTCGCGTCAAGCTGCCAGAGCATGCGGGCCAATCCATTTGTGCCGCCGACCCCCGCAAGACGGACTTCCTCTCCCTGGCAACCGATGTTCACCCCGGCCCTCGCCGCCTCGATATTCGACCATCCAATCCGGAACTCGGCCTCAAACGGACGGATCGCAGGAAAGGGTCCCGCGACATCGGGCGTCAGGTTGTCGCGCCACCCCGCATGCAGGCCCCCGAGCGAGAAAAATACCGTGCCGAAGAAAGCCCCCCGCCGGAGCGCCTCCCGCCCCCGCGTGACAAATCCCCACCACATGGCACCTCCGTTCTCCACGTGCGATCAGGCGGGGGGGATCAAAGGAACGATTCCTTCGGTCAGAAACCAACCCCTGGCCCCGCCGGGCAGTTGGCCGTAGAACCACCGGCCCCGCTGGGAGAGGACATCGACAATGCTGCCCTGCGGCAGGGACGCGATTTTTTCGGACTGGTCGGCAGGCGAACTGAGCAGCGGCGTGCCGCCGTTTGTGAGAACGATCGCGGTGTTGGTGAGCGTGATTCTCGGGTCGCACAGCCAAGCCACGGAGAGCAAGGAAAGTCCCAGCGCCAGGAACAACGTCCCGACCAGCAACCGGCGCCTGCGGAGCACCGTCGGGAAAAAGGCCGCCAGCCCGGCAAACGCCCCCGCCCAGAAAAGCCCCGTGCCCGCCAATGTCAGGGAATCCAGTGGAATCCGTTCGACGACCCGTGCCCGCCAGTCCTGTTTCGACGGGGAAATTCCCAGCGCGACATTGGCTTCCTGCAAGGCGGACCGGGCCGGGGCAAACCGGGGATCGAGGATCAAGGCGCGGTGGAAGTTCAGAGCCGCGCGGGCTTCCTGCCCGGTTTTGACGAGGGCCCGGCCCATCTCGAAAAAAACGGCCGCGCTCGGCGGGGATTTTTCCAGCGACCGCTCGAACAATTTTGCCGCCTGCCCGTATTCGCCATCCCGGAACCGGGCACGGGCATCCGAGAGGACATCCGCTCCCGCAAGGGAGCCGGAAATGAGAAGAAGAACGCAGACGACCATCGGGCTATTTTTCATAGCGTGTCTCCAGTTCCTTCAGCATCGAGATAACCGCCTGCCGCTCTTCCACGGATGGCGGGGCCGCCCCTCCGGCGGCATATTTCGATTCCCCGTGGCGCTCGATCACCCGGTGAAGGGAGGCCTTGAATTCGGGCGGCAGCGGGGAGGAGTCGATCTTCGCCGCCGTGGCCAGGTCGTCTCCTCCGGCATCAAAGCGCAGAAAAATGCAATCCTTCGCCCTCTCGTAGAAACCGGCAGGTTCCACATCCCGGAGGCCGGCGAACGCATCCCGCAAATGCTTTTTCCGCGCCATTTCGCGACCGGCGCGCGACTGGGGAAATTTGCGGAGCGCCGCAATCAGAAAGACCGCAAGCCATGCGGCAGCCAGGGACGCATTCGCGATCAGGAATTCCTTGCGGAAGAACAGCGCGGTCCAACTCGACGATCCGCCGGACATGGCCGCGACATCGGGCGTGGAGGGCGGCGCGGCAGGCGGGGCGGGCTCGTCGCCCGGCGGAGCGGCGGGCGTGCCCGAAGCGGGCGGCGGGGCCCCTCCGGCTTTCGCATCGACCTCGAGAGGGTCCTGCGCAAGCACGCCGTATTTTTCCGTGGAAGGATCGAAATACGAAAACCTCACACCGGGAGTCCTGGTCTGGTCCTGCCGGGCGATGAGCGGAAATTCAAAGGTTTTCTCCCCGGTAAAACCGACCGCATCCGTGGACTGGAATTTATCCGACGGGGGATACGATCTCCAGCCCTCGTCCCCGGTCAGGAGCGGTGTTCCCATGCCCTCGAAATTCCCCTGCCCCGAAACCGCCACCTTCAGGGTGACCGGTTCTCCAGCGGAGGCCTTCCGGGGAGACACGGAGGCTTCCATCGTGAACTTGCCGACCGCTCCGGAGAAATCCTCGGGGCGGCCATCTTTCGGGAGAGGCAGAACCTCGATCCGCATGGGCTTGGTCTTGAGCGAGACATCCCGATTGTCCGTGAACATCCCCTGCGGGAGGGGGAAGTTGTTGAAAAAGCTGTCGAAGCCCTGTGGGGCCTTGCCCGGGAGCTGGAGCCGCGCATCCAGCGTGGCTTCGGGGATTTCCAGGGTTCCGGACTTCACGGCGGTGATCGCGCTCTGAAAGCTGAAAACCGTATAGTTGGTCCCGTTGACGACCTGTTCGCGTTTGACGGCATTGGAAAATTTCTGGACGGTGAATCCTTCGCCTCCAAAATTCGGGCGTTCCCCCACTTGGCCGCCGATCCGGGAATTGAAATAGAACCGGAGTTCCAGCGGCACGACCTCCCCGACAAACACTTTCTTTTTGGAGAGGATGAGATCGGCAAAAAACGGCTCTCCCTCATCCGCCGACACCGGCTGGCCGGAGGGAAGCGGCCCGGCATTCTGCTGCGGAAGGCCCGGCACCTGCGGGGCCCGGGCATCACCGCTCACCGAAAGCTTCATGGCCTGTGTGCGGAATGTCTTCCCTTCAATCTGGACATCAAACGATGGGATCGTGAACTCCCCCTCGAATTGCGGCACCACGAGGTAGGTGTAGGTGAGCGTCGAACTCATCTTGAAGTTGCGCATTTCGAATTGCGTGGATCGCCCGGCCAGGTTGATCTGGAGGCCTTTTACAGACAGCTTCTGCGGCACTTCGGCCCCGCGCGCCCCACGCACGGTGACCATGAGTTGAACGGGCTCTCCCACCTGTGCCTGGTTGCCCGAAAGCCCGGCCGCGACCTCCTGCCCCCGCAGGCAAAGCGGCAGAAGAATCGCCAGAACAACAAATACACGTTTCATAGTCTTACCAGTCACGCAGGACCTCTTGGGAAATGGGCTGCTGGATGAGATTCACTTTTTCCTCCTCGGAATTCAAGGACTTGAGAAGGGCGCGGGCCTGGGCCGCGCTCATTTCTCCATCCTTGCCCGGTTCCTCACCGGCAGCCGGTGCCTGCCCCGGCTCCCCGGGTTTCTGTTCCTTCTTTTCATCTCCGGCATTGGCTTTGACATCGCCTTCCTTCTTTTCTCCGGGCGTGGGAGTCGGCGCGGCGTCCTGCCGGTCGCCTTTCTTTTGATCGTTTGGGCGTTCCTTTTCCTCTTGGGATTTCTTTTGATCGTCCTGGGGATTCCGGGACGGGGGAGGCTCAGGAGACTTGTCGTCCTGGTCCTTCTGATCTTTTTTATTCTGTGGATCTTTCTGGTCCTTCCCTCCCCCACCCTGCTGATCCTTCTGTTCGTCTTGTTGGTCCTTTTGATCCTTGTTCTGCTGATCCTTGTTCTGCGGCTTCTGGTCCTTTTGATCTTTCTGGCCCTTGTTCTGCTGGTCTTGTTTGTCCTTTTTGTCCTGCTTCTGGTCCTTGTTCTGCTGGTCCTGTTGTTTTTCCTGCTTGTCGAGTTCCTCCAGGAGTTTTTTCACGATGTCGCGGTTTTCCCGTGCCTGTTTGTTTTTCGAGTCGAGGTTGAGGGCCTCGGCGTATTGCTCGACGGCATTTTTCCAGTCGGCTTTTTTGGCCTCCCTGTCCTTGGCGGCCTCGCCCCGGCGGACGAGGGAATTGGCGAGATTGTAGGCGGCATCCTCGCGCAGCTTGTGGTCTTCGGAAAGCAACGCGTCCGTGAAGCGGGAGATCGCCTGCTCGAAGTCGCCAAGTTTGTATGCGGAAGCCCCGGCGTTGAATTGCACCTCGCGGGAATCGGGGGACACCTTCAACTGCTGCTCGAAGACCTTGCGGGCCTGGTCGTAATTTCCGGACTGGTAATCCTGGAGGCCCGGGGTTGCCGCATGGAGCCGGGGCGCGAGGGCCAGCGCGATCCATGCCACGGCAACCGCGCGGCGCGGACGAGCCCGGCGTCTTTCTCCCAGGAGCAGCCAGAGAATCAGGAATCCCACGGCAAAACCCAGCGGCCACTGATAGCGCTCCAATGGCTGGCGCGCGGAAAAAATCCCTGTCTCGGACGTGTCCATGGGCTCGATGCCTTGCTGGAAAATTTCGCGGGCGGCATCCGGGCCGATGGGAACGAAGAATCCGCCTGTGGCCTTGGCAATCTCACCGAGCCGGGTCTCGTCGAGGCGCGTCTGCACGGGTTTGCCGGAGACATCGCGGACGAAGTCCTGCCGGCCGTCGTCGGAACGGAAGGGAATGAGAGAGCCTTCCGGTGAACCGATGCCGACGGTGAAGATGCGGATCCCCTGCTCCGCCGCCTTTTTCGCCGCGGCAACCCCATCGGCATCGAGTTCCTCTCCATCGGTGAGGATGACGAGCGCGCGCGTCTGGCCTTCCGCCTTTCCGAAGGCCTGCTCCGCGATGGCAATGGCGGACGCGATATTGGTTCCGCCTTTCGGAATGACGCTGGTGTCCAACTCATCGAGCGCATTGGTGACAGCGCCGTAGTCGAGGGTAAGAGGAGCCTGGAGAAAGGCGGAGCCGGCAAACGCGACAAGCCCGATCCGGTCGCCTTTGAGCAGGCGGATGAGATCCTGCGTGAGCAGCTTGGCGCGCGCGAGCCGGGTCGGCGCGATGTCCGTCGCCAACATGCTGCGGGAGGTGTCCACGGCCACGATGATATCGCGGCCTCTCTGCTTGATCTCCTGCTGGATGAACCCGTATCGCGGCTGCGCGAGGGCGAGCAACACCAGGCCCAGCGTGAGGACGATGAGAACCCCGCGAACCACCCTGCGGGGCACGCTCACCGAACCGGCAAGCTGCTCGCGGAGACGCGGCGCCACAACTTTGGAAACCAAAGCGCGCCCGCGGAGGTGCGACCACACATACAGCGCCGCGAAGACCGGCAGCGCCAGCAATCCCCAGAGCCAGAGCGGGGAACCGAATGTCAGGGCAAGCGTCTCCATAATGTCTGTGAAAGCAGGATTTCCGTTCCGAGGCAGGCGAGACCGGCCAGGAGGAACCAGGGGAAAAGATCGCGATACTGCGCAATCTTTTCCACCTCGACTTTTGATTTCTCGAGTTTGTCGATCTCCCCGAAGATTTTTTCGAGCGAGCGGGTATCGGTGGCCCGGTAGGCGATCCCGTTGGCGATCCTGGCAATTTCCTGGATCGTCTTTTCGTTGAACTCGACCGGCACGTTGCGGTAGACGGTCCGCCCGATCTGATCGGTGAAGGGGAACGGCGCTTCCCCCTGCGTGCCCGCGCCGATCGTGTAAATGCGGATCCCGAGCGCCTTCGCGGCCTCCGCCGCGGTCAGGGGCATGACCTTGCCCGCGTTGTTGTCCCCGTCGGTGAGCAGAACGAGGAGCTTCGTCTTCGCTTCCTTGTCTTTGAGGCGGTTGGCGCCCGAGGCGATGGCCGAGCCGATCGCCGTGCCATCCTCCACGAGGCCGATCTGGATGCGGTCGAGGTTCTGGATCAGCCAGTCATGGTCGAGCGTGAGGGGGCTGACAAGATACGGGCGCCCCGCAAACGCGATGATCCCGATCCGGTCGTTGGGCCGCTTGCGGATGAACTGCTCGGTCACTTTTTTTGTGACCTCGAGGCGGTTGGCCCGGCTGGCCCCGATGGAAAAGTCCTCGGCAAGCATCGAGCGGGACACGTCAAGGAGCAGCATGATGTCCACCCCGCTCGCCTGGACGCGCGTGATCTCGCTCCCGAGTTGGGGGCGGGCAAGCGCCACGATGAACGAAGCCAGCGCCAGATAGGAAAGCGCCGCCAGAAAAGCTCCCGCCCGCGAACGCCGTCGCATTCCCAGCCGGAGCAGGGACTCCGTGCTGGAAAAGGCAACCCCTGCCGTTCCCCCGAACCGGCCCCGCAAAAAAGCAATGACCGGAACGAGAACCAGGAGCAGGAGCGCCCAGGGATGGGCGATGATCACCCCGAAAAGCGTCATGATTCCCCCTCCGTGGTCTTCACCGGCTGAACCTCGCCGCGAACCAGCCGGCCCGCGGTTTCCAAAAGCCCGATCATCTCGGACTCACCGGCTTCCGCGCGGGCATATTTCAAAAGATCGGTCTTCTCCAAAAAAACCGAGAGGCCCGCTTTTTCATTGTCCGTGAAGACCGGGTTGGTCCGGATGCTTTCCAGGAATTCCAGGGAAGTCTGCGTGGTCGCGCGAAGCCCGTGCTGCCCGTGGATGTAGTTCCTGATCGCGTCGGAAACCGTGATCCCAAACGCATACGGGTCGGCTCCGGCCACAGCGCTCCGGAGCGCGTCCAATGCCGCAAGCGCCCGTTCCTTCGCCGTCGGCGGCCTCTTCCTGGCGAGCAGCGAACGCAGCCCCCAGACCAGACCGGCCAGGAGCAAAAGCACCCCGGCCGCCGCGCACACGACAACCCACGCCGGCCAGGGAAAAAACCAGACCGGACCGACGATGTCGTGGATGGGAACGGGCGTGGGAGCGGCGGGATTCATGCGGCAAGCCGGCGTTCGCGCTGCTCGAAGAACGCGCGCAACGGCAGAAGATAGTCCTCGGTTGTGGAGAGCGGCACGATGTCCACCCTCCGGCTGCGAAAGAGCCGCTCGAGCGACTTGCGCCGGACCGCATCGAGATCCGCCAACCCGCGGCGGACGGCTTTGCTGCCGGTGTTGATGTCGATCTGCTGTCCGGTCTCGGCGTCTTCGAGCGTGATGATGCCCACGTCGGGCAAGGCGGACTCGCCCGGATCGCTCACCGGCATGGCCACCACATCATGGCGGCGGCTGGAAACCGTGAGCGCCTTGGAGAAATCCGGCGCCAGAAAATCGGAGATCAGGAAAAGCACGGCGCGGCGGTTGATCACGCGGTTGAGATAGTCGAGAGCGCCCGCCAGGTTCGTGCCTCTCCCCGCGGGCTCGAAATAAAGCATCTCCCGGATCAGCCGCAGCGTGTGCAGTCGGCCCTTTTTGGGCGGGATGAAAAGCTCGACGTCATCGCTGAAAAGCAGGAGGCCGACCTTGTCGTTGTTGTTGATCGCGCTGAATGCCAGGATCGAGGCCACCTCGGCCGCCAGTTCCCGCTTGCTCAGCTCCACGCTGCCGAATGTCCCGGACGCGCTCACGTCCACCACCAGCATGACCGTGAGTTCGCGTTCCTCCGTGAATTTCTTCACATAGGGAGCATTCATCCGGGCGGTGACGTTCCAGTCGATCGAACGGATTTCATCGCCGGCGGCATACTCCCGCACCTCCTCGAAATTCATCCCGCGTCCCTTGAAGACACTGTGATACTGGCCGGAAAATCCGGCATTCACCAGCCGGCGCGTCCGCAACTCGAGGCGGCGGATTTTTTTCAGGATTTCTTTGGGGTCACGATCCATCTCTTTAATAAAATTTGAAATTCGAAATGGGAAATTCGAAGTGCCAACGGGAACGACGCATTATTTCGCATTCCTCATTTCGCATTCCCCATTGTCTCAGGGCACGGGGAGACCGGCGAAGATCTGCTCGATGATCATTTCCGAGGTGACCGACTCGGCCTCGGCCTCGTAGCTCACGGCGATGCGGTGGCGCATCACTTCCAGCCCCATCGTCTTGACATCCTGGGGCGTCACATACCCGCGGCCCGCGATGAAGGCATTTGCCTTGGCCGCCAGGGTAAGGAAGATCGTGGCGCGCGGGGAAGCCCCGTAGCGGATCATCCCGTCCAGCTTGAGCTTGCTGGCCGCCGGATCGCGGGTCGCCCAGACGATGTTGACGATGTAGTCTTTCACCCGTTCGTCCACATAGATGTCGTTGACGATTCCCCGCGAGCGGATGATTTCATCGGCGGTCACGACCGCCTGGACATCCAGGCGCGGCGCGGATGTGGACATGGCATCGAGGATCGCGCGTTCCTCCTCGCGGGTCGGATAGCCGACATGGACTTTCAGCATGAAACGGTCCAACTGGGCTTCGGGAAGCTGGTAGGTGCCCTCCTGTTCGATCGGGTTTTGGGTGGCGAGCACGAGGAACGGGTCCGGGAGCTTGAAGGTTTGTTCCCCAATCGTCACCTGCCGTTCCTGCATCGCTTCCAGCAGGGCGCTCTGCACTTTCGCCGGCGCGCGGTTGATCTCGTCGGCGAGAATCAAATTGGAAAAAATCGGCCCGAGCTTCGTGGTGAATTCGCTCTCGCGGGGATTGTAGATCAAAGTGCCGATCAAATCCGCCGGAAGGAGATCCGGGGTGAACTGGAGCCTCTGGAACCCCGTGTGGATCGAATTTGCGAGCGTCCGGACAGTCAGCGTCTTTGCGAGCCCCGGCACGCCCTCGAGCAGCACGTGGCCATTGGTCAAAAGCCCCACCAGCAATCGATGCACAAGGTTCTTCTGCCCCACGACGACCTTGCCCACTTCAGAAAGCAGGGGATCGACCCACTGGCGGTTTTCTTGGACTTGCTGGGTGAGTTCGGAGGTGTTGACGCTCATAATTTATAATTTACTTTGTAATGACAGGATTGTGTTGGAAATTGAGACAAAGGGCGGCGACATTTCGTTCAATGGCACATGAAGAATTTCGCGAAAGAGGTCGCCGGACACGCAAAGGATTCAAGAAGTTTCCCATCAGGGCCCGGGAGATTCGGAAGGAACAAAATAGGGACCGACGTCAAAAGAGTCGCCGACTTTCACCGCATCGTATCGCCGCTTGTCATTCAGCCAAACGGTGAATGTCTTTTTCGAACCGTCGCCCTGCGGCACTTCCACCGAAATCAGATACTGCCCGTCGCTGGTCTGCGCGCTGACGGTGCCGCCGCGATTGAGGGTGATCTGCCGCTCGGCCTCCGCATAGGGCTGGAACTCCTTCGACACAATCTTTCCGGTCATCCGCGCTTCGGTGATTCCCCGGCCGCTTTGCCAAACGGCAATGAGAATGAACCCCACGGCAAACACACCGATCAGGATCGCGGAAACAATCACGCGGGCGGGGACTTGGGACTTCACGATCCGGTTCGGGGTGGTCACGGATGAAAAATCTACCACAGTCCGGCCCGGAAATTGAACCAAATTCTCCGGGCCCAAAGCGTGTC
>Ga0172380_10009455_pt1 | contig 10383 bp, 16 predicted proteins | sample Leawe162metaG_FD_119747 | JGI IMG/M metagenome (GOLD analysis project Ga0172380, IMG submission 119747) | Leachate microbial communities from a municipal landfill in Southern Ontario, Canada - Leachate well 162 metaG | ecosystem: Engineered > Solid waste > Landfill > Unclassified | place...
ACCCTGTAGATGTTCCGTCATAGTCACTTGTAGATACGAGAAAACTTTGAGAACCCGTTGCGTTCCCGATTACATTTAACCTTGCCTTGGGGTTCGTCGTCCCGATGCCGACGTTGCCAGTTACTCCTTGAATAACCATTCTCACATAATCTTCGGGATTTCCGGTATTGGTAACGCCGAAAGCCAAATTACCTGCAAAGCCGGATTTTGTTCCTCTGTCAGTAAACATCTTAACACCCCAAGTGCCGGTGGTTGGATGAAGAGAAATGCTTGCTCCTGAAGCAACGTTTGTCGTATCAATATTTCTTAATTCAATTAAATTTACCAGACTACCAACCGTGCTTGTTTCTATGTCTAACTTCGCCCCCGGCGCTGTTGTCCCGATGCCGACGTTACTTGTTGCCCCGTCTATAGTCATTACCGTTGTATCTACTCCACCATCATTGACCTTGAAGGTTATGTCGCCATTGGAATAGTCGTTTTCTATAAGGATATTGGCAGCAGAATTACCACCCGCTACTTTGATGTAACGAGAGTCGAGAAAACCTGTTCCAGGCGAGGTATAAGTAATTTTGCTCATGGTGTTAATGCCATCTTAAATATCCTTTGTCCTGCAATTGAGGCTACAACATAAACAGCTAAATCACCATCATTATAATCAAAGCTAACCGCACTATCTGCCGTTAGTTCTGCTACTGCGTTCGTGCCATCAGACAAAACGGTGGAAGTTCCGACATATATTACCCCCGTATTGGTTGAAGCCGCCTTAATTGAAATCGACCTCGTAGTTCCCGTAAAAGTTACCTCAACCGGTGTCGTTCCAACCGTTACATCCGCCCCTCTTATCATTGTCGAGTCAGTAAGTTGCGTAATAATGCTATCCTGTTTGGCCTCTGTTGCCGCGCCCGTGGGAAGCGCCGAACTGGTTACGTTTATATCTGTTTCGTCTTGATCGTAAAAGCTCATTATTTCCCAGAACTCATATAAGATACTATTACTGTTCCAAACGTGTCCGTCCCGTTTTCTTTTATGCTTATTCTTGCGGCCTTATGAGCAATTGGATATGACCGAGTAAACGGATATACCGTTGCCATAGTGGCTCCTGTGAAATTTTCGGGTTCTCGCAAATGGATAGTAATCACTCCCCCGTTTCTATCCTCTGTAGTTAAATAAAGCCAATTCGTTCCGTCGAAACTGACCTCTACCTTTATAGATATAATGCGTCCGTTCTCTGCGGGTGTATATACAACTCCTAATACCAATTGACTCATACCGCCAACGTTTACCGTTTTCGTGTTTCCAGAATAACTAGCCGTGAGTGTTGACGCGGCGCTTCCTGAACCGATTAAATACCGAGTCGGTTGTATGTCGTAACTGAGTGCCATAACGAAAAAATCTCATTTTCAACTTATATTGCCAGCGGGACACCCGCTTCTGGTGGTCCAGATAGTCTGGGTGGTTCACGATACTATTATGCAATTCTTCCTCTACCCAACGCAAGTCGGCTAATACTTCTCGGTCAACCTCCCGCTCGACTTGAGACTCAATCTTATCTAACTCAATTTGTAGCTCTGGTACTGTTTTCATAATAGGTTAAATTCCTCGTCTGCACGGTTATAAAAGATAGTATAGTATACTCTAAGTTTTACTTCGGCATATGTGTTGTAATCGTTTGCGTCAAGCGCACAATCAATAGTCATGTCGACGAACTCGTGAGCACGTAGACGTAAATAATTCGAGTCGGCAGTCACGCCAATATAGAATATGTAAAACGGTGTCAATCCCCACGGACCACATTGCGGCTGATACAGTCCAGGAAGATAGTTAACTACCGTATATTCAGGATCATCGTCATTGGGAATCTCCCGTGCGTATGTTCCGTTCAAGCTATCCCAATACACACCTGGATTATACATTGGAACATATCCCAACCCGTGATAAAACGTGGATTCCCAATAATTCGGAACCCAGTTAAATGTATTATTCGAATCATAATCGTTTGGCCCAGGACTAACTGGATACGATGCATTACAGTACCACGTATGTTCTGGAACCGTTAGGTCCAGTTTCCCCGCAAACGCAATCTTGAAAGAATCATAATCTCCAGAAACCGCCATTTCCTTCGGTTCTGCCTCCATAACGTCTTTGTTTATTCCTGGTTTTACAATTCGGATTCCATATTTACTCATCAATAGGATCTATCGCCAAAGTAACATATACAATACTTGCATCTCCAATCGAGACGCACTTTACATACGTATCGTCCACTTCAATAAGTGGTGCGGTGATAAGTATAGAACCCGCCGTAGTAGAAAAAGACGTGCAGATATATTGGTCTACAAGAGGATCGGGCGTCATCGAGCTTGCCGTTGTTTTAAAGGTAACAAAGAAAGCGGGAGAATAATCTAGTCCGTGAGAAGTATCTCCTATTGCGGTAAAAGAGATACACCGATACAGTTTTGGTGTCGAGTGTAGAGAGGAAAAAGATAGATCTTTTCCCGCTATATTTGGGTCGTCTGCGTTGAACCCAGGTCTGGCTATTTTTATTCCATAAACCGGCATCAGCTCCAAGCCTCCTGCGTTGGATCAACTAAAATCATAATCTTGTATGTAAGCGTTTCCGTTTGGTTGCAATCTAGTAAATCAGGAGTATACCGGTAAATCGTTATATTCAACGTATTCTTGTCGTAATGCCGTACATACTCAAAATTCTCTACCCCGAAATTAATCCAAGCGTCTCTCCAATCGGTATCTACCCATTTAATTGCAAACTTAAATATCGGCGCGTATCCAAGATTGTGAGCAATACTTCGATCATATTTATATGAATTGGCTGCGTTTAATGTTACCTCAACTACTTCCTCAAGGAATATTTTTAACGTATTCTTCGTAGAATCTACAGAATAGTCCTTCTCCTCTTGTCCTATATCTATAGGAATCTTGTCTGACCGTAATACCCGAATACCGTATACCGACATGTTTCTACTCTGATATTTTACCGATTAAAACCGGACACAAACCAACTTCGTCTCTAACCAGAATCCGTCCTACAACAACAAAGTCTCCATAAATCACCTTTTCAGATACCGAGTCTTCCGGACTTTCCCCTTCTACGAGTCCCGTAATCGTGCTTTGTGTACCGTATAGAGTGCCACGTGGATCTATAAAATCGCTTGATAACTCTACTTTCTGTTCTTGCTTTACCGCGTATTCTACTTCCATCAGTCTGTTGAGAACCTTAAATCAAGTGGGTGTTTCGTGTACACGATTCCAAGCGCTTTTACCTCTACCTTGTCAGTTACTACCGAGTTAGCAACCTCGATACTAATGGTTCTTCCGGTTACCCCACTTGGAAAGGCTATCTTTTTAATCTTGTCGGTCTTTTCCGCAGAATCCGACTCGTACATGTTTATCTTCCCGTGTTCTGTAACGGCAGGAGTTCCATCTGGGTCGGTTATAGCGGTATACGAAATCCTACCGTCTACCGCATACGATAGTTTCAGATAGCTTGTTGCAACATCCTGTGGCCGGTACTGAACCCAAAGCTCAAGCGGGTCTTTTGAAGACAAGGTGTCTTTACACGACGTAAACATCGTTCTTGCACACATATCTATCGCGGTTCCGTTATCTGACGTTCCAGTCTCCATAACATACACATCGTCCACTCCCTTTGCTCCAAACACGAGAACCCTTTTGTTTCCGATAGTTGCATTTGCAAATATAGCCGGTTTAACAGGAAGAGTATCTACTCCCCAAAGTACGTATTTCAAGTCCTGAGAAACCAATCCTTTAATAAGCGTGTTTGTTAATGTCTTGTCGTACCACGTAATCGTACCCACCGAAAACCAGAACTTGCTTCCCAAAGATCCTGCACACACGTTGGAAAGTTCGGCTCTATCTATCTGGTTCATAACCGCTCTACCCGTAGAATCGTCTTCGATATCCCAAGAAAGAGGAATGGGCTGTCCAGAGCCTCCATACGCCCAGATCCTACCGTCTGAATCCATCCAAACCATCCAGTTATTGCAGATGGTTACCGCTCTCTGGTTTGCCAACCCGATATTGAAAACCTTTCTTACCCCTGCCGCACGGTTTTCTAACCCAAGATCGAACTTGAAACATTCGTCCTCGGTGAACACATACATCATCGCAGGGCTTCCATACGCAAATAGACCCCTTACAGGCTTGCGTACGGTAAACCAGCGGGTGCTTGTAGACATGGTTTCGTCATCGTTATAGAGCTGGTCTCCTGGAGCGTTCTGGTCGATATCGAAAAGCGAGTAATACACTCTATCCGGCTCATTTATCGTACCGTTTCCTCCACGGTAGGTAACATGTCCTACAAAAAGAGTATTTTGTGCGGTTGCAACAAACTTACCCCGAATCTCGTTTCCGCCGGTTCCTACGTCGGTTGTAGCTGCGCCAATCTCCCAGCATAAATAGTCCTGTGACGAAACGTGGTACACACGGTTTTTATACAAGACAGAACACACCTTTTCCTCTGCCGTAAACGTAGCAGATTCAGCTTGCGTATACGTGTCAGCAGCGTGGTCGTACACGTCTAAATCAGTTGTTCTAACCGCTCGAATCCAATTTGTACCGGTTGGAGACGCATAATCTATGAGCCCAAATACCCCTTTTCCGGCCTGTGTTGTTACTAATAAATCGGTTCCTTTCCGCTTTGCCCAGGTTCCAGGCTTATCGTTTGACGTATTAACCAGAAGTATCGCCTGATTAACGGGGATCCTATCCATCGACTGGCGCTGTACCATACCGAGAAAATCAGACATCCAATACATTTGTGGCTCGGTAGACTTATCTTCGGTTGCCATTAGACACTCCTCCTCCCAATTGCGCTCATATAACCAGAATGCCGTACCCTAGACGCTCCTCCCCTCGACATCGGCTTAAACGACATCACCAGCCTCTTGAGGTTCTTCTCATAATCCATTTGATGACGGTCTGCCTCCCCAAACTCTTTTTTAATCCTAAGCGCCCACGACGTTACGCTATCTACAAGTAGCTGGCTTACTCCGGTAATATCTAAAAGCGGTATATCAGAATCGTCATCTAACGCTGGAGGCCGTTCTACATAAGTTGCAACGATTTTTCCCGCATACGAATCAGGAAACGGTAGTATACCGAATCCTCGGTACGGAACCCCAGAAACGTCCACCATAGTCGGATACCAAATCGGAGCTGTTTTCGAGTACGTTTCGTTTCCAACAACCTGTACACCCTCAAACCTTCTTTTCTCACATACTCGGTATGTAGTATCACTAGACGAATATTTTACCTTTATACCGATAATCTCCTTCATATCTGTCGTATCTCCACCAAACGTGTACTCGTTTCCCAAAACATAAACCGTATCTCCGTCCCAATCGTCTCCGATTGTTGAGTCTACCGTAACGTTCGTAGAGTTTATGTATGTTACAATTTTCACCTTTGTGTCGTCAGTTACGTTCTCAACATAAAAACCCTCCATGTCGTTCGTAAAAATAGCCGTTGTAACAACTAACGTTGTTCCCGTACTTGCTCCAGCAACCGTAGCGGTTGCCGTATACGTCGAAAACCGATACGTTTCCTGCCTGAACTCGGTGGGAAACTTGTCAGATAGAAGCGGAAATATCTCCTGAAAATACACGTTTCCAATTTTCGTGTTCACGGAAGTCGATGTAACAATACCGTTAATGAACGTAGATTCGTCATCTGCAAGCTGGTTTATATTTCGCGCAATCTCAATTCTGATATCTTCTCTCGTCATTGTTATACTGATAATAAATGAACTGACATATAACACGGATATACATACGAGTTTACAAGATTTGTCGTATTATCCCCAGAATTAGATACCGCATACAGACCTATTGTACTTCCTGCCGCAACAGCTTCTATAGAGGAAACGTGAACGTATGGGTCTAGGGCAGCCCCGATAACCGCGTCTGTAACGGCGACCAAATTCGCATCTACCATTATTCTCGCCTGATATTGTTTTGCGGTAACAACACTTGTAAACGCAACATTTCCAATAATGAGATAGTACCCCGTTATGGGCGCAGTAAAAAGATGTGTTGTCGTATTAAAATCTGAACCAATATCGTAAACCTCAGTATCCAAATTCACTATTGTAGATACCGTATCCACAAGTCCAGTCTGTGCCGCATTAAGATACGCCTTGCATTTTGGCATTATGTTTATTGCTCTCTCAGTCGTATTTCCGCCATCCGTAATATTCAGCTCTGCCGCAGTCGACGTTACCCCCGCAAGATGATTTAACTCAGCTGCGGTAGCCGTCACTCCGTCAAGTATATTTAACTCCGCTGCGCTTGATGTTACATCCGTTGCGCCTTGCGCCAACGTGTGTTTATGTCCAGGATTACTTGAAGATGCGTTCGTTACCAGATAGTCCAGAGATGTCGCCACCGCACTCGAATCTGCACCAACTTTTGCCTCTAGTGCCTCTATACTGTCCAAAGCGTTGTCCATCGTTCCAGAACCCGTCTTTCCTGTTGCGTTCATCTTGTCTGTACTCCCAGGCCTCGTATACGAGTCGATTGTTGTGGGAAATGTTGTCGCCATATCCTGTTATATCATATTAGGTAGTCAATAACCCGTTCCACGTCTGCGTACCGTTCCAAAGCTCCGAATTATTCCATAAAAGGCCATGTTTTGTTGTATCGGTCAGAGAGGTTGCGGTTCCTGTTTTATCATCTAATCCGTATCCAGACCCGAAATATCCGTCCCACGTCTGCTCTCCGTCCCACACGTTATCGTTGTCCCAATCTAATGCGGTATCTCCAATCCCATCGGTCAAAGAGGTTGCGGTTCCTGTTTTATCTGTATGTATAACAATTGCCATCTATACACTTAATAAATGAACCGAAAAAAACGTTCCATCCTTATCTATATCCGTTGTATTCACCCCCGCAAACGATTCTGCATATAATTGTACATAACTTGTAGCCGCCAGATACACAATTCCTGATATTACTGAATTAATCCACGCCGTATGTGAAGCGTGAGAAAAACACCGCATACCGTTATATAACGCTCCGTTTACATATATCATTACGCCATACGATTTATCGGCAACAACCGTTGCATTTTCAAACTCTACTCCCCCACAAACTACATAGTATCCAGAAACCGGTGCGGTAAACTTGTTTGCCGCAAAATCGGAACCGACATCAAACGCCTCAGTGTCAAACGTAACCAGCGTAGGAGTTCCGTTTGTAAGATCGTCTTGATCTGCGGATTTTGTAACCAAACACTTCGGTTGTACATTTAATACCTTCTCGGTCGTTTCTCCTCCATCTGTTATGTTTAGTTCTGCGGTTGACGCGTTTACTCCGTCTAGCTTATTTATTTCGGCAGCAGTTGCGGTTACACCAGACAATATGTTTAGTTCTGAATAAGTTGCGGTTACGTTAGTAGCTCCGTTAACCAAGGTGTGAGTATGACCAGGATTAGCAGAGGAAGCGTTTGTAAGTTTGTAATCAAGAGAGGTTGCTACCGCACTCGTGTTTACGCCAATCTTTGCCTCAAGGGCTTCTACTGCATCGTTTAAGTCACCTATAATGCCAACTCCCGTAACGCCTGACGTAGACATCGTATCGGTGACACCAGGATTAGTAAGCGTATCAAGTGTTGTTGGAAACGCAATACTTATAGTAGTAGCAAAAACAGTTTATATCTCCTTCGTATCCGCGTAATCACAAATAAGCCATGCAGAATGTGTACCGTCTGCTGTCTCTGTAACCGTAACAATCATACTTTCAAACGCATCGTCTGGATCCATCGTAAGAAATCCAGTCGAGTCTGCATTTGCAATCGCATAAGACGCAACCCTCGTAAGCCCCTGAGCGTTTGTATTGGTAGCGTTACTTATCCATTTACTGTAGGTAATATTCCCAACTGAGTTACCATTCTGATCTGTTGCAGAAACTGTCGCCGAAAACGTAGACGTACCGCCCGCGTTGTCTGCCCGCTTACACACCAGTACCAGCCGTTTTACGCCTTTAATAGAAAGCGCGCCGGTAGATGTAGTAGCCGTAACCGAGTCTAAAATCTTGTAGCACTTAACCATAACTTTTAGAAATCAACTTAAATTTCCTTTGTGTTTGCATAGTCCACAATAACCCACGCAGACCCTTTTCCGTCGGTTGCGGTATGACAGGTCAGATACAACCACCCAAACGTATCTTCTGTAGACATCGAATATTCGACAACTGTTGTTGAAGAAAGGGCCACGGAACCAACACGTGTTACATCTGCCGTGTTCGCATTTGTCGTATTTGTAATCCATTTATTATACGCAATTCCACCCGTAGAGTTTCCGTTCTCGTCAGTTGCGCCCACATATCCAACGAACGTAGATGATCCCGCCGTGTGAGTCGCACGTTTCAAAATAATAGATACCCGTTTCGCACCTCTAATGTCCACGGTTTCCGAAGTAACCAGATTAGCAACCTCGCGTGGGTCGGCCTCGATAGCGTCTGTTAGAACTTTGTACGTGCGAATCATATTAAAAAAGCTAATCTTATTTTCCTACACCACGACTTCTTCTAAACCGAGCAAGCGTCATCGCTAGACGCGCCCTAGCTCCCGTTTTCCCCTTTTCCTCAGACAATTTCTTAATTGTAGGCTTCGGAATGTTCTTTCCCTTCTTGGTCTTAGTAGACTTTCTGAGAGCACCCTTCTTCTTAATCGCATCTTTAATCCAATTCTTCTTTGGCATCATGTTAACATCATAAATTATTGGGCATCCGCTTGCAACATTTTACCGTTAGGCGTTTATCTTCTTCCAAATAGCGTCACACACCTCTTTCGTCTCATCTACCTTCTGCTTGATATCGTTCAGTTTGTCCACAACGTCTGCTGAATCTGCGGCGCTGGTAATGACCGTTCCGACTCCGCTACACGTAGAACAATTAACCTCGATAACTGTTGGAAGTACCGTGCCGTCCTCGTCAGTCTCAGACGTCATCATCTTTCCAGTACCGCGACATGCGGGACACACCATCGAAATATCCATAGTGTTTGGCATACTATACGGATAAAAAGTTATCTCACTACTGCGCCGCTTTTATCCGGCGCAGGGTGTGAAACACCTTTTATTTTTTAGCTTTCTTGGGCTTCTTCGCCTTAACGAGTTCGAGTCCTTTCACCTGAACAAGCTCTAGTGCCACCTTCTCAATGACATCAATGACTTGTTCTGGGGCAAACACGAATTCTCCGGCGTCGATAACCTCTTCGGTTGTATTTTGAACCTTCATTATGTATCTATTTCAACTAAGTTCTGAACACCATACCGTAGTCAACCGAAGCACCACCAGTACTGGTTTCTCCAGTATTATCTGCTGCGATTCTAACGGTTGTTGGAATTACTGCACCGGTTCCAGCTGCACCAAACGTAAGCTCAGTCTCTCCCTCGCCCACGATACACGCAAAGCTGTTACCCGCTACGATTCCGTTGCTTCCAGCGCCCAGAGAGATATATCTCCCAACGTCTCCAGATGCCGCTGTCGGCACATCAACTGTTGCGAAACGGTTGTCTATAATCTGGATTCCCTTACACCCATCTGCGGCCACATAGATATCTGCATCTATGTCCGTTTTTACGGATGACGAGAACGTGTTTCCTTGGATTACCCAATCCTGAGGAACCGAGTAGCTGGTGTCTACGATAACGATTCCACCAAGATTTTTGTAGAACGCGTTATTCTGGATACGAACTTGCCACGGAGAACCCGTCGCATAGATCGCGCCACCTGCGGTTGCGTGTGTCGCATGACACTTACAATTCTTGAAGTGACAGCCAGTAATCGTTGTTCCCATCGCTACATAGGTTGTTCCATTGTCGGTTAATTTGATTCCACCACCAGTCGAGCTGGCTCCGTTGAATCCAAGATTCTTTACAAGACACCCTGGAGCACGAATATCAAGCATCGCGGTTGTAGAATCTCCACCAATCTTTATCTGCGGAACCCCACCTTGGGTCATTCCCGTCCCGATACCAATCAAGGAAAGCTGAGGCTTACTATTTGGAATAATAAGGGTCTCGGCATAGCTATCTGGGTCTGTATCCGTAGCCTCCATAGCGAGCGGAAAGATATAGATAACACTCCCAGGAGAAGCCACGTCAATAGCTTTCTGTATGGTTTTGAACGCTTTATTCGGAGAACTTCCCTCATGACCTGTATCAGACCCTCTATCTCCATCCACAAAGAGGATTCTTCCTCGTCCAGTACCCGCATAGAGAGACATTCCCTCCATACCAAGCGCTACCGGAACCGCACCAAACGGAAAATGTTTCATAACATTTCCTACTAAACTTATGAGATGTATCCCGTGTTTAGTACGTAAGCAGACCTTGCAAAC
>Ga0172380_10009457_pt1 | contig 10380 bp, 9 predicted proteins | sample Leawe162metaG_FD_119747 | JGI IMG/M metagenome (GOLD analysis project Ga0172380, IMG submission 119747) | Leachate microbial communities from a municipal landfill in Southern Ontario, Canada - Leachate well 162 metaG | ecosystem: Engineered > Solid waste > Landfill > Unclassified | place...
ATACAACTTATGCTTACGACGCTCTCGGGCGGGTGATTAATACCACCACAAATGTTGGTACAGTCACAAATTTGTATGATGATTGGCACACGATCCAGCTCGATCCTCGGAGTAAGCGTAAAGATTTCTATAAAGACGCACGAGGTAATCTCTCGCAAGTTGTCGAACACGTTTCAGGCACTAACGGAACAACCACCTATGCCTATGACACCAATAATAATCTGACCGCTATCGCGGATGCGGGGGCCAATGTACGCGCATTCACATACGATGGGCTCGGTCGTCGTACCGCCGCTGAAGACTTGCATGTCTCGGGAGACGGCATGTACGGCACGTCCACCTACGCGTACGACCTTGCGGGCAATTTGTCCCAACAGGTTGACCCGAAGGGTCAGACGGTCGATTTCACATACGATGTACTCAATCGGCCGCTGACTGAAAATTACACAGGGAGCGCGGACACAGAAGTCCAATATGGATACGATAGCTGTACCGACGGTATAGGCCGACTCTGCTCCGCTACCACGACGGATGCGGCGACCAATTATTCATACAATGCGCTCGGGATGACGAGCAGAGAAGCAAAAACCATTGATGGATCTTCGTATGTATCGCTCTTCGATTATGACCGTCTCGGCAACATGGCAAGCACGACGTATCCGAACGGGTCGCAAACTCTGCATACCTACAACATAGCCGGGCTACTTGAAAAAATCGACAATCGCCAGTCGGGTGGGGCACTCACGAACGTCGTCGTGAATTTCAGTTACGGCCCGCACGAGAAAGTTACCTATCAAGAGGATGCAAATGGAATAGGGACATATAAGGAGTACGATGAATCTGCTTTATACAGATTAAGTAATCTCTATACGGTTGCGACCAGCTCTCTGGCATCTAGCTTCGTGCTCACCAACGGCCTCCTTTCGTACTGGTCCTTCGACGAGTCCTCGGGCACAGCCGCTGATAGTAGCGGTAACGGCAAGACGCTCACGAACAACAACACTGCGACCTTTACGTCGGGAAAAATATCCAATGCGGCAACCCTAGATCGTTCAAGTTCTCAGTACTTCTCTCGTACGAATTCTGGATACTATGATCCGCCATCAGGCACGGTGAGTTGCTGGGTCAAAATAGCAGCCGACCCCGGCACTCCTTTTGCCCTCTACATTGCTTCCGATGCCCAAAACAATTCTACAAAAGGCTGGTATTTCCAAGTTACCCAGTCACACCGCCTCAGAGCAGAATTTGGCGCAGGCGCTTACGGCGTTGATGGAGCTACCACTTTGTCCCATGACAACAGTACGTATTACATGACCACATTTACTTGGAGTCCCTCGGGCAAGGAAGTTTTCTTAAATGGGACGAGCGACGGGACAGATGGAAACGCAGAAACACTCACAAGCAGTACAAATCAACTTGATGTCGGCCTTGCGCCCGCAAACGCCGCACAATATTGGAATGGTCAGATCGACGAATGTGGAATTTGGGACCGGGTACTTTCTGGTCCAGAGATTAGTGGGTTGTACAATTCCGGTAGTGGCCTCGCATACGGGACGGGTACAACAACCACTGTTACAACACTACAGAATATTTCCTATACCTATGATGCAAACGGCAATCTCACCCAAATTTCCGACATGGGCTCAAGCACTGCATCCAGAACTGTCTCGTACGCGTACGACGACCTTAATCGCCTTACGAGCGCCTCTACCACAGCCGCCTCTTCCACTCCATACCATCAGACCTTCTCGTACGATATCCTTGGCAACCTTACAGGGCTTGCAAGCGGAGGAGCCACTACCACGTACACCTACGCGAACACCGGCTACGCCAACCCTCACGCCCCCACTACCATCGGCAGCGCCACCTACGCATATGATGCCAATGGTGATCTGACTTCTGCGGGTGCCACAAGTTACACCTGGGACTACCGCAACCGCATCACGCAAGTTTCTACGACTACCAATACCACCTACGCATACGACAACAACAACCAGAGAGTCTGGCAGAACGTCCCCACAGTGGGCACCACGACGTACCCAAGTAAATTCTTCGACAAACTTGCCACCTCATCTCAAGCAACCACAACGAGCTACATTTGGGCAGGGTATACACTAATTGCCACAATTGTTGGCAACGGAACCGCCACCTCAACCTACTATGCGCACCCCGATCATCTTGGCTCAACCAATATCCTGACCAATGCCAGCGGAACTGTTACAACGACAAAGGATTATTATCCTTACGGCAGTGTGCGTATAAATTCGGGCAGCGGGACGCTTGCACGAGGTTACATAAACCAATTTGAGGACAGTGACTCTTTGAATTACCTGAATGCCAGGTATTATGAGGCAAATCGCGGCCAGTTCCTCTCTGAAGACCCAATGTTTACGGGCGATCCAGGACTGCAAAACCTCATGGATCCGCAGAGTTTGAACTCATACTCTTACACTGAAAATAATCCAATCATAAAAGAAGATCCAAGCGGTAAATGTCCTTGGTGTGTGACTGCCGCTGTTGGAGCGGGAATAGGTGCCGGTATTGGTGCAGGTACAGTTGCTTTCGGAGACCTACTTTCAGGGCGTCCAAGTAGTTGGCAAACATATGCTGGCGCTGCGTCAGGAGGTGCTGTGCTGGGAGCTTTCTGGGGTTCAGGGGCCGGGCTTGTAACTTTAGCTGCCGTTGGCGCTACTTCAGGTCTTATTCAAGGAGATGTGCGCGAAGGACTGAACTTGGCTTCTGGCCAGAACTTCAATGGCGGCTCGATTATTCAGGATACTATTTTGGGCGGCACGCTTAACGTTGGAGGATCATTAGCCCTCAGATATGTCGGCCTCCCGGCAATTAAAGGATTGAATGCTGGACGAGGAAGTTACGATTCTATCTTCAAGCAAATATTTACGAATCTCGACAACGGCGCAATAAGCAACGTTTCTCCCAGTACGTATGCAAAGATGGGTGTTTCCTATACATATGGCGGTGCATACTCAACTGGCGCTCAAGTCCTCATACAGGCGCGTCAACAAGCGACACAGAATTATAATACTTCATTAGGGGGCGGAGGTGGATCTGGACCGAATCCAAACAGTCTTTGGACTACTCCTAGCGGTGCGGTAGTAAATTGGGGAGGTTCGCTAATTGCAGGACCTGTCGCTAATACTACGCCTTCTCATTAATTTATGACTGAAAACATTAAAGAATTTAGAAAGAAATTGGTTGGATATAATCCAATATTTTTAGGTTGGCCAATATTGCTCGCCATAGTTGCTCCCAATCTAATTCAGCCTTTCTGGTTTTGGCGACTTTTGGCGTGTCTTATTGTGGGCCTAACTTTCACTGCGCTTTCTATATACGGTCTGTTAGTCCCCGAACAGATTTTTCATGATTTACACAGCGATTTAAAAGGAAGGAAAAGAAATATAATCGTACTTCTTCTAAGTTTGATGTGGCTAGCCACAATCTCTCTAGTGTTTTATTTGTTTATTATTCCTGCTGGTGGTGATTTGTATAGAGCAATTGAAAATCCTGAGAGGGCCATAATTTCACAAACGATGGAATTTACAAAAACCGAACATGACGGTGGGGTATCACCTTGGTTTATGTATCAACGGCTATACACAACTGATCAAACCGAATACACCTTGTATTTTGATTTCCAAGCAATTGGTTCTGGTACCTATAGTGTTCGTTATTCTCCGCGCACAAAAATTATTTACGATATTTCTCCTGTAGAATAAAACTATGAATAAATTTTGGTTTAAAAAACATGGCAAGAATGGAGCTTTTCCAGTCACTTGGGAAGGTTGGGCATATTTTGCTTTAGTTATCGGTCTTGTAACCCAAGCACCAAATTTACTGAAAGAGATTTTTGGCGGAGGTATTCTAGGTGCTGGAATTGCAGCGGCATTAGTGGCTGCGATTGGTTTTTCTGGTATGCGTCTTAAAACTGATTTCAATGAGCAGTTCGATAATGAAAAGGATAAAGGAACATATAAACAAATATGGGGCGCATTAATCGGATTCGTGCTTCTCTTTGTAATTATCATATTAGTAGATAATATTTAAACTTTATGAATAAAAACGTCCTCATCGCTCTACCGCTCATCGCTCTCCTTGCCGTAGGAGCGACTGCGCTCGCCCAGGTGACTGATAACGCATCCAGTACAGAAATAGAAGCAACAACCACGGTTTCTACAGAAACACTTGAGTCTCCTGACGCGTCCGTGGCAACGACAACCACGCCCGTAGAAGGCGCTACAGATGCATCCACTTCGGACGAAGTGGCAACCTCCACTACTGGTGAAGCCACCACGACTCCTGAGGTCTCTCAAGAGGTTGCTGTACCTGTCAAAGCGACTCTTCCTACTCCTACGGCCAACAGTGTGGCTACAGCGCAAGATATCGCTGGTTTAGAGGCTGGGTACTTCAAACAGAGCGGAAAATACCTACAGATCCTACCGGGTAATCAGTTGCCTGGATACGAAACTGGTGCAGTTACTGATAAGCTCGGGGCCGCCATTCGCTCTGATGCGCGTGTAGATGTGTACGAAAGCGCAGGAGGAGCGGGGTACCAGATTACATTCCAAGACGGGAATACAGTTTATTCTTTCGGCTACGGCCCTGAATGGGTAGAGCGAACATACGCATACGCAATCCCCACAGCCGAGGCATCCTCAACGCCTGCGGTAGCTCAATAAACTCTAATGTGGTAAGTAATCAGGTCTTTCTCTACCGCACTCCTCAAAGATCTTTTCAAAGAATGGCAACATGGCTCTCGTAGGGCTTTGTCCGTCCGCAAGCTGACCCTCGGTTTCAATTATGTCTGTGGCGCAAATTGGACCATTTTCTCTCAGCCAATTATGACCAGGCGGAGGCGGGTAAGCTAAGTGTCTACCAATAATTATAGCGAGAATTAACGGTCTGGTATCGGAGCCGCTTCTAACTCGATGCTTTAGGAGATTGCTCGAATGGGAAGCACGACTGTTTTTGGTCAGCCCGAGTAGTGGTCCTGGTTCCAACTCCATCCCCGTAGGGTCATCGGTTACACTGCTAGCATGCTTGAGGCTTCGGTAATTATTCCAACACTCAATGAGGAGCAATACTTACCGACACTCCTTAGTTCGTTGAGTAGAATTACTGCTTCTCTGGATATTATCGTGGTAGATGGGAACTCAGAAGACGGCACCGTTCGATTAGTTGAAGAAATGCGGCATATCTTTACAGGTCCTTCTTCGCTAAGGGTAATACGTAGTCAAGAGCGCGGCATTTCTCTCCAGCGCAACATGGGTGCAGAACAGGCAAGATATGACACGCTAATCTTTTGCGATGCAGATATTATCGTCCCTTCGTCAGAAGCATACGCAAAGCTTGTCTCCAAGTTTATAAAGAGAAACTATGCAGCTGCGGCTCCCAGACTTGTTCCCATAGAGTCGGGTTTCCAGCTAAGACTTTTCTATAGGTCATTCTACGTGATACAGAGAATTCTCATTGTTCTCGGCAGGCCTTATTTTGCAGGTTCGTATTTGATCACAAGAAAAGATATATTCAAAAAAATCGGTGGATTTGATACGAAAGTGGTACTAGGCGAAGACGTAGATTATTCCTTGCGGGCTGCAAAACTGGGTCGATGCGGACTGATCAATATTGCATTTCCTGTCTCTGCTCGTCGAGTCATAAAATATGGATACGGTTGGATATTTAAGGAGACGTCCAATCTCTTTCGCTTCCTCTTTACGGGCAGGGTTCTGCCGGAGAGCATCTTCTACCCATTCGGGGAATTTGGAGGAAATAAAGCGCATTACGTGAATAACAATAAGGGTAGAGCTAATTGAATTCCTGATATATATGTATTTCCTTCAGAAGCTGTTTTCAATATTGTTTAACGAGGGGGAGAGTTCAGCGAGCATGACGTGACGATGCAGAAACAAATACTTAGCTCGTTCTTTATTCATCATTGGCTGCCATCGAGTTCGACGGAGGAACGGCTGTCGTCGACCCGCACTGGAGTGTTCAAAACGGCGTCGCGATAGGAGCTTTTCAATCGGGTACAATAATCGCATGTCGCTCAAGTTCGAACATGGCCAGCGTGTCGCAGGGAAGGCGGCCCCAGAAGGACTTCTTGCACAGCGCGAGCTTGCTGGCGACCCGGCTTTCGAGCGCGGACATAAAAAGGCAAGGGCAGTGTTGGAGAGTCGCAAGCACCGAGTCTCGATGAGAGAGCACATAGGGAGACTCACCAAGGAAGAGGTCGAAGATGACATCCGAGAAGCGGATGAGCTTCGCGCAAAGTTCCATGAGAAAGATACGGAGTACCAGAAAGAGGCATACCGTCTCGCGGAAATATTCGAGGCCATTCTTCTTGAAGAAGGCGAAGAGTCGGGATGGCTCGGCGAGGGCGTGAAGATACAGAAGACCTCGGATTACGACGATATCAAGAATCACGTGGATCTAGTCGCAGAGTGGCACGGCAGGCATGCGCATACCCTCGGACTCGCCGTCGACGTCACGTTCGGTGCGAGCACACTCGATGGGAAGTGCGAGCGCCTGAAGGACGATATCGACAAGGGAAGATTGGGGCGCATGAAATACGCGCACAAGGAGCAAACGGGTATTCCGCGCGTGATCATCGGCATGAGCAAAGAAACGGTAAAGGAGCTTATGGACCTGTGGCTCGACGAGGACCTCGCGGCGTTGAAAAATCACCCGATCCAACGCGTATTACTTGAACAGATCCTGAGTCAGCTACAAACGATATCCGCATACGCACGCGCGAGTGGCAATGAGCATATGGCGGGGGCGTACGAGCGCTCCATCATGGTCGTTCGGAACCTTTCTCAGTCAAAAATGGACATTCCGCTCGATAGCATGCAGAACGACTCAGTGTCGCAGGGTATCAATCGACAATTAACGAAACGATTCACGGTTCAGAAGCACTAGATATTCCTATGCACTATTTGCACACAATGGTTCGCGTGAAGGACCTGGACGAGGCCCTGAACTTCTACGTGAATATTCTCGGTCTGCAAGAGGTGAGCAGGCGTGACGACGACAAAGGCAAGTACACCAATGTATTTTTGAAGGCTCCGGGCGATGACGTGCAGATGAGCATACGCAAAGCCCCGCTGCTGGAGCTCACCTACAATTGGCCTGCCAGCGCAGGCGGGGAGCCTGAAGCATCCGCCAGCTGGCGGACGGGCGGTCGCAATTTTGGTCACCTTGCGTACGCTGTTGATAACATTTATGAATACTGCGCGTCTTTAATTGAGAAGGGGATCATCATCAATCGTCCGCCGCGTGACGGACGCATGGCGTTCATCAGATCGCCCGATGGCATCTCGATCGAACTATTGCAGATAGGGGATGCACTTCCAGCAGAAGAACCGTGGAAGTCCATGCCGAACACGGGAGCATGGTAGTCTGTTGATATGGCGTACCTATTCAAGACCGTCGTTACCTACTTCGACAAGCTGGAAGATCGCATCCGCATCCGCTTGAGCCACAAGCCGATCATTTATGCAATTATCGGCGGCATCGGTATCGTACTTTTCTGGAAGGGCGTATGGGAAACCGCCGAACTCGTCCCGATACTTCACGGCCCCGGCTCGGTCGTACTCGGCACGTTGATACTGCTGCTTTCAGGCCTCATGGTCTCGTTCTTTATCGGAGACAGCATCATTATTTCAGGTTTCAAGAAGGAAAAGAAACTCGCCGAAAAGACCGAGAACGAAGTCTCCATCGAGCAGGGCAAAGTGGACTACGTCATTGCCGAGCTTGAGCACATCGAAGATGAAATAGAGGAGTTGAAGACCACGAAAGGACACGGAAGGGTAGACTATTGAAACGGCGTATCATACGAGAGCAGGGAAATGTGGTATTCTCTCCTGCATGGAATACGACATCAAAGATATCGATCTCGCGGGAGAGGGCAAACGACGCGTTGAGTGGGCGGAGCGCGACATGCCGGTCCTTCGGATCGTCCGGGAGCAATTTACCAAGGATCAGCCGTTCAAGGGCAAGACGCTTGCAGCGGTCTTGCACGTGACCGCCGAAACAGCGAACCTTATGCGCACGCTCAAGGCGGGCGGCGCGAATGTGTTCCTGGCTGCCTCGAATCCACTGTCGACGCAGGACGATGTGGCTGCGGCGCTCGTAAAAGAGTACGACATACCGACTTTCGCCATAAAGGGGGAGAGCACCGAAACCTTTTTTAAACATATCGAGGCGCTCATCGCTGAGAAACCCGTTCTTACAATGGACGACGGTGCGGACCTGGTGTCTACCATCCACAAGAAGCATCCTGAATTGCTCAGCGGCATGCTTGGCGGCACCGAAGAGACGACGACCGGCGTGATCCGGCTCAAGGCTATGCATAAGGACGGCGCGCTGAAGATGCCGATAGTCGCGGTCAATGATGCAAAGACCAAGAACATGTTCGACAACCGCTATGGCACTGGCCAGTCGACGCTCGACGGTATCATCCGTGCGACCGATGTGCTTATCGCCGGCAAGACATTCGTCGTCGCAGGATATGGATGGTGCGGCAAGGGTCTTGCGATGCGCGCCAAGGGCATGGGGGCGAGCGTGATCGTCACGGAAGTCGACCCTATCAAAGCGCTCGAAGCGGCCATGGACGGATTCTATGTGACCACCATGGAAAGCGCGGCGGCCGTTGGAGACATTTTCTGCACGGTCACGGGAAACATCGGTGTGATCCGCGACGAACACTTCAAAGTCATGAAGGACGGGGCTATTGTCTGTAACTCCGGTCACTTCGATGTAGAGATCAACTTGAAAGACCTCCAGAAACTCGCGAGCGCGCCCACAGAAGTTCGCGATAACGTGCAGGAATACCGGGTAGGGGATAAGCGTGTCTATGTGCTCGCGGAAGGCCGTCTCGTGAATCTTGCGGCGGCCGAGGGACACCCGGCGAGTGTTATGGATATGAGTTTTGCCACACAGGCGCTCGGCAGCGCATGGATGTCGACTCAGACGGAGAGGCTCGCTCCCGGGGTATATGAGATCCCCGTCGAGACCGAGAACGCCATTGCGTCCATGAAGCTGAGCGCGATGGGCATGACTATCGACTCTTTGACCGAAGAACAGAAGAAGTATTTGGCCAGCTGGCAGGAGGGCACCTAACGCCATTTGAAAACCAAAGGCGTGCTGGCCGAAGGGCTTGCGCGCCGTCGAGACTCGCTTCGCTTCGAACAATCTCCGTCGCGCAAGCCCTTCGGCCAGCGGGTTTTCAAATGGATTACCAATATATGGCCTAAAATAAGGAAATCAAGTTCATGATTTCCTTATTAAGCAACGAAAACCCCTTGACCGTCAAGGGGTTGCGTGCTATCATACAAAGGTAAGGTAATCCCTTGCGGCGCATGACAGATTTGTTCACAACGGCCCTCATCGGGCTTTTCACTTTAGGAGGTGCCGTTGCGGCAGACACCGCATACGCCGCCACTGAGCCTCAGGTCGAGGCCATCCCTTCGTATACGGTCTCTATGACCGGTTATAACGCTGTGTCCGCCCAAACGGACGGGGACCCGCACACCACAGCGAGCGGCGCCTTTGCAAATCCCGACGTTGTTGCCGCGCGCTCAGTGGACCTCGCCGCAAATCTTCCGTACGGAACCGTCATCGAGATCGTTGCGAGCAGCGCAGCTGCATCCAGAGGATGCGGCATACACGTGATAGACCAGTATCTCGGTCTCCGTGTCATTGCCGATTCAATGCACTCGCGCAAGCGCAATCAGGTTGATGTCCTTTTTAATACAAAACCCGTGGTACGTGCAGGCGGTCGTATGGTGAACGCGGCGGTGGCGCTCGGCATATGTCAAGGAGTCGAGATACATGTCGTTGGCAAGATCGATATGAAAAAGATACCGAAGACGCAAGACGAACTCCGTCTCGCCGTCGGTCAGCTTGAAAAGGCAAAGACCGGCAATCTCGTTGTTAAGGTCGGCAAGTAACATATACTAGTGTCCATGAGACCGGCACACGTCGTAGAGATCGTGACGCCTAAGAAGGTGCTGCTCAATGGTTTGTGGTTTGGTCCTAAAAAAGCGAAACGTGTGATCGTATGGGTACACGGGTTGGGCAGCACCATGTTCGGGAAGCTCGGTATTGTCGAGCTTCTTGCCGACGATCAGACTGCGGTGCTCGTGTTCAATAATCGTGGTTCCGGAACAATGACGCGTATCCGCCGGGAGAAGGGGAGATCGATCAAGGGTGGGGCGGCCTATGAAGTGTTCACGGACTGTGTCGATGATATCGACGGGGCGATACGATTTGCAAAAAGATCGGGAGCGCGTTCGATCGTACTCGCAGGACATTCCACAGGATGTGAGAAATCAGTGTATTGGGCCTCTCACAAAGGCAGGG
>Ga0172380_10009458_pt1 | contig 10380 bp, 11 predicted proteins | sample Leawe162metaG_FD_119747 | JGI IMG/M metagenome (GOLD analysis project Ga0172380, IMG submission 119747) | Leachate microbial communities from a municipal landfill in Southern Ontario, Canada - Leachate well 162 metaG | ecosystem: Engineered > Solid waste > Landfill > Unclassified | place...
ATTATGCCAATGGATTGCTGACGTTTTCAGCGGCCATGACAGGTTCAATTACTGTATCTGACTATGATTATTTTGCATGGGATATTAGCAAAGACGTGTTTCTGGAACGTCAAATAAATTCGGCGTCTGGTATGGTGTCTAAATACTGTAATCGTAAGTTTATGGCCGACACTTACACGGAATATTATAAAGGTACTGGACGGCAAAGGCTTGTGTTAAACCAATATCCAATTAATAAAATCACATCAGTTAAAGTTGACAGCGCAGCGTTAACGGCAGGAACAGATTACGTTACAGCAGACCAGACATATCTTGACCAAGGCATTGTATTTAAAGATAACGGATGGACATGGTATGGCTACTTGACTGGACTTGTAGGAGAGCCTACGGCACCAATAGACAATGTAGAAGTTGTTTATAGTGCTGGATATACCTTGTCACCAGAAGCAACTAGAAATTTGCCGTGGGATTTAGAACAAGCGGTTATTGACATGGTAGCAGATATTTACGGTGAACAACAACAAGGAACTATTGGCTTATCGCGATTAACAGAGGGCAAATTGACTTACGAATGGGATAAAAATTCATTAGTTCAGCAGTATTCAAACATACTTGATAGTTACAAAAAGGCGGTGTTTTGATGATACTTGATAAAACAGTTATTATTCAAAGCCCATCAACCGTATATGATGATGAAGGCATGCCAACCAATACTTGGACCGCAAACCAAACAACTATACAAGCAAATATTCAACCTCTTGGTGGCGAGTTGGCATATAAAGATTATGGAATATCTGAGGCAGGAATAACAAAACTCATGTTTACAGGAGTTAACGCGGTTATTCAAGCAGGACTTAGAGTGGTGAATGGTAGTAAAACCTATAATATTTATTCCGTTGAAGAATTTCCGACACATTATGAATGCCCATTAAAACCAGTTTAGAGGTGACTTTATGGCTACAAAAAAACAAATTGGAAGCGCCCAAGGGAAAGCTTTTGCATCGACTTTTAAGGCATTATATGACGATGCTCAAAACTCGGTAGAAGAAGCACTTTTAAAAGGAGCTTTAAGAGTTGAGCGTGATGCAAAAATAAATGCACCTGTTGACACTGGACGGTTGAGGGCTAGCATATCATCAAGATTAAGCAACTCAAATAAAAATGATATATATGCAGAAGTTGGAACAAATGTCGCATATGCAAAATATATGGAAGGCGCGGAAACATTTGAAAAAGCAATGGAAACAGAGTTTGGAACAAGCAAAAAAAGGGCTAGGCCGTTTCTTTTTCCTGCCTATACCCAAAACAAAGAAAAAATAAAAAAAGACATTGCTGCAGCATTAAAAAAATCACTTAAATTGGGGTGATACAATGATAAGTTTAAAAAATACAGTCTATAGTGCCCTAACAACATCAATAGCCTTGACTACATTGCTTGGTACTGGACAGCGGACATTTTTTCATCGTCCAGATGATGCAAACCTAGCAACATTTCCACGTTTAACATATTTTGAACTTGATAACTTTGGAAATTTATTTGCTGATAATAGCGAATACGGTAGCGAAATTGATTACCAAGTTGATGTGTGGCATACGGCAAGTACAACAGCAATAGCAAATCAAGTTGATACAATAATGACAGGGATAGGTTTTATAAGATTAGCAGGGCCGGATTTATACGAAAAGGATAATCATGTATTTCACAAAGCATTAAGGTATCAAATAAATCAAGAAACAACATAGAAATCAAGGAGGTAAAATCATGGCACGAAAAATTCTAAAAGGCTTGGATAAGTTCTACTATGCAAAATTAGTAGATGGCACAGATACAGTAACGGCAGCGGCTTCTTATAGTGCACCTGTAGCGCTTGAGGGTGCAGTAAGTGTAGCTTATAATCCCAATGGTAGTATAGAAACGTTTTATGCAGACAATGGCCCATTTGAAGTTGAGGAAACCATTGGAGATCAAGATTTTGAAGTTGGAATTGCTGACGTTTCACAAGAAATACTTGCTGATTTGTTAGGACAAACAGTAACAGGTGGAGTTGTAAACGAGTTATCAACAGACCGAAGCCCTTACATAGCGTTTGGGTTTAGAGCTGAACGGTCAAGCGGTGGTTATTCGTACGTTTGGCTGTATAAAGGAAAGTTTATGAAGACACCGATGAATGTTGAAACAAGAGGTGCAACAGTAGGCTTTCAGCCACTTACATTGACAAGTAAGTTTGTTGTTAGAACTTATGATAGCAAGTACAAAGCGCATACCAGAACAGATGCTACAGACTATACAACTGCACTTGCCACAGCATGGTTTACGGAAGTGTACGGAAGTACGCTAGATATTACGCTACCAACAGTATCAAGCAGTGTGCCTGTATCTGGTTCGGCTACAGCGGATATTACAGCAGCAATTACAGTTACGTTTAGCGAAAATATATTGCCAAGTACAGCAGTTGCAGCAAACTTTACGTTAATACAACCAACTGCAAGTTTGACTATTCCAATTACTGGTGGAATAACTTTGTCAAGTGCTGTAGTTACATTGGCACATGCAGCATTATCAAGCGGTGCAACATACAATTTGATAGTTGGCGTTGGAATAAAAGACCTTGCAGGAAATGCAATGTCGGCAGCACATACAATTAGATTCGGAACAGCTTAATTTGTGGGAGGGTAAACCCCTCCCTATGCTTTGAAGGGAGCGTATTTTATGAGAAATCTTATAGCAAGAGATATCATTCCATTTGGGAAAATTTTAGCAAAAACTGATTTAAGGCCTGTTTTTAAAGATGTATTTTCTGGTGATAAAAAGGCAAATAATTCTGAAATTATATTAAAATTAATATACAAAATACTTGAGAACATGGATATTGTGGGTTCTGCTTTGTTTGAGTTTTTAGCATACCTTGAAAATAAAGAAATTTCAGATATTGAAGAACTTCCAATTGACGAACTTGTTGAACTTATTAAGCAACTTTTTGGTGATAAAAACTTTGGAAGTTTTTTCAAACTGGCCTCCAATTAGAGGCTACAGAGATAGAAGATTTTATATTTAGTAGATATCACAACACGGATTATATTTTAAATATGTCCGTGTTTGATTTTGTTGAATTATACAAAAAAGTACAAGAAAAAGAAGCTGAGCATTGCGCATGGGAACTTTGGCTCACTAAGTTTCCAACCTTTACTCAAGAAACGTATATTAGCTTTGATGATTTTATAAATGGAATAAAAGGAAACGAAACACATGAACAAGGCGTTTACATTGATCAACTCGGATTTTAAAGGGGTGATATTATGGCAGAAGATGTTGGGGAATTAGTTGTACGCATAGAGGCAAAATTAGACAATCTGCAAAAAGGATTAAATAAAGCTGGGAGTTTACTTGACAATGTAAGTACTAAAGCTACAAAAACAGGTGGCATTATAAGCAATGCTCTTAGTTTTGCTGGTGGACTTGGCATAGTTAAAGGCGTAGAAAAATTAGTTGAAGGCTTAAGCGCAGGCGTAAAAATGGGCGTAGAATTTGATTCTACCATGCAACAAAATAAAATTGCGTTTGAAGCAATGTTAGGCAGTGCAGAAAAAGCAGACGATTTACTTGGTAAGTTATCTAAAATGGCAGCCGAGACACCTTTTGAATTTCCAGAGTTAACAACTGCAGCCAAGAAAATGCTTGCGTTTGGATTTGCTGCAGAAAAAATACCTGACATGATGAAGAATATTGGCGATGCCGCCGCAGGTCTTGGACTCGGGGCAGAAGGAGTAAGCCGAATAAGTGTTGCATTGGGGCAAATGCAAGCAAAGCAAAAAATACAGGCTGGTGAAGTCCTCCAATTAACAGAAGCTGGAATTCCTGCACTTGATATATTAGCTAAACATTTTGGAAAAACTACAGCTGAAATATCTGTAATGCAGGAAAAGGGATTACTTCCAGTGCAAGAAAGCATAGATGCCTTGATTACAGGTATGGGAGATCGCTTTCCTAACATGATGGCAAAACAATCAAAATCTTTTGCGGGACTCATGTCTACACTTAAAGATAATGTGCAAATGACCTTTGGCAAAGTGCTACAACCCGCTTTTGAATATGCTACAAATACTCTTTTACCTGCAATTATTGATAAAACATCAGCATTTACAGCAGGACTTGAAAAGGGTGGAATTATTGGAGGCATAAAGGCTTTGTTTCCACCGGATGCAGAGGGTGCAATAAATAATATAACTTCTACAATTGGCGGTTTTGTTTCGGGCGCGTTATCTCAGTTGCAACAAGCTTTTGAATATTTTACTACAACAATTATTCCTGCATACATTGAAAATTTTTTAAAAATTGCAAATATTGTAATACCCAAAGTATCGGAAGTATTGACTAATCTTTATAATGTAGTCATGCCTCCACTAAAACGCATATTCGAGGTATTTATCAACGATGTGTTGCCTAAATTGTCAGAAGCATATATGTCTTTCGCTGAAAATGTAGCACCTATTATAATTGATGTGTTTAATTATATTGTTACAAACGTTTTGCCTCCTGTAATTAAAATATTTGAATTTTTAGCAACTAAAATTGTTCCTATGTTGGCGGCAAAATTTCAAGAATGGATACCTAAAATAGCAGCAATTGTTCAGGGGCTGTGGGATGTAATAAAACCTATTATAGATGCTATTGTTGGTGCGTTTGAATTTGCGTGGCCATATATAGAAAAATTAGTTAGCAATGCCATAGATACTATTTCAGATTACATAACTGGTTTTTTAGATATAGTACAAGGCCTAACAGATTTTATTAAAGGTGTTTTTACTGGTGATTGGGAATTAGCGTGGACTGGAATAAAAGAAATATTTATTGGTATTTGGGATTTGATTACATCTTATTTTGGCGGTAAATTAGAAAACATTAAAATAATAACTGAAAATGCGTGGAATGCAATTAAATCTAAAACAGAAGAAATATGGAATGGAATAACAAACTTTTTTACAGTAACTGTAGTTGAAAAGTTTAATCAGTTAGTAACTTTCTTTTCAGAATTACCTAATAAAATTGGTGTATTTTTAATAGATTTATTTACTGTTAAGATACCGTATTATATTGGGTATGGACTTGGCTTTATGGTAAAAACATTATCAGAAAACATACCAAAAGTGATACAATTTTTTAAAGACTTACCTGGTAATATAGCAGTAGGACTTGTTGAAACTTTAACTAAACTTAAAACATGGAGTTTAGATATGGTTGCAAAGGCAAAAGAAACTGGACAAAATGTTGTCAATGGAGTAGTGGATTTTGTTAAAAACCTTCCGTCAAACATAGCAACATGGTTTACTGACACAATAAATAAAATAAAAGAGTTTGCAACTGGCGCTAATAGCGCTGGCGGAGACATCGGAAAAGGAATAGTTGACGGAGTAATTGATTTTGTTAAAACTTTGCCAGGCAAAGTATTTGGATTTTTTGATAATATTATATCTGGAATAGGCAGTTTCGTTAGTGATATAGGAAATAAATTAACAAATGCAGCTAATGCTGTATCGTCTGGATTTGAATCTGGCTCAAATTCTATATCTGGAGCACGTGCTTTAGGCGGCTCAGTGTCTAAAAATAGTGCATATTTGGTAGGAGAAAAAGGCGCAGAAATATTTACTCCTTCAACAAATGGAACAATAATACCAGCAAATGAAACAAGTTCAATTTTAAATGGTTCCACAAATTATGCTGGAATGGTAACAGGCAATACGTTTTATGTTCGCTCAGACAGCGACATAAAAGCCATTGCAAGAGAGTTTTATAACCTTACAACAAATAAAGGTAGAGCATTGGGGGTGAGATAATGCTCGGTTTTACTTACAACAACATACATAGTAGTGCGTATAGTATAGTGGCTAAATCGGCAAATCGCCCTTTGCTACCAGTTTTACGTAAAAGAGAACTTGTTATTCCAGGGAAAAGTGGAACGTATGATTTTGGAGATAATACTTTTGAGAAAAGAACTATTGAAATAGAACTAAAATACATTGGCACAAGTTTTACCGAACTACGCACAAGAGCAAGACAAATAGCATACTGGTTGAGTGGCTTTAGTGGTACCAAGAATCTTATATTTGACGATGAACCAGATAAGTACTATGTAGCAAAAATATACTCTGAAATCGGCTTACAGAACCTTTTTAGAATAGGTGAATGCACCATACAGTTTGAATGTGAACCATTCGCGTATGCGGATTTAGCAGAATATGACGTTACATATGAGTACGACACTGGCGAGCTTTACGATGCTGGACTAATTTATCCTAATGCTCGAACAGTGTACGATTGGACATTCTTAGCACCGTTTTTTAATGTTAGAAATGGAGATTCAAGAGAATGGTGCGGTTTTCCTTGGTCATATAATCCGCATATGACGAGCTTGTATAATTATGGTACTATCGACACCCCATTTACAATGACAATCTATGGCAAAGTTGAAAATCCGCAAGTGTACCAAGAAACAACAAGCGCAACATTTACAATCAGCGCGAATATGACCGCTGGTAGCACAATGATAATAGATTCGGAAACCATGACAGTAACGCTAAACGGAACAAATTATTTACACAAAATGACAGGTGATTTTTTAAACTTAGAAGTCGGAGCAAACGGCTTCTTTTTTTATGGAACGAATCCACAGGCAGAAGTCACATTTGATTTTGAACAAAGATTTTTATAAGGAGGTTTTATAATGGCAGATACATTAGTAAGAGAAGCCATCGCGTATGGCTCACAACCACTTAGTCCTGTTCCACAGTATTGGGATGGGTCAAGTTATGCAAAAGTTCAAGGCATAAATGGTGCATTAAGAGTAATTAATTATAATTCAGCAGGAGAAACATTTACTGGCGCAAGTCCAGCAAGTGTACAATTAACAGCCACATCTACAGTAGTTATATCTGGAACTTCAACTGCTGTAATTTCTGGTACATCAACCGTGGTTGTTTCGGGTACGGCTACAGTTAATTTTTCAGGTAGTGGCACTGTAAATATATCTGGAAACGTTACAGCTGACATAGCAACTTTTCCAGTTGTTGGATCGGCAAATAATACTTGGAGTGCATCAGCAACAGTATCCGCTGGCGCAACTTCTACAGCCGTTGATTTACGATACAACTACAATATAAGTTACTTTGGGACAATTACAAATACATCATCAGCAACATTAAATTTACTTGTCAGCCAAGACAATTCAACTTATTATACAGCAGCGACAGCAACTATTACAGCAGGAACATCAAGCGATTTTCATTATTCAGCAACAAGCGCTGCAAGATATGCAAAATTGATGGTAAGCGGCGTTTCCGCAACTATTACAGCTATAATAGCTGGGAAATAAGGTGATTTTATGGCGTTAACAACAATAAGCGGTACCATTCAAGCACAACCGCTAAATGATAATTTTAGTTATATATTGGATATGACAAAAGTATTTGTAAATGTATTATCCCCACCATCTCCATTAGTATCAGCAAAAGGTGATGGTACACTCGGTGATGCTATAGCAATACAAGCAATTTTAAATTCTTATATAGGAGCAATAATAATCATCCCTTATACCAATAGCTTTTATTCTATTGAAAACACAATCAATGTTCCATCAAATACAACTTTGATTATTAATGGTACATTAAAACTTGCTAATCAAGCAAATTGTGTAATGTTTTATTTAAGTAATCACACAAATATTCATATTGAAGGGAAAGGCACTCTTGATGGTAATAAATTAAACCAAACAAGCCCAACTGGTCAAGGACAAATAGTAGAACAAGGAACTATTCCTGGAATAACTGCTATTGCGTGTGGCGGTTGTGTTGCAGGAATATGGCAATCAAATAATGGTATCACTCATAGCCGTATATCGGGGTTAACTTTTACAAGTTTTAATCAATGGCCGATGTCATTGGCAGGATGTACTGATGTTATTGTATCAGATATCAAAGCTTTAGATTGTTTTAATGCATGGGGATTTACTCAATCGAAAGATTGTCACGCTATTAATTGTTTTTCTCAAATATCTGGCGATATGGGTTTTTGTTTTTATGGTGGTTGTGTTAATTGCAGCGTAGAAAATATGGAAGCATCATATTCTGTGGCAGGAATTTCAATTTATTCCGACCAATATAGTGTAGGTGCTTGTCATGACATTATAATAAAAAATTGCTTCTGCCACGATAATATAGGAGCTGGAATTTATATAAATACCACTGTGGGAGATGAACATTACAATATTCTTATTGATGGAAATAAATGTAATGGGAATAACACTTTTGGCTATACAAGTTCAGGAGATATATCTTACAACTCAATGGTGAAACATGTAATTATTACCAATAATGAAAGTTATAATGTCTTGCCACCTACAGCAGAGGGCGGAACTATAGCAGGTATATTTGTTGGTGGAAAATGTGAAGATTTAATCATAAAAGGTAATTTAATATTAAACGCAGGTATTGGCAAAATTGGGACAGGATTCGGAATCTATATGACAGATTTAAAGATTAATTGTCTTATTGACAGTAATATAATTAATGACAATCAAGCCACTCCAACAATGCAAGAATGTATTATTATTTTCGGCACTGATTTTGATAAAAAAATCTTAGTGTCTAACAATATACTTGGAAATGTTCGTGTAGGTGGCATGTCAGCGCAATTGTATACTAATTCTATTGGTGTTGTTGCTAAAAACAATGCTGGTTACAATCCAGTAGGATTATTATCAACTCAACCAGCAATACCTGCAAGTGATGTAGTGCAAGTAAATACAAACAGAGTACCTGTACAAATATTTATTAATGGGGGAACAGTTACAGCAATTAAGTTAAATGGTATTGCGACAGGTTTAATAAGTGGTGCTTTTACACTTAGCCCTGATGAAACATTAACCCTAACATATAGTGTAGCACCTACATGGACATGGTTTGGATTATAAATTCTTTTTATTACAATTTAAATAATATTATACTATTTTTAAAATGTATGATATAATTTTAATTAAAATGTATTTATTGGAAGGAGAATATAGCTAATGCAAACTGATATATTGTTAAACTTAGTTCCAGATGATATTTTAAATCAAACTACAGGGAATGGAGATTATTTATTAATTGCAGATGTTGAAATATTCAAGAAAGATCAAGAAAAAATTAGAAATCAAAAGCGATCTATAGGGAAGGTTGTGATTAAATGATTAAAGTACTTAATTCAGCAAATGAAACATTGGCAATATTAGAAAATACATGGAATACTACTTTAAGTGAAGGATTGAACCGAGAATTCACATTTGATTTTTCAACAGTAATTGATGGTGATAAATCAGCGTATATAACCACATCTAACAAAGTTGAAATCAAAGACGATTATTTCAATATTACTTATTTTCGTAAAAATAGGACAATAGAAGGTATTACTCTTGATGTGCAATGTGAACACGTAAGTTATGACCTTATATCTGCAAGCTTTACGGCAGGATTTACGGCCACTGGATTATTTTCAGCAGTTGCAACGGCTCTATTGTCTGGTACAGGTTTTACGGTTGGAACAGTTCAAGTAACATCTAATCAAACAATCAGTATTAATGAGTCTACAAATGCATTTAATGTGTTAAAACAACTTGCAACACTTTATTCTGGTGAACTTGAATTTGATAAGTATCAAGTAAATTTACTAACACAACGTGGAACCGATAGGCATGTACAATTCAGATATAGGAAAAATATTTCAAATGCAATTGTGACAGTTGATGGAAGACAAAAGACCGCAGGAATACCTAAAACAGTATATGAAATTTCTCCAGTTGAATTGGAGTTTGAACAAAGTTATATCACCAAAGAAATAAGTTCATTTGAACATTACGAATTGGGTGATACAGTTCTGGTTATTGACGATGATCTCGGAATTAACAATTATTTACGAATAGTTAAACATTCTTATGATCCAGAACAACGAATGCAAGGTACAGTTGAAATAAGTAACTTTGTTGATGATTTAACCGATACTATTAGCGAAATCAAAACAACTACAGTCGCAAAAAATTCAATATACAATGGCTGCTCAATAGGTCCTGACAATGGATTTGTAGCAGAAAGAAGTGATGCAAAAGCAAGAACAACAATGAACGCTACAGACGGAATAGAAATTGACCTTAAACCAACGACAACTTCATCGTACACGGCAGTATTTTACGTACAAGTAGATACTGCTACAGGAACTGCTAAGTTATATCTTGGCGGTGATGCAATTTTAACAGGCGCGGTTGCAATAGGTACTGGCAACAATATATTTAAAGCAGATACAAACGGTATATATCTTGGCAATACAACATTTGGAAGTGCACCATTTAGGGTTAC
>Ga0172380_10009459_pt1 | contig 10379 bp, 6 predicted proteins | sample Leawe162metaG_FD_119747 | JGI IMG/M metagenome (GOLD analysis project Ga0172380, IMG submission 119747) | Leachate microbial communities from a municipal landfill in Southern Ontario, Canada - Leachate well 162 metaG | ecosystem: Engineered > Solid waste > Landfill > Unclassified | place...
AGAAGCCCGGCTGAACGCCGACCGCGCCCGGAAAATCGAATCCTCCGGCGCACTCAGCCAGCAAATGGTGGTGCAATACTTGACGATAGCACAGACTGCGAAGGCCAAGGTCGAGTCCGCTAAGGCGCAATTGGAAAAGCAACGGTTACGCTTAAGCTATACTCAAGTCGTTGCTATCGACGACGGGATTATTTCGTCACGCACCGCTACTTTAGGTGCGGTTGCCACGTCAGGGCAGGAATTGTTCCGGCTGATCCGGCAAAATCGTCTGGAATGGCGGGCGGAAGTCACTGCCGAGGAAATGGTGCAGCTACAGACCGGCATGGAAGCGGCGATTTCAGTACCCAATGTCGGTCAGGTCGGCGGCAAAATTCGCAATGTGGCGCCCAGTTTGGATCCGCAAAGCCGTAACGGTCTGGTTTACGTTGATTTGCCGCAAGCAGAAAGCGCTGGGCTACGGGCAGGCATGTTCGCCCAAGGCTGGTTCAAGCTGGGTAACAAAACCGCATTAGCCATTCCGCAAACCGCATTATCCTTGCGCGAAGGTTTCAGTTATGTGTTCCGCGTGGGGGAAATCGTCGATTACCAAGCCAAAGTTAGCCCGGTTAAAGTACAGTTAGGACAACTGTCCGACGGTGCTTACGAAATCCTGTCCGGGCTGACACCGGCAGATAAAATTGTCGCCAGCGGCGCGGCCTTCTTGGCAGACGGCGATAGCGTCCGGGTGGTGCGCTGATGACTATCTCGTCTTGGAGCATCCGTAATCCCATTCCGGTCGTGATGCTATTCGTCATGCTGATATTCGGCGGCTTATACAGTTTTAAGGTCTTGCAAATCCAGAATTTACCCGACCTGGAACTGCCGACGATCACCGTGACGGCGAGCTTGCCTGGTGCCTCTCCTTCCCAGTTGGAAACGGACGTGGCAAGAAAAATGGAAAATACCATCGCCACCTTGCAAGGTTTGAAACATATCACGACCAAAATTGAGGATGGCATTGTCAATATCACGGTCCAGTTCCAACTGGAAAAACCGGCGCAGGAAGCCTTGGACGACGTACGCTCGGCAGTCTCGAAAGTCCGCGCCGACATGCCCGCCGACTTGCGCGATCCGGTTGTTACCAAGCTCGACTTCGCCAGCTCTCCGGTGCTGGCTTATACCGTTGCTTCGGTGCAGCGTGACGATGAGTCCGTGTCCTGGTTTGTCGAAAACACCATTAGCAAACGCTTGCTTGCCGTGCCGGGTGTCGGCGATGTCAAGCGCGTGGGAGGGTTCAGCCGGGAAATCAGCATTGCGCTGGATCCGATCAAACTGCAATCCCTGGGCGCAACCGCCGCCGATATTTCCCGGCAGTTGTGGCTAGCGCAGCAGGAAAGTCCGGGCGGTCGGACCGATATAGGTCAAGGCGAACAGACCGTCCGTATCTTAGCCAATGCGGCTTCTGCTCAGGAGTTAGAGCGCATGGAACTGGCAATGCCCGATGGCCGCCACATCCGCCTGAATCAAGTGGCGACAGTCAGCGACACGGTGGCCGAGCAACGTTCCATAGCCTTGCTGGACGGCAAGCCCGTGGTCGGCTTTGAAGTGACCCGCAGCCGGGGCTCTAGCGAAATTGAGGTGGGCGCGGCGGTGCAAAACGAACTGGCAACATTAAAGGCCGAAAACCCGGACATAGAGCTGACCGAAGCCTTTAACTTTGTGGTGCCGGTACAGGAAGAATTCGACGGCTCCATGGCCTTGCTGTACGAAGGCGCGGTGCTTGCCGTTTTGGTGGTGTGGTTATTCCTGCGCGATTGGCGGGCGACCTTGATTTCCGCCGTGGCTTTGCCCTTATCGGCCATCCCGGCGTTTCTGGGGATGACTTATTTCGGCTACTCGCTAAATGTCATCACCTTGCTGGCCTTGTCGTTGGTGATCGGCATCCTGGTTGACGATGCCATTGTCGAGGTGGAAAACATCGTGCGCCACCAACGTCTGGGCAAATCGCCTTATCAGGCGGCGATGGACGCCGCCGACGAAATCGGTTTAGCGGTTATTGCCACTACCTTTTCCTTGGTGGCGGTGTTTTTACCGACCGCCTTCATGAGCGGTATTGCCGGACGTTTTTTTAAGCAATTCGGTTGGACGGCTTCGTTGGCAATCTTAACGTCGCTGGTCGTTGCCCGAATGTTGACCCCGATGATGTCGGCTTATCTGTTGCGGTGTCACCATAAGCCGACAACGCCGGACGGACGGCTGATGACGGGTTATCTTAAGATGGTCGTCGGGTGTCTTAGGCATCGGCTGATGACCATAGTTGGGGCCATGGCGTTCTTTATTGGCTCGTTGTTACTAATCCCGTTGTTGCCGCAAGGCTTCGTTCCGCCAGACGATATGCCGCAAACCCAAGTGTTTGTCGAACTGCCGCCGGGTGCGACCTTGGCGCAAACCCGCGCGTCCGCCGAAGCCGCCAGAGCATTGATTGCCGAAGTGCCCTATGTCAAGCGTGTTTATACCACCATCGGTAGCGGTTCCGTCGGCACCGAGGCATCTGCGATGACCGTCGGTGGTGATGTTCGCAAAGCCACGTTGACCTTGTTGCTGGCAGACCGTAAAGAGCGGGGCGTGCGTAAGCAGGTGATTGAGCAAAACATCCGCGTTGCGTTGGCAGCATTGCCGGGTGTTCGCACCAAAGTCGGGTTCGGCGGATCGGGCGAAAACTATGTGCTGGTGCTGAGCAGTGATGATCCCAAGGCATTAAATGCCGCAGCCTGGGCGGTAGAAAAAGATTTGCGGACAATGCCAGGCATTGGCAACATCGAATCCAGCGCCGCTTTGGTCAGACCGGAAATCGTAGTCCGGCCTGACTTTGCCCGCGCCGCCGACTTAGGTGTCACGTCCTCAGCTATCGCCGAAACCTTGCGTATCGCCACCGTCGGCGATTACCAAGAAGCACTGCCCAAACTCAATCTTGCCCAACGCCAAGTACCGATTAGGGTCAAGCTGGACAAGGATAGCCGACGTAACTTAAAGTTACTGGAACGCCTCGCCGTCCCTTCCGCTAAGACAGGTACCAGCCCGGTTATGGTCAGCCAGGTCGCAAGTCTGGAGCTATCCGGCGGGCCGGCTGTAATCGATCGCTATGATCGGTCGAGAAACATCAATTTCGAAATCGAACTGGCAAGCCTGCCGCTCGGAGATGTTACAACTGCCGTGCAGCAGTTGCCCAGCATCAGGGCGCTACCGCCCGGCGTAAAGCAAATCAACATCGGCGACGCCGAAATGATGGCCGAATTGTTCGGCAGTTTCGGTCTAGCTATGCTGATCGGCATATTGTGTATTTTTATCGTGTTGGTTTTGTTATTTAAGGATTTTTTACAACCGATCACGATCCTGGTGGCATTACCGTTATCGTTCGGCGGCGGCTTCGTCGCGCTGTTGCTGGCGCAAAAAAGCTTTTCCATGCCGTCGTTGATCGGGCTTATCATGTTGATGGGCATTGCCACCAAAAATTCGATCTTGTTGGTGGAGTACGCCATCGTGGCGAGGCGCGACCACGGCATGGGCCGGGTCGATGCCCTGCTGGACGCCTGCCGCAAACGCGCCCGGCCCATCATCATGACCACCATCGCGATGGGTGCAGGCATGTTGCCGATTGCTGTCGGCATCGGCGCGGCCGACACCTCCTTCCGCAGCCCGATGGCGGTCGCCGTTATCGGCGGCTTGGTGACGTCTACGCTACTCAGTTTATTGGTCATCCCGGTCGCTTATACTTATTTGGACGACTTCAAGCAGACTATGCACGGGCTGTGGCAACGGCTTAACAAATCCAAAAACAAATTGGCCTTATCGGGGAAATTTTATGAATTGCCTTAGGTAAAAACGGTAGCTGTTCAATCTTCACCTTTATAAAACGGCGGCAAGCTTTTATAGATAGGCGGATACTACTGTTAAAATAGGTCATCAAAACGTACTGACCTCATACCCAGCTTAAGCGTTTAGGAGACCCCCATGCAATGCAAGCGATTTTTCAGTACCGGCATCTGTGCCCTGGTATTTGCGACCCTGTGCGGTCCTGTCCAGGGATGGGCGGCCAATACCTGGAGCTACCGCCAGGAAAATGACAGACTGAACAATCAAACCTATAGCGTTGCATTGTCGCCGATGCCGCGCCGTGACCTGTATGACGAGCTCAAGCTGGAAATCATCTGCCGGGATAAGCATTTGCAGGTCGCTATTAATGCCGACAGCCTCATTGCCTCGCAAGGCAGTCAATTTGATGTCGAATATCAAATCGACAAACAAGCGCCGGTAACCATCAAGATGCGCACCTTTCCGGATTCAAAACGCAGGGGCTATACCAACGACGAGGCCAAGCAGCTTGTTGACGCTATCTTGACGGGACGGGATAGCGTTTTTATCCGCGTCAAGACGATGATACGCGAAACCCTGTCCGGCGCCATTCCATTGCAGGATGCGGCCCAAGCGGTCCAACAAGTCCTATCCGATTGCGGCATGGCGGTACCGGCTGACACAGGTAGCGAGCCGGCCTATAGCCTGGCCGACTTTGTGCGGGATTTTAATCAACTGACGCCAGCGCAACAGCAACCAGTGCTGGAGCGCATCAAAAAAATACTCACGGACCTGCAATAAATGCTGAGACTATTCGCTATCGACAACGGCATGCTTAAAGAACAAGCGCCGCAGCAAGAACCGCTCAAACAAGCCGGCAACGCCGCCTGGATTGATGCGCACGACCCCAGCGACGTTGAGCGCGCGCAGTTGCAGACCTTCCTGCACATAGCGCTGCCGGAATCGGATGATGTCGAGGAAATTGAATCGTCCGCACGTTACTTTAGCAATCATATCGGCATCCATGTGCGTTCGCTGTTTCTTGCGCAAAGCGAAGGGCGGCACCATACCGTCAGCGTCGCGTTTATCTTGCAGCATGAACGGCTGGTCACCTTGCGCGAAGGCGCGTTGGCCGATTTCCGCCTGCTGCGCATGCGCGCCCGGCGCGGGCAGGTCGAGGCGCATACGCCCCAGGAACTGCTGGTGACGATATTTGAACAGAAAGTTGAAAATCTCGCCGACAACCTCGAAGACATCCATCGAAAACTGGAAGATGTCAGTTACCTGGTGTTGGAAGAAATAGATTCCGATCTTGAACACGCCATCGACCAGCTCGCCCAATTGGAAGACAGTAACGGCAAGATACGCTTATGCCTGATGGATACGCAGCGCTCAATCGCCTTCCTGCAGCGGCATTTGCGCAATTTCCCCGAGCTCCAGGATAATGCGCGCGAAATCATGCGCGATGTCGAAACCTTGATGTCGCATACGACCTTCCTGTTCGACAAGATCAATTTCCTGATGGACTCGACGCAAGGCTTTATCAATATCGCCCAGAACAAGATCATTAAAATTTTTTCGATTGCCGCCGTCGTGTTTTTACCGCCTACGCTGGTCGCCAGCATCTACGGCATGAATTTCGAATATATGCCGGAACTGAACCTGCAACTGGGTTATCCGGGGGCTTTATGCCTGATGCTGTTGGCCGGCATAGCGCCTTACTGGATATTCAAGCGTAAGGGATGGTTGTGAACGGCAGGGTCATCTTTCCATCGTCCCGGAAGCGAGCTTGATGCGCAATCAGCTCACTGGAAGCCTATTTCAAGGAACACCCGTGCAACCATTAAAAAGGCACAATATGATATTGAAACCTTGACGGGCATTAGGCGAAGCCGGACTCAAGTAAGAGCCTTCTTAAAAAAAACTTCATTTGCATTGCCGCAAAATCGGCATGATCCCCGCCAAAGCAGATCCTGACCAGCAGGCGGTGTTTTTTGTCGATGCTGCGCATTTCGTGTTGGCACCGTTCCTAGGGTTTCTGTGGGCGGCGGTACGGTTGTTCATCCGCGCCCCTGCCGGACGGCAACGCTTTAATGTCTTGGGCGCACTCAACGCCACCACACACGAACTCATTGCCGTCATTAACGACACTTGCATCACATCGAAAGAAGTCTGTGAACGCTTACAAAAACTGACCGGTTTGCAGGTTGGTGTCCCCATCACGCTGTTTCTGGACACCAACAGTAGGCGCTTTAGGCGACGCCCGTTATCAGAAATGCGCCTTAGTTATCGAGATCGCCGCCCGATTGCACATCGAGCTGTGCTTTTTGCCCAGCTATTCACCGAATCTGAATTTGATCGAGCGGTTGTGGCGGTTCGTCAAAAAGGAATCGCTATACTCCACGTATTATCCAAGCTTCAGCCCATTTAAAGCAGCCATTACGGACTGCTTGGATCAAACTCATTCGAAACATAAAACCGCTCTTGACTCTTTGCTTGCCTTGCGGTTTTAGCGCTTTGAAAAAGCGCAAATTATGGGCGTTTGAAGTATAGAAAACCGAACTATGACCGTCCAGCGTATATAATCGCCAAGTCAAGGACGCGGCAATACCCTGGCGCTGTCTTTTTTCAATACGGTGGACGATAACACTTTACCTGCGTCAGCATTTACTGCGGCCGAATTAATAACGGCGGCTATTTCCGGGGCTTGGAATTCGTCCTCTTGTACCGCCGAAATCGAGGCTAAAGCACTCGCGTCGTCAATCTTGGACAACCAATCGTTCAGGTTCCTGGTGCCTTCCGCCGGCGCGTCCTTGGCCCAATCCACGATTTCCTGTGTCGCTTTTATCGAGCCTATTTCGGCTAAGGCATTACCGCTGACTTCAACTGACGGTGTCCCCAACGGCTCTTCCTTCAGCCAAGTGCCCAAGACTTCAACGGCTTCAGGATTGCGCACTTGGGGGATGGTCTCGAAAGCCACTTCTTGTTTAATGCGGTTGGTTTCTTCCGTATCGTTGTCTTTATTGTTTCCCGATACAGTCAGCAATAACTGCTCGACGCCCTCCGGCGCGCCTACTGCGGCGATGGCTTTGCCGACGGCGCCCAAGAACGCCGGATCGTTATTTTCGGGATTGGACCAAGCCGCTTCCAAGGCCGGCGAAAGCTCCTCATGAAACTCCCCATCCCAGCGATTATCACCAATGCGTGAGAGCGCCTGCAAAGCCAGGATATAAAGCGGCGAGTCGATTTCCTGTTTAGCCAGGTTAATCAATTGCTCCAGCGCATCAGGCGTTGCGATTTCGCCCAACAGGTCGATCAAAATAGCCTTGTTTTCGGCCGCTATATTCGACTGCGCCAGTAAATCGGCGATACCCCGGTAGACAGCCGGGTCGGGATGTTTACGCAGACGCTCCGCCAGCAATGTCCCTACGATGGGAATTTGCTGGAATTCAGAGCGATCCAGCAGCATTTCCCAATATTGCCATAACTGCGCCGGCGTTTGATCATGCCAATTGATTTCGGCAATGTTAGTCTGCTTTAGCTTCGCTTTCGAAGCCAGGCCCGCCAACTCGGCAGAAATATCCATTGGCCTATTCACCTGGGCGATAGGGTTGGCCTGCCTGCCTGAGGGTTTTCCCCCCGGGGGAGAACCCGGTTTTTTGCCGCGGTATGTTCCTGTCCATTGACTATCCTTGCTCGCGCCGTCCCGGCCAAGCGTTGGATTGTACGCCCGCCATCCTTCGACACCCGCCGTGAGGACCAGTAACAGGCAAACCATGACAAGAATTGACCGCTTTGTCACCTGGACATCCACCAGGATTTCGTTAATCCGCCAAGCGCTGCGCTGATTTCCCCATCCTGTTCCGGCCCGGCCTCCAGTTGCAGCACGGCAATGCCTCCGGTTTCGCGATACAACGGTCCATAGACTGCCTGCTCATCGTCATCACTTGACTGCTGCAGTGCTAATAAGCCGATTACCCGGCTACGCTCCTCGGTGTCAGCCTGTAAAAAAGACTGTGCCGCCAATGCCGCACGCGCCTGTCCCACCAGCGTTAAACTGAGTTCGGGATGGCGGTTTAACAGTCCCAATACCGCCGCCCGAACTTCATATCCTAACTGTTTGCCGGATGTTTTCGGGGTATCGCCGGCTTTTTGCAAGGCCTTCGCGGCATTGTGGTCTAGCATGTCGTAATAGCCGAAGGCGATGCGGTAGCAGTAAACGTTATTGCGCGGATCGAATGAATCTTCGCCTAATACGACGCCGCCGTAGATGACCGGGCAACGGTTATTAAAGCGTTGTTTAACCCATTCATTCCATACCGTGTGCCTGGCTCCTTCGCCATGCAGCAGCAGTAACGCCTTGATCGGCGCCTGCGGCATTTCGGCCCTGGCAAAATGCGCGCTCACGTCGATAGGCTCGCCGGCCCTCAATGTACAGAGCGGACCCAGCGTACCGGCGCAGGCCCCATTCCAGCCCTGGAAGCGGTAGCCCTGATCGGGCAAGGCAAACAGGCTAAGCAGGGAGTGAGGAGGGGCCTGGATACTGCAGCCTAGCGTACAGTCCGTATCGCCGGGAACAATGGCGACTCGTCCGCCTGATCCGCCGGCCACCTGGACATCCAGCCTGAAGGCGGCCGCCTGCAGCGAAAGCGCCGCCAATATCAGCACACAGGCCAAGCGCCACTTCGCCGTAGGGACGCGTGGTCTCAAGCCGTTAAAATGGTGGGGGAAACAGCAGTTTATTCTCATGTTTGAGTCCTGGACAAATAACGTTATTTTGGCGGCCCACTTAAGGCGGGACACACGCAAGGCTTAACCTCACCGTGTCCCGTCTTAAGTGGGTAGCCGTTATTTTCCATAATACCGGACAAAACGCCGTTCCGCGAGTGCGTTTTCCGGTTAACATTTCATTCACCATGACTCCTGTATCCTACGCTCACCTGATGAATGAACCGCCATTTGGACGTGCATGCTTGCCGTGCGGTTCCCGCCAGGTTGGTGTCGGTATATAGGCGATTTCCGGCGAAGAATATACCCAACTCGCTGGTCTTTTTGTCCATTTTATGCGTTGTAAAAATAGTTTCATAGCTCGCTATGCGCCTATTTTTACGCCTTGAAAATAAACAAAAATCCTGCGCGATTTGGGTACATTCATTCTTGGAAATCGCCTTAATACCGAAGACAGATCAAACTTACCCCGGAAAATTGCCATGAAAACAATTAAGCACCCGAAATGGGCAACCATGCTGGGCTTGATGAGCGCCTCGCTGATCGTTTTAGTCGTGCATGCCGATGCACTGGCGGCGGAACAACAGGGTCCGTTAAAACCTAAGCGCGTCACATCATTTAAGCAGCTGAAGCAAATGCTTTCGGCAAAAAAGGTTCATGCCCATCATTCCTTAGCATTAAGAACCATGACGGCGGAGGATACCGGCGGCATCTTTACCGCAGCCGAAGCATCCGGCGCTATCGGGCATTCCGAAACCAATGTCCAGGTGGAAGGCGTGGATGAAGGCGATGTCGTCAAAACCGATGGGCAATACCTTTACCGGATTCAAAACGGCCAGGTGCGCATTGTCCGGGCTTATCCCGCCGATAACATGGCATTGGTCGCCAGTTTGCAGTTTGATACAACGTTCAGCCCTATTGAACTTTACCTTCACGGCGACCAATTAATCGTTGTCGGCACCGGTTGGCAAGAGGAAAGCGGCAGCGCCGCCGTACCGGCAACGCCAGGGAATGAACTTGCCAAAGTAGCGATTTGGGCGCCTTCCGGCGAAAGCCGCACGATAGCCAGGATCTATGATATTACCGACCGCGCGAACCCGGCCATGCAACGCGAAATCGCCTTCTCCGGGGATTACCTGTCTTCGCGCAGGATAGGCGACAGCGTTTACCTGATAGGCAGGAAATATCCCAGGTATTTCCTAAACTATTTTGCCGGTGCCGGCATCCGGTCGGGCCAGTTAAAAATGACCAGGGACAATATCTTGCCCCATATCAGCGACAGCGCGCTTGCAAACGGCAAAGAGCACAGCCTGCCGTTGACCGACCTGTATTATTTCCCCAATTTCGTCGAACCGGATTATGTGGTCGTCGCAGGCTTCCGCCTTAACGCCTTGGCTGAAGAAGCCGATATTAAGGCTTATCTGGGGGGCGGCGAGATAACGTATGCTTCCGCTAAAAGCCTGTATCTCTCCGCGGCGGATTACAGCAGCGATACGGCAACCGAGTCCTCTGTGACGGCTCCCGTAACGCACCTTTATAAATTCGCGCTTGATAATGGCGAAATTGACTTCAGGATGGGCGGCGAAGTCCCCGGCAGCGTGTTAAATTCATTTTCGATGGATGAACACAATGATTATTTCCGCATCGCAACCACGGTCGACCAATGGACGCAAACAGGCGATGCCGGCAGCGTCCAAACCTGGAATAACCTCTATACCCTGGATGCCGATATGAAAATTGCCGGACGGCTTGAGCATTTAGCCGAAGGCGAGCGCATTTACTCGGCGCGTTTTATCGGCGAACGCAGTTACCTCGTCACG